>Ga0065711_1030100_pt1 | contig 33699 bp, 17 predicted proteins | sample Hoacrofraction12_FD_59098 | JGI IMG/M metagenome (GOLD analysis project Ga0065711, IMG submission 59098) | Hoatzin crop microbial communities from Cojedes, Venezuela - Epithelial fraction 12 v2 (version 2) | ecosystem: Host-associated > Birds > Digestive system > Esophagus > Crop | place...
CCTTCCTCGTCGCATCCCTGCATGCTCTCACCACGTTTCTGTACTCTTCCCAAGTGGCCTGCCCCTCTTTCCACATTCCATGGACCTTTCTCTTCTGCCTGATCTCCGCTAGAAGCTCCTTGTTTAACCAATTATTATATTCCACTTGAATTATATTCCACTTGAATTATATTCCACTTTAATCATAATACTGAGCTCATGAGAGAGAGGGGGGCTTTCAGACATGCCTTGTCTTCAGCATGTCCCCGAGTGGTTTGGTGGCCCATAGCTTAGGGATGGAAGTGCCTTGTGTGCCAAGCACTGAAGTGTGGTGTAGCCATCAGGCTCTTTGGACAGTTTTAGAAGGCATCTGCTATTGAGCACTATTTTCTTCTCATAGGTTTTTTTTATGGTGGTTCTGGATGTTTTTATAGGAAAGGATGTTTCTCGAAGTTCTCTGCTAACTTCAGTAGAGATATATTGCAGTCTGATGCAACGAATATGGTTGTCTCCACAGTGACCAGCATTCGTGTACTAGCTTTTTTAGCAAGGTAGCAGTGCATAACTACAGCAGAGACTGGAGGTCCCAGCTCTCACCAGTTTTCTGTGTAACCTTGAGCAGCACGTTTAAACTCTGTGGTTCACTGTCTTTGATAAATTGAGATGGTGGTTCCACAGTTCCTGTACAAAATCCAATTTCATGAGTCAAATCAACTCATATTTTATGATACGAAATATAGCGTAAACAGAACATTTTCCACACAATTTTCAGTCTCAGGAAGACATTGCAAGACCAGTGTGTGGAAGTGCACACTATAGATTTTTGTCACTTTTGCCTTTCTTTGAGGGACTGGAAAACTCAGTCTTGGTATAGTTAAAATACTGGTTTCATTGTCTTCTAATTTTCTTCTCGGCAATGCTATTGAACAAGTAAATAAACAGGAAGCAAGAGATCTGATGTTCTAACTTCTGTGCCAGATGAAGACAGAAGGCCCTCTACATGCAGTTTGTAAGCTTCATGTATTTCTATGATTGTACCCAAATTTCATAAAGCAGTAGGATTAGAGCATCATTCCTGCAAGATACACCACCATTCCTTATTGAAACTCCATTCAATATATCTGCTGCAGGTTAAAAACTGATCACTGCTCCCATGACTATTTGAAACACTCTGGCCACTGACCTCAGTTGTTACCACCCTCATTTCCCAATATGCCACAGATTTGTACTTACACTCTCTCTGGGAGCTGTTGAAGCTGTGGGAGGCTGGTCATGACATTGGCTCTGATCCCAGTGCCCTCACACATGACCCCAATCAGCTTCACTACAATTCTCATGATACCCACAGGGTTTCCAGATGGAAAGAGAAAAATAAACGTTATCAGCGCAGTCCAAATAGAAAAGGGTGATTTTTTTTCCATAGACAGTCTCTGATACTGATACACAGGAGTTATTAATTAATCTTTTTCTATCAGGATAGTTTAATTTAGTAGAGCAAGGGAAATGTAGCAGGCTTACTTTGATTGTCAGATTTCTTTTTTCCTTTTTAAATGGGAAATAATTCTAAAAGAAATTACCCTTTATTTTTAATGCAACTTGAACTCCTCATCAAATCTCGCAGTCTGTGATATGGAAGGAATTGGTCATTAAATCTATAGCTAACCTATGCCTAATGGTGAATGTTAGTTTCAGCTAAGCTAAAATGAGAGTTGTATTTAGAAGTGACTCCAAGTCACAAGTAATAACGAGCAATATTTTCTGCTTAAAAACAGCTAGATAAGACTATAGATCCACCTTTTAATAACATAGGAAAGGACATTCCATAGCATTTTTAAGTATTTCACAACATATTTTTATGTACTTTGAAAGTAAAACCCTCTGCAGAAATCAATTGGACATATTCTGCATTTGTATTAGTGCTCATGAGTCCTCATTCCACCTTCAGGATAAGTCCAGGCACTGGATTTATCCTGTAATCTGCAATGACTAAGAGAAAGTTTTTGAATAAATTTTGAAATATAATGGTAACTTTTAGAGCTCTTAGAGCTTTTGAGGAATTTTGATTTCTGTTTTTTTCCATCTTTAGATGGAAAGAAGAAAACAAAAGGAAAACATAATGAATTTTTTTCCTTATAATCCAATTGTTCTGTCTCTCTTCACCAGGAAATATTTATCATTGTAATTCTAACAAGACATGCTTTTAAACTAGGTGTTTGAAATACCCTGAAATAATGTCTAGATGTGTGTCTAGATATTGCTCACCTGCAATCAATAGCTTTTCCAATGTCTTCATCTCACAAAACCTTTGAATAAAGCAATTTGTCCAATTTGAAAAAGTGATTTCTGCCTGTCTCTTTCCCATGATGGAACACCTAACTTTTGGGGTATGTTATTTAAAGATAAATGCTGCTTTATGCCAAACAAATCGGGGAAAATAAACCAAATATAACCTCACTATGTTGTGAGGAATAAGTGAACAGAGTTGAACTTCACACATTCACTCAGCAAAAATGTTTCTTTGTGCATGACAGACTGGAAAATTTGGCTAATGATATGTTGCACTGGTAGCCTCTACATCTATGGACACCAGCCTGGTCATTAGCAGGACAGTTTTTCTCGTCAGCACAGGTCCCATCGCTGATGTGTTGTGACTCCTTCGAGGGCTTGATCAGGAGGTCTTTTCTCCATATCAATTCAATCTTTGCCTTGTCTTCTAGGATTACCGAGAATGTCTTTAAATAGTAAAAGCTGTGAGAAATTGTTAATCTAATTAACTACAGTTTTTAATCAGCTAAGCTAACATCAAACATGTTTTATAAATATGCTAACAGTACCTTCAGAACAAATTTGGTTTATAGGTAGTGATTAAAATAAATACTTAATCTGTCATTGCACAAATAGTGGCTGGCTGAGCATAATATAACTGTATTAATCATCTCAAAACCATGATGGAAGTAACTAATCAGCTCAAAAACTAAAGCTACTTTGACTCCCCTCTAAATCATGTAGTAGCAATCTCACTAACGTCTTTCCAGACACTATTTTTCCTCCTTACTGACCTAGTAAATGTTGTGGACACAATGAGAGAATGTCTCTTCAGTATAGTGATGAGAGCAGGTATGGGTGAAGATTTTCTTTGATTCGCTGCTTTCAGAGTTCCATTAGAGACAGCAATTGTTGAGCTGTTGAAGGAGCAGAGCTTCTTGATGGTCACTCAGTTTGTTGTGTTCAGTTTTGGTAGGATAAACAAATATGGTGGGCAGTAATTGAAAAAAAGCAGCTACATGTCTTCCTTGGCACAACCTAGGATCTTTAGTTGCAAGTATGCATTCACTTGTACTATGGCAAAGGCTTATTTTTGTATATCCTTGTTTATGTTAGGTCTTGAAGTATTAGCCTGTTGCTTCATTAAAATAATCTCTGCTAAGGAATCTTTCTTGATTATTACGAATTTTCAGTTCAGTTTACAGTTGTAACTATGCTATACTGAGTCAAAGCTGTATGCCAGCTTGACAGTTTACTGAGTAAATATTTAGCGCCTGAGTTCACACATAGCTGTGCAGATGTGTAATTCATACATACAAGTCCTTCTGCTAAATAAGACTAAGGTTTAAAAGTTTTCAGAATCAGGGCCTGAAATGAACATTTCTGCCCTGCTTCTACTCTTCCCAGCCCCAGACCAGTGATCTATTAAATAAGCGATGTGCTAAACTATGGAAAACTATCATCATCACCTCACTTTTTGTTTAATAACAACCAGGTATTTTTACTGCCAGATACATGCTGAGATTTTGATGACATTTATATGACATACAATGGCCAGTAAGATTAATCACAGATCTGTATTCTTTAAAGATACCCATGAGGATAGACTTCTGCGCTTGCTTTCAATGTAAAGATGGCTTTCCCAACTGCAACTCACCTCACTGCGTGTTCTAGCAAACCTTTCACTTTTAACATATCTGCTTAATAAAAATGCTTTCACTGACAGTGAAAAATTGAACCTATCAATGTCTTGCCAGCCCACTTTTCCATCGCTACCATCTAGACTTCAGAGAGCCACTACACTCAGTGAGAGGCAATGATGTTATTACAGCCTGACAAGGGCATATTGAGATACTTGGGTGTAGGTTGCACAAATTCGCTTATAATTTTATCTTTTAAAATGGTCCTTGCAGTAGAGATAATTAGAAAGTGCTGGATAATGGCTATCAGTCTGAGAGCTCAGAGAGAGAGCAGAATTTATGAGTGACCCAAAGATAAATCTGTGTGTTCCCATTAAGGATAAAAGAAGCAACAAGTAAATCCACCACCAAAACCAAACAGATTACAGTTCAGGTAGTGTTTCTAGAAGACAAAGAAAGGTAAATCAATCTTACCCTCAGATATGGCAACTCTTAATATCTCTGCCAGGGACGTCAGCAGTGCTGCCATCTGGCTGCATTATAGATACATGGTTCTTTCAAACACTGCAAGCTGTGTACTGTCCTAGCAAAAAAACAACGATCACAATGTTTAAAGTCCTAAAGAATGGACAAAGAATTTTCTTTACAGTGTCCTACTTAAGTGGAAGCTGTCTGGTCACTCCTGCAGAGAGAAACAGCGTTCTTACAAGCACGCTTTTGCACACTTTTACAAGGAGACACTCCAGGCTCCTTCGTGCCTGTTCAGTAGATAGGAGCTTGAGTGTGTTAGGGTCTCGCTAAAGATACGTGCATGGAGTGCTAGATGGAAACACAGGATATAGTCTGTAGGCATCAGTAGGAGCCATAGTAAGACAAAGGCATCTTCATGTCCTACTGCCTTGAAGAGGATATTACTTTGTTGCAGTCTAAATCTCAAGCATTCAATTTTGGGAACTATTTTGGAGGAATGAATGCTTTTGTTTCAGTGCAGAATGGGATTGGGGAGTAGGGAAATCAGAACAGTGTGAAGTCACAAGGGCCTACCACTGTTAGTCCTCCTGTGAACCGCCACTGGTTTGAGCACACGCTTGGCATACAGAAGATGCAAATTCAGAATTGAGCAATACAGGGGACTACAATTGGATCTCCAAATCCCTGAATATTTTTCAGAGTCTTGGCTGTTGCAGTGTGAGCCTGACTCTTGTTGTGCCCCAGGAATCATAGTTTCCATCCTTGGTCAGCAGCAGCTTACAGCCCTGGCTTCGCTGCGCAGACCAGGTGTGTGGGGGTTGGTACCTCACCTCTGCACAGTCCCATCCACACGCTCCTGGATTCAAAAGCCCCGTGGCCTGGAGCACCTAGTCCCAGCACAAAGTAACCTCTGTAATAGCATAGGGAAAGTTTGTGTCCTACTCTCACTGCATAGCCTAAATTATTATTTAATCCACAGTAAGTTATAATATAGCAGTGGTATATTCAGAGCTGGCTTGGCCTTTTGAAATGTGAATGAACAGTCAAGTAATGGTTAGGTGCATTTGAGCCTGCGTGAGAATAGCCAAATGTTGAGTCTGTTTTTCCAGAGCTGAAGATCTGCTGTGTACATTACAGTACTGTTTAATAGTGCACACACAACAGTCATATAGCTTCGCCAGGCACCAGTGCTGAGTCAAGTGTGCGCTGTAAGGCCTCGCTTCCTTTCTCAGGGCTCGCTTGCCTTTGAAGTTAAGCTGCAGCAGGCTCAGCTGTGCTCAGCAGGAGGGCCAGAGGTTTGAATATTCAGATTTCATCTCTGTTTATAGAGCGGGCTTTTGAGATGCAGGAATTCTGTTACATTGTCCAGTGTCTGGGGGAAGGGTTGCTGAGGTTGTTAATGGGTCCCGAGGAGCTTCAGCTGTTACCCTAACCACTGTAGGCCCCTTCTGCTCACGCCAGATGTTAATGGCCACATGGACCGAGATGCATAATATCAGGTATTTTCAACAGACCTTTTTAATTGCATCTCTGATTTTACTTCTGGTGGTTTCATAGTGGCTGTATGCTGCAGCAGGCAATACTTTGCCTATTCAATTTAATTAGTGTTGGTTTAAAGTTGATTTTGGTGCAGCTATGGCTTTCTGCAATAACTGACTCACACATGAAGTCTCCTTGGTTTCCATAAGGAAAAACGTATGGAACTTGATAATATAACGTGAAAGCCATGGATTTTCTAAGGCCCATGTACTTCTTAACTGCATACAATACTCGCACGTGGACACGCCTGTAATAGCCCAGTTAATGGGTGCCCGGGAAGGGGAAGCACAGGAGTATCTCTCTGCCCTGTCTTTTCATTTCAGCTCCAGACAGGTAGAAAAGAACTATTATATTTCTATCAAATGAAGTGGGAAAAACATGTTTAAGTCTCATGAAGCGGAAGTCTGGAAACTCTCCTGTAATCCAGACAGCTGCTGCAAAACTCCACGTGACATGCAACAGTAGGTAGGACTAGGATTGAGGCTGCTGTTGTATTACAACAGAGTATGCTGTGATAAAGGCGTGCATCCCTGTGCTGTTTGTTTCAGGGAGGGCCCCTTTTTCTGATTAGAAAAAAATCAGCAGCTTTCAAGCAGTATGTGACAGTGCAGAGCGATGTGCACAGCCAGGGAAGAGGCAAGCTTGCCAAGCAGTTTGTTGCCTGTCATCAGAGAATGGCACTTTCTGGAGTGTAGCTGGGGTGGGTCTGCGACTCCTTTCTGCCTCTGGCCTCTATTACAAGCCATAGACCTCTCCACAGTTATTCTTGCCCTTTTCCTTCTCTTGCGGGCAGTTGTTTCCCATTCTTTATCAAGCATTGATAAATGACTGAGTAGGAACAGAAGTATTGAACTGGACAAGCTCTTTTACCACTGGATAATTCTAGGGTCCATGCAGCATAATTAAAGGTCAGTGTGCTCCGTGTTACTTAAGGTCACTTTGCGTATTTGAAGTTGCACCTTAGACTTTCCCTGCTCAGTAGGAAGTAAAGTATTATAAATGAGTGAACCAACCTATTCTACCGCTTCCTACACCTCTGGAAACCCACTTTGTTCCGTAAATCATGGACACTACCGAGTAGGAAATGCTGCACAGGGCTGCATACAGTTACAGTTCGATACAGAGCAATGTGATATATTTGCATAGGGCGTGTGCTACTTTCTGTGCCTTTTCTTGCCTCTTCTGTTTTCTCCTATACAACATAACTAAGCAGCCTAATGCAGAAGCTGCCAGACAGGTGTCATTTACTGAACGTTACAGTAATCTAGCTTCGGTGTCTGGCAGCGGGGGCTTATAACGAGCCAAGTGTGAATCAAGCACCTGCTATTAAAAGTAACATATTAAAGCAGGATTCCATTAATTTGCTGTTTGTTTTTTTTTAATATTCATAAAAATGCATTTCTTGAGATGGCAGGGATAGCACTGAATGGAAGGACAACTAATATCCGCATCTTCCCTATGTGATTAGAGTATTTGCATCAAATACTTTATTATGAAGGCTGGAGAACAAGAAAAGCACATTCAGCATCATATGTTATGGCACAATCCCTCTCTGGTGGAGAAAACAATGGGACCATTATACAAGCTGACATATTTTTTGTTTCTAATATATTCTGCTTCTTTGTGTCTGTGCGTGCTTAAATAGCAGGCACAGATGTACTGTTTCCAAAGGTCTTTGACTTGTCATGAGAATACTGTCTTTACCAGTAAAATAAATTGATTACTAGTGACAATGTTAACTATTATACAAAGAACACAGCTCTGGTGGGCTTTGTTAGGTTTTAAAGAAAAGGTGATTATTTCTTCCTTATGACAGTCTGAAAGGTTTGCCATGTGGATATGGAAAGATTTTACTCATGAATATGCAGAGGAATGGCAACAGGGCGGGTAGCCAGATCTTCAAATTGACCGTTGGCTGTGACTGAGTTAGGAGAAGAAGAAAAACATGGGACAAACACAAATGTCCAAAACCAGCATGGGAGGTGGTTGTTAAAATATTCATGTGTGAGAATATTATCAGCTTTGGGGTATAATGTCAGATTGATGACATAATTACAGGGAAAACAGTGCCAACTGGTATGATGCACAGTGCATCAGGTTCATGGTAAGGCTATCAAATTCTTTAATAATACTTATGCCTAGAAATTATTACTTTATGCTGTGCTCTTTAGACCTCTGAGCAGTGACATCAGGAAGCTGACCTATGACACAAGGCAACATACTTTTCTTACCAAGATGTGTTGCAGTTTTTCTGGGAAGCATTACAGTTTGCTGAAAAGACCTCAACAACCCATGCAGGTGTTGCAGCCCGTTATAGGGCAGAGAAATTAGTGGAAGAATAGGGTAAAAAAACCCAAAAAAAACGACACAAAATACTTACTGATATATTACAGTGGCTTTTCAGATATTTTTCCTTTTACAGTGTAAAAAAATATAAAAGGCACACTTAGAGTAAATCCTTTACTAGAACCTTCAGATTTGTGCAGGTTTCTGCTCTGAAACATGTTCAAAAAGTTCTCTTCCTACAGATCTCGTATTAAATTAATTTGGGATTTTTTCCAATCTAATTTAAACTGCTACAAATATTTTGTGTAATGAGGTTGGAAACTATCCATTTGCTCCCCTTAGAAAATGCTTTGAGTTCTCCCGTGATTGCAGTTCAGATCATGCTGCTAAACGCCAATTTAGAACACAAATCAGGCTGCTTGTTGATTGCAGTTCAATTAATGCTGCTAAATACCAGTTCTCTGATGAGCAAGATGCTGCTCTTTGGGCTGTGACCTCGGCCTCCCAAAGCTGTGGACGCAGAATTTTTACACAGGTTGCATTACTAAAATTAGATCCATCCTATCAAAACATAATTAAGGATACAGTTCTTACTTGATCATACAGCAAACCTTCCCTTTTTTATTAAAATGTTTTGTAGTGATTCATCGAGTATTAGTGACAGCTATGCATTCCTTTGGCACATATAATCTGCCTTTCCTTTAAATCATTAACTCTTGATCAAATATCTATGACATCATTAATGCATTTGATCTTCCTCCTGGTTAGAAGATTTATTTTGTAGATTAATTCTTTCTTAGGTTACTGAATTTTTTTTATTTTCCTTGCTGTTCAGAATGCTAATAGTTTTCACAATTGATCTTCTGGTCAGGGTGAAAGAAAGAGAAAGACTCTTCCCTAAAATCTAGATCCCATGACAACATCTTGCTGATGAGGCATCTTTATTCTGTTCTTGACTGTTAAATCCCTCCTGGTGTTGCATAGCCATGTCTACCCCATTTCACATCAGCACTCTTGGACTTGATTCCTGTCATTGCCCCAGCGCCATTTTTCCCTGACTTGTTTCCTGTACAGCACCTCCAGTCCCAGCATCTTTTTAAACTGTTAGCAGCATTCTGTGTGTGCTCTGCAACACCTGCCTGTGGCATACTCGCTTATGAAAATAAACTTGCCAGTGAAATTTGCCCCTGTTTCACCACAGAGATCTCTAGTAGAGAAGGTGGTGTGTTCCTATATTCATTCTGTGATCAATGGTGGAATATGGTATATCGCAGAAGCTGCTAGCTGTGACTGGTTTCTTCTTGCCAGAAATATGTTGTACATGAACAAATGCCCACAGTCCAGGTATGTTTCACTTTCACAGCCTCATCCACCGGCTGATAAGACAAGAATCAATGAATCACAGCACATTAGTTCTGCAGAGAGTCTCAGCATTGTTTCAACAAGACACTCTCTCTAAGATAGTGTAAAGCTTATTTTTTGAAATTGTCAAGAATGTATGCTCCCAGTGCACAAGTACTGGGAGGCTGTGATTCTTTGCTCCTTTGGACTAAATTCTTAGTCTATAAAAGCTTTGTTATATATAATAGATGTTCCTCAAAATTTTCCGTACAATTCAAATCTAGAAAAACATCTAAAAACATGACTTTATTAGGGAATTTAATTTCTTATCCATGTCAAGTGTAAGAGTAGACATGGAGGACCCTCCCAACACTCACCACCTTTAGGAAAAGGTTTGATTATAAAATTTCTGTAGGTGGGTGGGGTTTTTTAATGCAAATAAGTTATCTAATTCTCAGACTATCTTGAATCTTCACTCTTCCCAGCTCCCAATTCCGTATTGCTTTTAAAATTTAAAGTGAATTTAGGGGCCATAGAGATACCCCCATATGTTTTATGAAGATTATGCATTTGTACTTCTTCCAGTTCTCTTCATTGCTTTTCCTGTTCTTGTATTTATCCAGCCTTCCTTTGGTGTGCCCCAGCCTGGTTCTTTTCTGATTTTCAAATTTAAATCAGCTAAACTCCTCATGTTCCTGCCTTATTCCTAATCTGACTTCATATCTATATCCACTCTGTTGACTGATGCTTTTAAAACACAGAATATGTCATAAAGAACAGCATTTAAAAAGGAACAAGTATCCAGCCAAAGCAAGGAAGTGATAAAACCTCAGATTCTTTTGCAACTTTTCTGCACTACTTTTCTGATTAATCAACCTGCTTTACTCTGTAGGTGTTCAGATTGCTGAGAATTTATTATACAGCGTGTAAAAAACATCTTGTAATCCCACAGAGGCTTGGATGGGACAGACCCTAAACTGAATGAAAGATGGAACGTGATATTAAAGGAGCACGAGACCAAGTTTGCTTTGTCATAGCAATTTCTAATCAGTCCCTATATATCACGTGGTCATATTTGTAATGAAAATATTCTCATGAAATAAGAGAAAGCATAAAATGTTCATTCAAAAGCATCTACCAGCTGCATACACTGTATTAATATAAAGACTGATATACCTAATCAGGGGTTCACATTTCAAAACAGTAGGCCTAACAGCTTCTGAGATATAAGTAAATGAAAATTCATGATTCTGTATTGTGCCCAAGAGCCAACTTTACCGCTATTGCCATATAATTATTTATAGCTGCAAACTATCAAATGGAATTGCTTACCACCACCTTACTATATGTGGTAATTGATGTGAAGTGAGGCATTGCGTCCCCTGCTGACCCCAGCATACTGAAAGTCAGATGGATTATATCTAACTCAATTATGATTGATATTATCAAAATCTGTGAAGCACAACATGGTATAACAGGCTTTCTAAGTGTATCTATTGATTGTTTCTCTGTGTGTGCGTGTGTGTGTGCGCATGTGTTTTCCAAGGCTGTTGCAATGGAGCTGTCTCAAGGGAAAAGAAGAGCAGTATTGCTAACAATTTCCATGTGTAAATATATATTTTCTCACCCTCACTGCCTCATAGGAATCACCAGAACTTGTACTAGAAACGCCTGGTTTCACTGGCTAAGATTTTGCTACAGTAAGAAAATTTGCAGTATGTTTGTTGGGTTGAAAACCAAAATATTCTGTGATCTGTGAACTGCTTAGCTGTGATTAGAGTAGAACAAGTATTTCTGTGTTCCAGTGCTTGATTTTGCTGCTGCTGTGCCATTCCTTCAGTCCATCAGAGCACAGCAGTGGCTATGCTCTGTGCTAGCATATAGCCTTACGTCCTGTCTCCTGCCGATGTTTGCAAAAAATCCCTTAAGCCTGGAGCAAACAAATGAAGCCTTCCTCATTGCATTCTTGCTATTTCCAGCAATCTGGAGTTCAAGGACTGCTGTTCACACCTGCATCATTCTGTTTAATAATCCTTGATGGACATTTCTTGCCTGAATTTTCTCCAGTCACCTTCTGAACCACACACAATTTTAACATCCAAGTATAGCATGGAATTCTGTTTTGATTAAATAGGAACCATGTAAAGAAATATATATTTCTATATACCTGCTGCTTTGTAATTTCACAGGTTGCTTCCTAATTGATGTAGTACGAGAAATGGTGACTATTAATTCCCAATTCATCTTTTCCACATTAAGGCGTGTTTTTATAGACTCCTTACAAATCCTCCCTCAAGCTTTCCTTTCCAAATCAAAAGAATACAATCTACTTAATTTTTCAAAAACCACTGAAAAATGTTGCATGTTCATATTGTTTTTCTCTCTGCTATTCTGTAATACCACGTTTGAGATCGAACACAGCAAAGTATTTACCACTCAGGGTGCTGTGTATATATAATGTTTTTTCCATTCCTTGTCTAAGCATTAAGTTAATGTTTACTGCCCATACTGACTCTCTTACTTTGCTAAGTGATAATAAATTATTTAGAGTCGCATACTGTGTTTCTGGTTTGGGGTATTGTTTTCTCTTCCCTTCTCCCCACCCCCCCATGCAATGTTTTCTTTTATCAGCATCTTGTTTCATCTTCAGCCATTTTATTACAAAGTTGCTCAGAGATTCTTCTCCGAGACTTGATCAGTTTAAGTTTGGACTGTCCTACGTAATATTTTATTAGCAATTAAATTGTCACCAGAATATGCATTCCTCCATTTTTCCAAGTCAGTTATGAACATGTTGTAGCACAGGTCCCAGTACAGAGCTCGATGGGAGGGTACATTTTCTTCATCATGAAAAATCAATTATTTAGTCATACTTTAGTGATCAACATTTAGACAGATGAATTCGTATGCTGGAGGAGAGGTTTTACTGCTTTGCTTGCCCTTCTTCTGATTTTGTTTTTATATTTCATGGTGGGCTGGGTGCAACATAGCTCATTCAGTAAAGCTCAGGAATTCAACAAGGCATCTCACTGGCCTGTTCTGATGTTGTGAGGAGCATCCAAAGCGTCAATTCTTGCAACATTATAAAGTTGCGACAACTGAATGTCCAGTCATTGTGCAATTGGAACAGGTTGTCCTCCAGGTATTTGGCAGCTGATAGGAAGACCTACAAAAAAGTTCTTCATGATGTTATAATGGGAAGTCTAGATGGCTTCATAGGAAATAATAGTTATAATTCCAGATATTGACATTTTAGAGATTTTCAGTCATTTAAATAAAAGTTCTTGTTATTCTTATTTTACTTTCTTTAGAAAGTTTCTGTAATGTTCCTCCTCTTTTTTCTCAGCCTCTCAGGACTTTCCCAGGACTGCAAAAAGCAGCCATGGGGCTGACCTAACTGATCTGTTCTTTGCATGAAGACAACATCTGGGCTACAGGAAGTTACTTCAGTAATGTTACCCTCTTCCCTGTAGGGGAATATGCCTAGGAGATGGCAAATGCATCTATACTCCAGATATTACCAACTGTCACACAGCCCTTTTAAGTCAGGAGCAGTCCTTAGTTATTTGTAGCTGTTATAACATTAAACCAAAGGAAAGTTGCATTTGCTCTCCCATGCTACCAGACCTCTTGAACAGATGGGTCACTGTGAGTTCTTAGGCCCATGGAATTTCAAAACCATAGGTCAGTTCAGTTTAGCTGTCAAAATATGAGATGACAAAGAAAAAATAGTTTATTTTAGTTTATTGTATAGTTTATTATTTTCTCCAGAGTCAATTAGTTCATAAAAATAAGCTAATCACACTATCCTTTAATTAGGATTATATATTTCCCTATAGTCATAGGGAAAAATGAAAAAAGTTGAAAGGGTGCACTGTAAGAAATACCTCCTTGTTTTGTAGCCATCAACTTGTGGTGAACTAAAGAAATAAGCACCATTGTCAGAAGATTCAATATCCATTTCACAACAAGAAATTCACAGAGCTGTGAAGTTACCTACTTACTGTTCATTCTTCTAGAGATGTACATTTTCTTGATACATCTGGTACATGAATGTCTAAAATGCACTACCTAAGACGTGTTGATAGCATGCTTATTTTATGTTCCTCTCCTCAGAAAAGTGATACACTACTGATTTTACTGCTGTTGCTATTTAAATCCAAATAGAATAGTATGTACATGGGCCGTATGCTTAATACCTTCTCTATGAAAAGTTCTGCATTTTCCTTATACAAAACTTGTATCTTAAGGAAAGATCTCATGCTCTTTTTGTACTGCTAAAGAATATTACCTAATGAGGAAGTGGACAAAGTTGCATTTCCTGACTTTGGTCATTCAGAGCAAAAATATTCTGCCTTTGAGTAAGCCATCAAAGGCAAGATGTCTATATCGCACTTTAATTTTGGCTCCAAATGTCAGCTAGCAAGGAGGTAACTGGCCATGGGATTCTCAAGCACTTTAGCCCAGGTAACTTCATGCTTCTATGGCATATGACATGGAATGCACATGCTAGGGGCTGACCCAGTGTTTAACAGTGATTCACCACTGGAAATAGTCTTTGAAATTCATAAATTCAAGGCAAGCCTGTTTTATGGGGGCTGATAATGCTGTATTAGTTGCTGGAAGTTAATGAGGTCCTGTGTTTGAGTACAACCAGATTAAAATGAAAAACGAACCACATTACATTCTGTTTCGACAATTATTATCAGTTGGTTGTAATATAAATATGCAAATTTTTCAGCTTGAACTTTAACATCCTCTGTAGAGACCATTCATCTCTTTAAAGTATTAATTTAAGTTGTAAAAGGATCCATACATCATTGCATGTCATTTTGAAAACAAATATTAATCAATTTTACACTCTGAATTGCCACTGTGCAAGTGTAATGTCCATTATTTTGGAGCAAGTCAGTGGCAAGAAATTTACATATTCATTCTTGGCTTAAGAAATCATATGATAATACAAGTACAACACAAGAAATTCAAAAGACTTAAGACCTTATCATCATCTATTCAATGGCAAAAAGCCTGCCTTTGCATTCTCAGTGCATTGGTATGCAGATTAGGAATATGTTTCTCATTCCTATCAGTATAACCTTGAAAGCTGGTGACAGCTGAAGTGTAGTCATAAGTTTTCTCTTCCAACAGAAAAACAGAAAGAAAAAAGGCAACCAAATGAGTGTAAAGGATACAGCAATTTCAGGTTCTGTGATAAGCTTTCTGATAGCATATCTGACTACTTAGCTAGACTGTACCATGTGGGTAAGCAGCTTGAAAGTGTGTTATCTTTAGATTTAGCTAGAATTGTAATTGCAAGTGCATCTTTGCTACTAAACTAAAGTTCGTATTTCTGATATGACAGAGCTAAACCTGACTTTATTAGTTAACGTTATAGGAAATACTTGAAGGTGTTTGCGTGTTAAATATTGTGAAGGACAACAAATTTTATACCAACTGTCTCCCAGAGAAAGGAAACAGAGTTTCCACATGGAAAGCAAACAGTCCCAGACAAACACTGTGCTGAAAGCCTTGTCCTACTGAAATGAAAAACGAAGCAACATCTGCAATCCAGGTCGTTTGCCTGTTTCTTCCGAGGGAATCATAAAGACTGAATTCTTGTTTTACAGTCAGAAATGAAATAGGCAAAGACAGAAGACAGGGTAAGTTAAACCTTGCTAATACTTTTCCATCGTTACTGTGTATCTTCGCTCAGCAGTGGCTGCTCTTTCTCAGGTTTGAGTCTGTCTTAAGTGAATCCCAGCTAATGCTGATGAGAACGCTCCTTCCTTTTGAGAAAAGCAAATAGCTATTCTGGTTAGAATGGGAGACTCCAGAAATGCCATTTCTGAGCTCCAAGATGACAGGTGGAAGAAAGAATAGCAGTGCAGGTATCCCCCTTACAACTACCTCATCTTTGTTAATTATGCAAACCCAAGCTCTTTGTCATAATTGGCCTGGCAGAGGTTATACATAAGCTCCCTCTAGTGGATTATGAAGCAAGGATTTATAAAAGCACACATCTTCTCTCCAAACATTTTCTGTCACTCAGTAGGAACGTGTGAATACTATAGGCACCGTGCTGTTCCCATGTATCTATCTGTTGTTATCACCGTGCCCATGCTTGCTACCTCAGGAAAGTCTGGGAAACAATGCTGGCCAGAAACCTGTAGTTATAAAGCGAGACGACTGCAGCAGTTTTTGGCTGGGGTTGCTGTTCTTCACTCCTTGGCTGGGTCAGTTTGATTGCTGCTTCAGAATACTGATGTTTCTTAATCATCTCCCTTTGTTTTCTGGTTAAGTGAATGGGTGAATAATTTGCCACACATTCTCTGTCAATCCAATATATTGTGAGAGGACATTTGAAACAATACACACGCTCTTCATTTCATAAATTTGTCATTACAGCATAATCAGATCATTTGCACTTATCCTGCTCTTGCACAGGCTAATTCTATATTCCTAAAAAAAAGCCTTACTTGGTTACAGTGCCCTGTCTCTCTATTTTCCTGGGCGTTTACTTAGACTAAAACTGCAGAGGAAATGCAGAAGACACTAGTGTTCCTTGTTTGCACAGTTCATAACAGGTCGAATGAAAATCATAAAGAGTACACATGCAAACGGCCAGATAAGAAATGCAACAGTACATCAGAGATGTCAACTGGATTTAGGATTATAACAGACATGTAAGCAATTAGGGTATTTGCTAGTTCAAAATACTCACATGAATGAACCCACATTATCTTCTGAAAAGCATAATAATATGTAATTGCAGTAACAATTCCTCTTCCATTATCTGCTAGACATCAACAGTGTGTACGTTCTATAATATCCTGCACAACTGATAGCAGGCAAGCTCCTCAGTAAGAGAAATACTCCCAGATGTGGTAATGTCCCAACGCTGTGGCTGCTGACTAATATTAAAGAATTACACTAGAAATGTTTCAATAACAAAGTAGAAGCATTTCAGTTTTTATATGGCATAGATTGCCACAGACACTGCCAAGCAGCTTTATAGAGTTCTAAATCTTCATTCAATGCCCCTTTACATCATTTGAATGAAGATTTAAACCTCAATAAAACTTTCTGAGTGCTTGTGGCCATCTTTGCTGTATACTAATCAAAGTGGGGTACAAGCAGACGAACGCACTGTAGTACACCTAATGATCCACACGATCTCTAGTGACATTTTCCTTTGTAAGATGGGTTGTCTTAAAGACTCTTTTCATGGATGGTGCAGCAGTACACATAGAAACAGGCATTTATATCCAGTTTTTATGCAACCCTTTAAAAGATTGCTTTGGGGTTTGGTTTGGTTTGTTTTCCCCTATGTCGTGGGTTTTTTCCCTATGAATGTTTTGAATTAATTTCTTATAAGGAAGATATTTGGGAGAAAATAATAAAAAAGAAATGAAAGATAATATTTATAGGGAAACCTTCCACAGCATTACTGCTCCATTTCCTTGTTTCCTTATCAACCTCCAACTGTAATTGAGATATTACAGTGCAGTGAGTTTTGGCATTGAATTAGAAGCTTAAATGAAATTCAACTTCTAGTTAAGATATAGGCTGGGAAATTCAACACATGCTAGTGCACAAGTGCACACATGAGATATGACTGAGCGGAATTTAAAAGAAACTTTACTGTGGGAATATGCTGATGACAGAGGATATGTTTTCTTTGAAAAATACAGCCACTCATTCAGGAAACAGTCTGAAAAAGAAATAGCCAGTCAGTGCATTGTGGAGACGGTTTGGTGTCTGGATCCTCCTGAAGAGGAAGGTGTGGGACCATTTTGTGTGTCTGAGCTTCCACAAACTGCCACAAATGCAAAGGAGCACAACTTCCCGCTTGGAGATTAGACTCCCACCACAGGGTGTTTCTTTATTTTTCGTTATGTTTTTCTTTACACCAAGGCTTTCTTTTAATGATGAAAGCCTGTGAAATTGCTCCCCTTAAGCAACCTGACTGGACCCATGTAGTCCTATACCAGGACTTTTTCTTCAGAACTGTCTTTGTTATGTGTTTTTCTTGGATACTTTAACAACATCATTCCTCCTATTGACAAGAAGCAGTGAAAGGCAAAGCTTCATTGGTCGGGCTACTAAGAACATAGTGTGGCAACTACTTTCTATGAAGCATACAAATGTTTCTGTGTAATCTTTAAAAGATATCAAATAAAAAATACGAGACGCATATGTTATTTACAGTAAGTGATGCTGCCAGCAGATTTTAGAAAAGTTTGTAAAAACAGTAGTAACAGTGTGAAAATCAAGCTCTGATTCCCCCCCCGTTCTTTAGTTGGAATTCTAAAGAAGACGAAATTTTGAAACTGGTCAGCCCCTCTCCTCTTGATGGTGAAACTGGTTATGGTTCTGTGAAGGCCAACATCTGACCTGCAAGGGGAATGCATCTGTTACCAAGGCACTCAAAACCAGGCTTCTCACAATGCCCTGATGGAGCTGTTCCACTTTTTGAAAAAGATTTCAGGTTTTACTAAATCAAACAGAGACAAACTGATTTTTTTGACCCCATTTTGTGGGAAATCACCTCATTTCCAGTGCTTGTGTCCAGAGATGCAGAACTGGATAAGTTCTGTAGAAGAGAGACCCCCCTCAGAGCACCTGCTTGGGTGTTCCCCTTGGAGAAGACGGGGCAGCAGCAGCACATCCTTCTCCTTGCTGATTTCTGGCTCAAAACATTAACACGTTGTCCTTAGGTCAAACTTCTTGTTTCAGGTTGAATTAAATGATAGTTTTCAGCAAATAAAGTGTTGGCCAGAACATGTGCTTCACCCCAGTGCTGATGTTCCTGGACGCTGCAGGAGACACCACTTTTCAAACAGCACTCCTGTCCAAGGAGCCTGAATGTCGTCTGCCTGTTCTGCTTCTCCTGCAGGCAGAGCGGTGGGCCGACACCTAGGGCTTGCCCCAGTAATGAACCAGAAGCCTGGGGCTGAAACTGGAGCAAATGGGGTTCTCAGTATGGCGTTAGGAAGGAATTGCAGTATATTCCATGTTTGTGTTGGCTCCTGCTGAAACCTATCAAGAGAATGTCCTGCATCGCCAGCTGCAGTGGTATGTTTTTGAGGACAATCCTCTTGTGTAATGAAACATTGGTGGCCACAGTTTCATACAGTTAATGAAAAGAGAACCAAAAATGTATGAAATATGTTGTTTGTGATGAAACATCTTTTTACATTCTGCGTTGCAAATTTTTATTGTGTTGCAACAAATCTCAAAACCAAAGTAATCCCCAAAAATAAATAAAGACAAGCCCAAACTCCCTTAGACTACTTTCAGATACAGGATCTTGAAAATAAGAGCAAATGAAGGCCTTTTTTTCTCCAAAACACCATAGTCTTGTCAAAATCTGTGGAGCTATCGCAACCTTCACCAGTGGAAAACCAGGCCTGAGGGTTCTGTCTAGAGATTTGCAGTTAAAGATGAGAGTAAGAATCAGGAAAAAAAAGTGTATTTCCCTTTAGGGTTCAAAATGAGAACTGAGTTTAACTTGATTTCCAAATGATTGATCCCAAGCAGTAGGTTAGGATGTTTTAAGCAATATCATCCCTTCCTTTCTCTTGTATTTCTTTATAAATAACATATTACCTATGTTAAGGTAAACTGAATCTATTAGTTACCTAAGGGAATTGTGAAACTGGGGTCTGCATTATAAAGCAAGTGAAGTTATGACAGCTATGACCCTAGAGGAATCAAGGCTGAATAAAGACTGTCTCCATTGCAGACAAATGATGATAAAGTGATCCTTTTAGCCAACAGTCAATGGAACCTGACAAGGCCAAACCTCCAACTAATGAACAGCCCAACCTTTGCTACCAGGGAGATGTTCTGAAAGTTTAATCTCAATAAGCATCAAAATACATTTGCCCAAACATTTTTAACAAAAGAGTGGCACATATCATTAAATGGCCACGAAGTTAGATGAGTGAGGAGGAAAATAGGAGGGTGGGGGTGTATGTTCTTACTGTATCACAGGTGCACAAAATTGCCTTGATAGAACAATATCTTATTTTTCTTCTAAAATTGAATTTCAGATGGTACCTACGTCATACAGACCTAATAATACAGAAAGCAATTGTCTCAATGATTCCTATTAAATCTGTGCATTTCCAGATCCTTATAGAGTAATGTCAGTTACAGAACAATGTCAGGCTGACGGACGCAGCACAGCGTTAAAGAAAAAAAAATCATGCACACAATAGGCCAGCTGCACATTAATAAATATGTAATGTTTGATTAAAAATATGGATCGTATTTTTCCCCCCAATTGCTGACTACCCCTAAGGCAGAAGATGTGATCTGGCTCCCACTGATGGGTTTATTTCTTGCTTGCTTTGAAAATACAAACTAAAATGTTTTCCTGTCCCAGCTGTTTCCCATTGTTCATGTTTATCAGCTCAAAGGGTGAACGGAGGAATAAAAAAATACGCTCGCATTTCAAATGTGCCAGTCAGTCAATCTATTGTTAAAAGAAGAAAGCCTAATTGTCTGTGCTGGCAAACTTCTTTTTGGTGAATGTCCAGTTTTTAAGAAAAGCTATTCAGCTGTGCCATTTGTTTAGTACATGCATAAAAAAGCACATAAAATCACAAGTTTTCTGTGGGATGGGATGGGAGGTGGGGAAAATCACGTCTAGAAGTTATAGCCTTGAAACACTCAAGTGATGGCCTAAGTAATAGTCCATGGATTGCTTATTTTGCCAATTTTCTTCATTGGTCTGAATAAGTGGCTAGAGAGAATTTTCATAGAATAAGAGCTAAAAACTGATATTGACCTCCTTCTCTAAATCTTACACTTCGAACCTTTGAGAAGCAGCACTCCTTTGAAATTGCCTCATCAGTGCAGTGGTTAAAGTTTTTTCCAGTTATATTCACAGGAATTTTGTGTTTCTGTTTTAGCTACAACTGGTCTTCATTTCTTCCCACAATCTGGTCCTTCAGACCCTCATCCTAACAAAAAATGGGAATCGGGATGGGGAGAGAGCAGTAACTACTTTACTGTGTAGGAGAACCTTCTGTTTTTTTCCAGTTTTTGTGATAATTTCGCAGCGCTATCCTGTCTTTGAGTTGCTCTCCAGCTTGTGCTGGCAGTGCTACTCTTCCAGCTTTCAAACCAAGCTCAGCTAATCAGAACTGACACTCATTTTACACTATGCAAATGAGCAAAAATTTAATTCGCAGACTGCTGTATTGACCAGGACTGTGTTAGTCCATCTTTCTGTGGCTAGCACTGTTGTTCTTTGAAATCTTTTTGAGGAAAGGGTCATCTTTAGTTCCTCAGTTGTACAGCACCAAGCACAAAACATTCTTACAAACTGAAAAATACAAAATAATCATCAGAATAACAAATGACTGTGATGCTTTGCTAGGGCTTCCCTGTTTTGCTAGGCTTTTTTTCTTCTTGATGGGGGAAGCAACAAGGAAGTGGCATTATCATCCAGCTATCACCCCCCTTGTGACACTAAGATGAGATGTCACTCACAGCAAATTGTACAGACCTTTCTTACATGAGGAGTTCAGTAACTCCTCATGACATCTAAATTACCATTCCTGGGTGTCTGGGTTAACACCTTACAAAAATGAATAAGGCAATAAGGTAATTGTCCCAAGTGCTCTGCAGATCAAAGTAGCTGCTCTGGTCATCCTGAGCTCAGATTTTCCTGGAAGTCTGAGCGCCAAATACTGCCTAAAATTGGAAACTGGGAGCCTAGGGATGAGCTACCTCACTCAGTGAGCTAAGGGCTTGGGTTTTTCCGAAGTCTGCCTTTACTAAGAGTCACTAGCATATAGGAAGGTATTTCATACTGGCTCCACAAAGAATCAGTTCAAAGGTGATCAAGGCTAAACAGTACTTGGAATACAGTACAGAGCCAGCCTTTACTTGTTTACAAACTTAGACTTGGTCCTGCATTTCGATGTTTGCGGATCTACCTATGAACTGCCATGAACGTGTCCATGGTCTACAGCTGCACCTTGCTGCTCGTCTTTCAGTGTCTCTGACCTCTGGCCATACACACCAGCAGACTCATAACAGACATATTCCATGGTATCCCTGCCAAGTAACGTGACCAGCAGCAGTCTGTGGAGCACAGTTTGGGAATCACATTGTTGTAATGCTGCTTCTGTGATTGTTAAACCTACATGTCATGCTAAAAATCCATTGGTGTGCTTTTTTGTGCACAACAGATGATATTTCATGCCTTATTTTTTGCTTTATGTTTGTTCAGCTATATATTTAGTTGAGCTTATGTATGTCGAATATATAACTGTCAAGTCAATACAAAAACCAAGCCATCATTGCCAAATGAGCCATATTGAGTTAAGGAACTTGAATAGTTATGGGGAAAATATTAAAAATATATACTTTAACAGCAGTAGGAAGATACTACTTTTTTTTTTCTGTCGTATTTTTTACCGTCTCAGCAGTACATGCAGTTGTCTTCTTTTCTAGAAAGTGTCTTCACAGTCTCTCCAATGAAGCTCAGCGTATCTGATAAACTCTGCCCCTTTTCAGCAAGCGATGTCAGGCAGTTTTGGCTGTGTATTGGTGAGATCAAGCTCCCCTCATGGCCAGCCATTTCAGAAATTTCACTGACTACTAATTTATTGAATTTAAAGAATAAAAATTATACAGATGTATTCCAGAGAAAATAAAATAAAAAAGGAGAGTTACTAAAAAAAATTAATATGCAGCAAGGGGAAGGGAAGCAGTCAGGGAGAAAGGACACGTGGCTGAATTTTAGCAATTTATTTGGAGGATTTTTGTCATTGCCTTAGGGACTTCTTAGGAAAAATACCAGCTACCCTGCTCCAGAAGAGCAGTGCAGCTTGTGACAGTAGGCAGGCATCAGGTGTAGGTCCCCCCGGGGGGAGGTTTGGTGGCCAGAGGAGCAAACAGATACGCTGGAAGGGGGTGTGAGAGGAACCTGCAAACCCTCCTGGGGGAACACCAGCTCTCCTTAGCTCTCCAGGAGCCCCAGTGTTGGAGCTGCTGTAAACCAATTCAGTCTTTTTCTGTTTTTAAAAATTATGGAGAACTGTGCTGTCTTCTGTAAAGCATTCAAAGTGCCACAGCTGGACAAAATAGCACAGTGAAGTCTGTAGACGTTCAGGGCAATTTCTGTAAACCCGCTATTAATATTCTGTAGCTTCACTATTAAATTGCAGCAGACTTCTTCATTAAGCATGAAGAAGAATTTTGGCTTAAATTCAGTAATTGATGAACTGCTTCGAAGGTTTCAGTTAGTAGATTATGAGCTGTTCATCTCATCAAATCTTCCAGATTTGGGTAGATTTTGCAAATTGGTTTGGTTGAGATTTTTCCCCCAGAAAACAAACTGAATTAAAAACAGAGCTTACAGTGCTATGACTATGAATTGACATTTAGGCCCTGATCCATTATTTGCTTACTAGGATTTCTCTGCAGTGATATGGTGGTGTAATGTTAGTAGAATTTCTTAAGATCTGATCAAGTGCCAAGCAATTGCTCGCTTGAGAACACTAACTTGTACTGATTTACAGTAACTGAAACTCCACGTGCTGCTGGCTGGTGATGTTCTGGCAACAGAGATGCAGGTAAGACCTCCACTGCCCTATGATTTGTGTAATCATTTGCCCCAGTCAGCACAGACATAAAATAAGAATAGGTCAAAATGGAGCAGAGCTCTTCGTGTGTGCTCAGCCTGGTTCAGAGCAGCAGCAAATTGTGTCTCATATAAGTATTAGCCCCATACCATATATGTGAATATGACACCATAAAACCAACAGAGACCTCCTATTTAGTCATCTGAAATAGCAGGCCAGCAAGCATAGCAAGTGCGGGAAATTGCCATTTCTCAAGCGCCATTCTGACATACATACGCCAGCCACAAAAATACCTAAAGCATAATTCACCAAAGAACTGCTGACCTTCCGAAACAGAGAGGAATTTGCAAAATGATTGCTTAGTAATTGTTTCTATCTCTTAAGTAATTGTTAGCTTTTTTTAAGACTTGACTTTTCCAAAAGTGATCCACAGGTTAAAGTCCAGCTCCTACTAGAAGCCCTCTAACGTAAATCCCCACCTGAATAACTGTCACCTTATTTCAGCCAGACACCATTTTTTTTCCAGAAGGGGAAAAAAAAATCTCTTTCAGTAGATCCTTCCCTGTTTTAAAAAAATATTTTTTCACAATAGTTTTTCCTTTAATTTTTTATAAAATAGTAATTTTCTCAGTACAAAGCATTTCTGTATTCTTTGTCCTTTGGGAGACAGAATAGTTGGGAAGACTTGGTAGAATTAGTGATATTATTGAACTTGTAATTGTCTAATGTCTTAGGGTCCTGGATGGAAAGTCAGTACATTATGATGTTCCCCAAGCCAAATTAATATGACATTAAATGTTGTGGTTTGACACTGTTTGAAATCCTGCATATCCTACATCTAGTGATTCAGAAGCTGCTAGCGGAGGGTAGTTGCGTGCTTTATCTCCCAAGACAAATCTGTCTCTTCCTGGCTATTTTCACTCCGTCAGACCTTGTAGCAAAAATTTCTGCTATGACTGGTTTTCCTTCAGTGGCCCAGTGCTTTTCAAAGAATTCTAAAGGAGACAATAAAACATAGGGTATTGGTGAACCGACCACATTAAATACACCTTTTAAAAATTATATTTAGCATTTTATTTTGTAATCAACTTCTTTCAAAAGTAGTGCTCAGTAAAGAATGGGACATTGGGCTGGACTGTCCAGGCATTATTTTATTACCATGAATATTGTTATGCCCTGCATTTAATGTACTCTCCATGACAGCATCCATGTTATCCACTGTACAACAATTTTACACGATGGAGTTGACACTGGAGCAAAACTTTGGACTGGACTGTAATGTACTATAAATAAAACACTGTTACCTTTTTTTTAAATTTAAAATATAAAAAGTGCAGCATAGCAGGAGATTTTCAAAAGCAATTAGCACTAACTCAGCTCTCTTTGAAATCAAGCAATCTGTTTTCCTATAAGTCTGAGTCATTCCAGGTTTGGAAGACAAATTCATAGACTTTTATAAAATGCAGCAAATGAAGCCCATGTTGTGCTTTATATCATTTTCCTACTACCATCACAAAGAACAGGTTTCTTATGGGCTGTGTGGACCATCTGTTACATACAGAATGCACTTAGGGCTAAAAAATCACTGTCTTTTCTTTGCCTCTGTGGTATTTCCCTTGTAGATACCATGCATTGTTTTGATTTACACAATATACTGTAATATTTTGCAGTAATCAGAATAATTAATTTTCTCAGAAATCATGGCCACCCACCCAAAGCGATGACTTTTGACATACCATAATGGGTGTTATGCATGGTTGGTGTCAAGAGTTGCTTAGATATGCTGATAATGAGCCATACTTTTGAAGAGTCATAATCAATCATTCTTCATTTAGAAAGTCAGATCCATCAGCCTGACATCAAAATGTCATAACCCATTGATCATACATTGCGATCAAGGTTTCTTGACTCTTATTATTCAGCTACACCAGTTACATCAGCAGTCCATTTAAAACACTGAAGTTAGTGGCTAAATCCATTCATCCTTTTCTTAATGCTTCTCAATAGTTTCTATTAATTCTGACATAGCTGTTTTAAAACTTTCAACAATCTTAAATCCAATATGGTCTACGTACAAAAATAAAATACCCAAAACACCTGTGAGTCAGAAAGAGCGGAGGGGATTGGATTCCCTTCTGGGGTCATTCTACCTCCGCAGTCGTAGTTGGTGATGTCAATACAGTCTTTTAAAGAAGTTAGCTCCTGCTATCTCACTGCTGCCCATCTGTTATTCCTGTATCTCCCGATGACATGTCAGCAGCGGTAGTGACAATTTCTTATCCACTGCTGTCAGAAAAAGAATAGCTTAGGAGCTTGGAAACAAATTTCAAACTAAAAGTTGCTTTGAAGTTTGATCTGCTATTCAGTGAAGCACAGTGTAGGAGAAATAGTAAACATGTCAAGATAAAGGGAGGAAAAAAGGGAGCGAGAATGGTGGAGCAGGAGAGAGATGAGCTGCATTTGCATACGTATCCAACGTGCCTTTTAGGCACAGATACCTAAGGTATGTATAGCCCTGGTGCCATGTGGGATCTTAGTCTGTGCTTTAGGCTTAGGGAACATGCAGTGTCTTGTTGAAGTAGCTGTTGAAGGCAGAGTCTGATTTTTTTATTACTGGGACGTTTTCTATGATACAGAATTTTACAGCAAAACTGGTCCAATACCTAGGAACAGTTAGGACTCCTCTCTTAAAAAGTTTTGTTCCGTTTTTGATTTAAACTTTACAGATTTTAAATTTCAATACGACTATTTAAAATCACTCAGGAAAAAAATGGTAACATCAGAACGGCATATAGCAATGTCTGATTTTTTCCAAACACATTATTTTTAATAAAATCAAACATCCCCATGGAAAGTATCCAAATAATTTTTTCTTTACCTAGTCTAATAATTGCAAATTAACTGGGATAGGCAAACAATAGTTTGCCAAGTCCTACGAGCCCGCTCTTGCCAGCCAGCTCCCTGCAAGACTCTCCCTCACAGCAACAGGTTTGTGGAATCCGGCTCTTTGCTTGGATCAGTGCTCATCCCTTCAGGCAGAGCTAATTGGCTAATTCAATCACACTGGCTATTTAATTAATAAGGAAGCCCAAAATTTCACATGAGATGAAAGAATAAAGAGCCCAGGAATGACCCTGGATAATAATAAAAGATAATTACAACCAAGAATTGCATTATTCAGACTTTGTTATTGACATGATAAGCACTGCCATATGCCATGCAAGCTGTGATGTGCACCCTAGTGATCATAGGTATAAGAAAAGATCTTAGGTACAAATGTTTGCTGTATTTCAATGCAAACGTGACTTCAGGTAAAGAACTAAACACTATATATAAAACCAGAAAAAAATTAAAACTTCACAGCAGTAATGATGGGAAAGCAGTTTGGCCACTTTGTTGCCTGTGTTCAGGTAGAGCAGTAATACTTGTAAGATCAGAGATGTATTTTTGTGTGTAGAAAGACCAGCGATGTGAATTAGCAGATCCTGCTCCAGCGAAAGCCCAGTCTAGCAACCCATCTCCTGAGTGAGGGCACCAGGCTGCCGCGCCTGCAAAATTATTATGGTTACTGGCAAAAAAATAATGTTTTATGGAAAAAATGCCAGGTTTTCTTGCAGAAACAAGAGAGAAACTACTGGGAAAAGGATGGGGGACTACACTGATTTTAAAAGCAAATTCCCAAAATGTGAAACAGAAGTTTATGCAAGAAGGAAAAATTTCCACAGAAATGTTGGGCCTATATTGTTTACACAAGGCAAAGAAGGTTCTGCTGATCCCAGTGAAGCAATATGTAAAGGTTGCCCGAAAGACACTGGGCATGAAGAAAAATAATGAAACTAGGTCACCTGTGACCCACTTTCCTTACAAATCTTTAAGTTGTGTGCCAGTTCTGAAAGACAGTCAAACTGTTGGGAACTAGAATTAGAAAATGGCTTGATTTTTGGCTCTGCCTTCCAACCCATGTGGATCCTGGGCAAGCCGCATGTAGCAGTGGGTCCAGTTCTTTCCCCCGTGCTTCAGACTGTACATTCCTAAGGTAGGGACCATCTCTTGATCTGGGCATAGTGCAGAAAGTCCCAATCTCATTTTTAGACAAAATTTAAAGTTTTATAAAATCTTACCCAATTCCTAAAGAGTTCCTGAGTTTTATTGCTCATTAAAAGTCTGAATCTGAGAAGCCAATGTATTTGATTTGTAATGAATGTAACCCTTCAGTAAGATCACAGCTGTAATGTTACAGAATCAGTCATGTAAAGAATAGTGCCTGCAAGAAAAGCTGCCTTCTCTTTTTTCTCTTTAACCTCAATAGAGCAGTTCTTTTGTTAATTACAGTTACTGCACACTGTGATATTGAAGTGCTCTGTTCTCAAACATATTCTTATTTATTTTAGTCCTTTTTTTCCCAGGTAATGAAATGTCAGAACCCTACTTTTTCTGGTTTTGTAGTATGTTGATCAAAGTGACCTTTGCTTTGCGGCAGACACAAATCAATATAGCGCTCTGCAGTATTTGACAGATAAAGGTGCAACATATAATAAATGGCAATCACTGACGAAGAGAGCAAGAAAATACCTGCCAACTTCAGTTCATACCGGCAATTTTCAGACAATGCCACATGTTATGTTCAAAGTAAAATTCATTTGTCCACCTAATAACAGAGATGGGGATATTAAAGGACTCAGTTTTGTTAAAGAAATGTTTCATCTCACAGTAATAATTCAGAGTCCAGTCAGGGTCTACAGTGGTTGGTTGCAAGTAAAGTTATTACATTTTGAAGACAGGTTAGAAGAGCAATTTTCCTTGCCATATGGGGGGAGGGGGGGCGGGGGAAATGAAATAGTAATTATATACACACATGCAAACACAGCCTCTCATTCTTTCTCACACATACACAGAGACACACACAAATTGTCTTAATGTCCTAAAGCAGCTCTCCAGCATAGTGTTTAACAGCTGATGGTTTGATTTTCTCATATTCTTCCAAACCTGCTGATAAGTTACATACAAATGTAACCAATTTCTATTTAAATGCTTAATTGCAAATAGTATCTGCAAAGTATCTGCCAGAGATTTGAAGTCAAGTGGCAGCTTCAGCCCACTGTGAATGAAGTCTGTGTGTGTTAAGGTAAATTTCTCTTTCGCTAAGGCTTGTATTTTCTCAGTAACACAAATAGCCTAGTGTAAGAGTCTAGCCCAAACCGAGAGCAAAGCTGGATTTTACCCACTGTGCTGAGTCGTGCTCAAGCGTATCAGAAGTGATGGCTGAGCAGCTGCTTTTCACAGCATAAACACAGGTAGGCCAGCCCTCAAAACAGACTCCAGGCAAAGCACGAGGGAAGCTGAACTGTGTAAGCCAAAACTTTTCCCATCACGGGAGAGTGAATGTGGGACTGGGGCTTGCCTGTAGCCTCTGTAAGAGGAGCAGTGGAGATCAAGGCACCGTCTCCATGGGGCAGAGTTCTGGGTGCTTCAAATGAAGGGTCTAATCCTACCAGATGACCTCTAGTTATGTTTCTTATTTCTTATTTCCTAACATGCAAGTGTCTGTACATGGAATGATGAAAAAAACCTGCTAGCAGGACCATTAAGTGAGCATGCTCTGCCTTGTTTCAGCACCTAGAAAGCATGTGTATTTTCTTCTTCTCATGGGAGGCGATTTTCATATTATGACTGAAAAGCCTTTTTATGTACCTGTTGTTCATAAAGTGTGTAAGCTTCTGACTTGCATCTGAGTACTACTTATTTTCACAACTAATTTTTTACAAAGCTTTTTATACACTTCAGGCAAAAAAAGGCCAATTCACAACATACTTGTGGCTGCTAAGAGCCATTTGATGTGGTTCACTGAGGACACGTATCTGATTTATGAAGCCAACCCTTTGGTTCCAAAATGTCGATCATGTACGTGCAAGTGCCTTGTGTACCTGCTAATGCCTCATAGCTTCCGTGTGCAAAATCTAAGATTGAAGAGGCTATATTAACTTTTGATTATGATTCTAAGGATATGACCATTTATTAGTACAGTTCAGGGCTGATGACCAAATTCAGGGTTGAAGCTTATGACTGAACCTGAAATACAAAAAGCAGCTGACGCTCCAAACACGGGATAGCCTCCGGTAAGAAAGAGGCAGATTCAGCCATTGCAAACACAGTGCCAGTTCAGCAAGCTGCCCAGGACACATCATCTTGTATTGACATGCAAAATGGAAAGTCTAGTTCTAGAGAAGTCAAGCACCCCAAAAAATGGTAGGAATCTTTTTGAACTGCTCCAGATGCTTTTTAATTTAGTGAACTTTTCATCACTTAACCTACTCTTTTTCAGTAGAAACACTGTATTACTTTACTTTTACTCAGTCTTCAGTGATCTGTTCAACACAAGACAGCTCTTGCTACACACAGAATACTAAACAACTGAGAATTTATCTGTCTCTGGTTACTGATGTGTCATTTTTATACTATTTTCTCACCCTTTCTTTATCGAAATTTAGTTTACATTTGCTCTTTTTTTGACAAAATGTTGAACAGAGAACAGATGTTTTGTGTCATTTGTGCAATAATGCCAGACATTTTCCTAAGCTGCTGAATGCACAATTAACCTTAAACTGATCCTACTTCTGTGTATCATTTTTCCTGTGTCCTGGTGTATTCAACTGTACCCATCATTACCTGTGAAGTCTCATGTAGCCTAGTTCATGTTAACCCATTCTGAATTTCTCACACTCCCAGGCTTGTGCAAAACAATGATTTCTCTGATCATTACACATTTTACGGCTCAATGTATTTACTGCAGACCAATCACTTAATAGTGGTCCGTAAGGAACCATTGACAACTGACCTCTCCAGCCCGGGCAATGTTGTTATATGGTTTGGCACAACTTTTTCCTCAGCCTTGTTATTCGCAATGACCTGGTAGAGAAATGAGTCCACACTAAGTTATCACCGACTGGCATTTTGTCAGGTTATTGGCAGTTATGAAAACACCACATTCGTTTCCCCTAAAGTTGTATGTAGTTGTTCTGCTACTGTAAAGCGTGGGTTTGGGGGAGGAGAGGGCCTCTAAACATCATAACCTTGCTGAGGAGGTTGTCACCCCAACTGGCAAATGCTCAGCTGTGAGCAACAGATTTATTACCTGACATAATTAATTGCCTAGATAGTGACATTTCCCATATTATAGACAATCGTGAATTATGAGCCCAGCTGCTAGCCTTCTCATTCACTGAAATCGGTTGATAAATATGTTTATTCGAGGTCAGCTTGGCCTCATCCATTAGAAATATTGTTTTTCTAAACATTACATTGATTTAATTTAACTCTAATCAATTTTAAATGGTTCTGACAATTAACAAAAGCTTCAAATATGACCTTAAAGTAATAGGATTCATTACCTATGTTTAGGATTAAACTTATCCTAATAGGGCTATTTTTCTTCTGAGGGCATGTAGTAGGCCGACCGGTGGTCAGTCAAAATGAAATCAATTATTATAAATTATACAGTTTGGGTTGATTATGTCATGCCTGCTAATTTGTATAAATAAGGACCTCAAACAATAGAAGCCATTTATTAATAACTATCTGTATCCCAACCTGTACCGCACTTTATGTTACAGCTGCAGGATCATCTGTTACCCATGAAGTATTATATTCTCTACTGCTAGGCATATATGCTAATTAAACCCATAATTAATTGTAACAGTTATAGTTAAAGTCAAAATGCTGACAGCCTTTTTTGGCCTATTATTCATGGTAATCAACTGATTCAAAGGCAACGTAATCAACAATTCCTGCACTAGCCAGGGGATCATAATACAACGGCAGCACCAGTGACAGCTGGCACCCACAGGTCTTTGGATACAATAGGAAATATAAACCTCTAGAACTGAAATGCTTCAGTGTGAACAGTGCCTATTGTTTTTCTGAGACAAATACAAGCATAAGTCGTATTTAAAAACTGAATCCGTAATGCAATGGTTAACAGAAATGCACGAGAGCCACGCTCCAGAGAGCCTGCCCTGCCTTCCTAGGGTAGTGGCAGCCCTGAGAGTTCGATACCACCGTTTAGTGTCTTCTGGTTGTAACCCCTCGCCCATCCCTTCCCCATCCGCAGCAAACTGTCTCGCATTAGGAACGGGAATTCTGGAGAGTGATTTTATTTGCTCTCTTCTCATTGAACACGAATAGTGAATGGTGGACAGTGCCTGAAAGGCAGGTGCCCTCTCTGGGTACATTATCTGCAAAAAGAGAGCAGCATTAGACTGTGCAGGGCACCTCACATTTCCTGCATACATCTGGTTGTATATCAGCCTTTGAACCTTTTATTTTGTTCCCAAAGACAGTGGTGGATTCCATACCCACAGCAGCCCTGAGAGGACAGGCTGGAGAGAAGGAAAAGGGGAGAGTTTAACTGTTGCCAGCAGAGATCCACAAATTCTTCCAGCGCTTGCTCTGAAGCAAATGTCCTGCGTGGGCACAAATTAGGGTATCTCCAGAGCGTCCTGAGCCCTTCAGCAGGCCACCAACAGTGGAAGAGGGAGTAAAGGCCAAACTAGTGGCCACTTATAGCAACTACATCTTACAGCCCAGATGAGGTGCCATGCCAGATGAGCCATCCGAACCTGTTGCATGCACCAGGTAAATGGCTCTACATGGGTCTCTGCGTGTTTTCCTCCTCAATTTAAAGACAAGCTAGTCACTGTGTGTGGCCTCAGATCACAGTCTTTTCCTGAGTCATTCCTTCTGTGGTCAGACATGCTCGTGGCCCATAGCACCACTAAGCCAGCAAGTTTATACATACACAGCTTCAGCTGTGCTGCTTCTGCAACAAGGTTAGCCACAGTTTCATTGCCAAGATTTACACTGTCAGTTACAGAGATGCCCATCCAATACTATAACACAAAAATTTATGGGCATCACAGGGAAATTTTTATGGTTAGAGCTCATATACAATGTGTGCCCTTAGTGACACATTTTTAAATAAAATATATTGTTCTGGTGATTTCTAATGCTTAAAATAAAATAATAATCAACTTTTAACTGCAGTTTCCCCCTGGTTATTGAGCTGAACTTAATGACTGGCTGAAAAGTATTTGTCAACACAACAGCTGGAGAGCAACACTTTCTTGTAGCTTTATGTCACAGCATATGCCAGCCACTCAGAACATGTGATAATTCAACTGGAGCTGGTACTACAATAGCAGATGGGTTGAAGCATTGTTATTCTCACTCTAGCTCCCAGCCCTTGAGGGATCACTAAATAAAATCAAAGCAGATGGACCATTACAAGCTCATTTGTGTTCACTACAAGCACCTCAACCTCCAGTTGTGATATACTGCACCTTTGTATAAAATGACATGTATGGTAACATGACCTAATGAAAATAGCATCAGACTTGGCAAGTGAGGAATGAGGCTGGGAAATATGCACAGATCTATTTATCACCGAGTTCTTACCTTGCAGAAAAGGTTCATTTTTTTTCCCCCCTCTCTCCATGTTTATCATTGTATTTCTCTTCATGTTTTATCATTTAATTTCCCCACACTTGTTGTAAGAACTAACAGAGGTGGCCGTTGGTTCTGGCTGCAGCAGGTCTAGCAGGTTTCGCAGGCTCTGCGAAGACAGGTTGAATGCTACTAACCACAGTGTAAACTCCTGTTAGTCACCCATTTCTACACCCTGTTGATAAATATGTTAATACAGGTGTCCCACAAATGGCAAGGCTTTGACCAGCCACTGATACCAATATCAGGGGATCAGGGCTTCCGTGTCCATTTCTCAGTTGCTCCACTAAGCTCCAAAATTTTTGTATGTGAAGTCAGAGTTGGCATCCCTGACTGAACTGTGGGTGTCCCAGCGTGTGGGAGTAATTGCTTCTAAAGGATGAAATATCATAACGCTGTCAGTTGTCTAGAGGGGGATCCTTTGGGGCCTGCTGGTAGAGTTAGTGCTGAAAATTCCTTCGTGCCATCCTAAGCAACCTGAGATAAAGTTGGAGGCACATCTACTGCCTGCTTAGAAAATGTTACATTCATTTAATGTCTTCTGAGGACCTTGCACAGCAATGAACCAGCACTGTCACCTGTGGCAGGCAACTGTGCCCTTTCCACAGCCACATGGGCACACACACACACACGTGCGTCCATGCAGTTAGTGACACTTCCCAAATTAAATTTCTCTCTAATATGAGCTTTTTATATCTACATTTGTCTCTTTTTCTGCCTGGTTTTAAACAGCACTACTGCGGAGATATCTACATTCAGTGTTAACGTATACTGTGAACATATTAAAGGCTTTGGGATTTCTTTTTTTTCTCTCCCTAAACGGGAAAAGTGGGAGTAGTCAGTTAGTCAAGCATTGGGGGAGAGTTAGATGCTTTGGGTTTTATCTGTATTAAAGATACCATATAAGACTATGTATCTTTAGTAAAATCTGCATCAACTAAGAACAAAATCTTGCCTCAACTAAGAAAAAAAGAAGGGTCATTGTCATAGGCGATTCCCTTCTGAGGGGAACAGAGGGCCCGATCTGCCGACCGGACCCATCCCACAGGGAAGTCTGCTGCCTCCCTGGGGCCCGG
>Ga0065711_1030101_pt1 | contig 33694 bp, 13 predicted proteins | sample Hoacrofraction12_FD_59098 | JGI IMG/M metagenome (GOLD analysis project Ga0065711, IMG submission 59098) | Hoatzin crop microbial communities from Cojedes, Venezuela - Epithelial fraction 12 v2 (version 2) | ecosystem: Host-associated > Birds > Digestive system > Esophagus > Crop | place...
GGCTGCCCGGGGAGGTTGTGGAGTCTCCTTCTCTGGAGATATTCAAGACCCGCCTGGACAAGGTCCTGTGCAGCCTGCTGTAAGTGACCCTGCTTCAGCAGGAGGGTTGGACTAGATGACCCACAGAGGTCCCTTCGAACCCCTACTATTCTGTGATTCTGTAAATATTCTGTAATCATATTCAATAAGGCCAATAAAATACATATTATTTTGATATATGGTAGTGCTGTCTCATTGAGTTGCAGGCCTCACATAGTTGTAACAAACTACAAGTTCCCAGTGAATTTCTGCACACCTGAATTAGCATTATTTTAATGTTATACAAACAGAAGAACAGTCATCTCTCTAAAGACACACAATAAAACTATTTCATAATCTGGATTCATACCCTCCTTCCCCATTCACCTTTCTCAGTTAATGACATATTCATATTTTAGAAAAGCAACTTCGAAAACCCACCTCTTCTGCCTTTTCTATTCTATTTCCTTTTGTCAGGACACCACAAGGGCCAGGAGCTAAAGGTAATCTCAGAGCTAGCAGCCCTGAGGCCAGGGCATCAGGCACCTCCAGAGAGTCAGGCCAAAACAAGGAAGTCAGCTTGTGGATTGTGGGTTTTAATGAGACCCAGGGAGGGCAACCAGGGTCAGACACAGCTCTGTGATGGCAAGGCCAGGCCCTGACAACAGCCGACATGTGGGGAAGTCATGATCAGCAAGACCTGTGACCAGACATAGACATCAGACTCAAAGTCCCAGGCCCAGCTTAAATACAGTCAAGCTTAAAGAGTTCTTGAGCTCATGGTTGTGGCTGGAGGTCCCAGGTGAGGCTGTCAGAGCCATTAAGGTCTATTAGTGCCCTCAGGATTCTGACAGCTTCACATATTGATTATTCCAAATGCTCCCTAAACCATATTTGGTTACAAATCTTGCCCATGACTTGAGTATTTTATTCCATATTACTTGATCAAAGTCCTTTCAGGCTTGCATCTAGCAGTTGTTCTAATATTGAAACGGCAGTATTCTTTACTTGCAGCTGAACTTTCCACTTGCTTATCAACTTATGCAAAGGCAGAATAGTTCCAGCAGACAACCAAAGACTTCTGCTAAGCAAGTTAGCATAGTTTTGCTCTTCTACTTCCAGTTAGCTCACAGCCATTATAAGTTGTAGGTGAAATACCGTAGGTGAAATACCATAGATAAAATATCTAGGTAAAATTATATCAACTCACCCACTTAAGCCTAGGCTTTAGCTAACCTTTACTACTGCTATGCTCTTCATCTATCAATCTCTTCACATGCACTACCAGCAAAGTCCATTGAAGTTAATGAAGTAAATTCCACAGACAAAGAGCAGCTGTGAATCATGCTGTAAATGATTTACTACTGAATAATTATGGGCCTGAGTGTGGCTTAGCTTTTGCAAGGCAATTTGGAGGAGTAAAAAATATTCCTGATCGAGTTAACTATACTCTGGACAAACACCAGGACCAATAAACTGCCAGTGCAAGAATCACTCAAGAATCCCAAGGCTTCCTCAAGTCTCTGGAACACTGATTTATCTGAATAAAATCAGATATCTATGTCTACAACCATGTTTAGTCACAATTCATCATCTGTTCCAAAGAAGGTATCTTAGAAGCCAATTTACACAGTGAGAAGCACTAGAGACATGTGGAACTCAGTTTCAGGACTTCAGCTGTCAGCACTTCATCGGGCCATACACTCAAGCAAGTCAGCACACTCAAAGTGTAAGCCATACATACACGCCTTCCATCTTTTTCCACCCATTCTCACTCTTCATCTTAGTCACCACAAACACTGCAGAGAGACTTTGTTTTCAAGCACACATGAGCTCTTTTATAAAATAAAATGCACAGGGAACAAGATGCCTAGAGGGAAAAGTGTAATCGCTGTCAGACAGTTCTGAAAGCATCAGGGTAATTTTCTGTGTCAAAAAAGAAATCAGCAGAATGTCTGTCCAGCAAATAACCTCTTTCCTCCAACAACAGACTCAGTGCATGGTAAACACCAGGGTAATCAGGTGAATCAACCCATACACATTCCTATAACTGGACAGCACTTGTTCACTACACAGTGCACCATAGTCTCACAGCCTTTTGCTGCAGTGTCTACTGCCACTTTCATCTCATGGGGAATGACCTGGAATGGCATAGGAGCCGAGGGCAGAAAACAGAGAAAAGCTGCCAGAGCAGCAAATACACCCAGATTTCCACACTCTCTTAGCTCCAGTTCTCATGGACTGTCGAGAGTAAGGGTACAGGACTAGGAAACTGCCTGAAGAATTCCTGAAAAAGATCCCCAAACACATCAAGAATGACCTATTCCACCCTCTATTATGCTGTGATTTATTCATATCTGTCTGGTCAGAGTTTCCTCATAATTTAAATAACTTTCACATCTTTCCCACTTCCTCTTGCTCTTTGGTTCTTTGGCTCTTTTACCCCTTCAAGAATATCTCACTCTCTCTTGTCTGAGGTTTGCAGTACATTTCAAACTAGCCACATCCTGTAAGTGCAGAGAACGGGCAAATTACAACTTTGATAAGGTATATAATTGATGCCTTCAAAATTATGTCTGAAATACACCTTACAGCTGAATATTTATTGATGAATATAAACTACATAAAAACGTGTTTTATCATGTTAAATTTCTGCAATCCAATAGGATTAGTAATCATAACAATTATAAAAGACTTTTATGCAAAAGGTTTAAAGTTTTATGAGGAAGTATCATGTTTTTCTAGCCACCAAGAAGGATCTTTCTGAGATTATTTTATTGACTCACCCAGGCAGAAACAGGAGTCAATGCGACTTCTCCCCCAGGTACTGTACATTCACCTACGGAAAAGAAAAACCAAATGTGTGACAGGGAATGGAAATATTTACACCACTGTTTTATGAGTGGCAAATGAGATAGATGATGAAATCTCACTTAAGCTGTAGAGAAAATTCCACTACAGTTTTGCAGAACCAGAATTTCACCTTTGGATGTGTAAGTGTCAGAAGCCACATAACATATGATGACAGAAAAGAAGAGAAGAGAGATAAACACAGAGTCACTAAATTTTGGACTATTTAATTAATCATAATTCTATATACAGACTGCTGATATATATGAATAGTTACTGGTTCATTATGAACTAAATAGATTCCATGTATTTCTGTAGGGAACTGAAGAATCAATAAATACCATCACTGTTTATCCAGATCTGTCTGGTGCTAGGTTCAAAAGAGAAGCCAAAATTTTAATATTTTAATCTTAATGTCAAAAGCTGAGAGAAGCTGTCTCCTAAGTTCTTTCAGAGAGAATGTACTCCTTGGAATTAAACAGATATCCGATGCTGGTGCTCAGTGTACTGAAGCTGAACAATCAATATTAATGACTTACGAACTCTTATGACAATTTGAAGCTTAAAGACAATATTTTACAAAAATCTTCGGGAAAACAACAGCATGGGTACTAGTGATAGAAGAATCAGAAGATTCATTGGAACTATGCCTGTGGGTACGGATTTTAGAGGTTTCTTATTTTTCTTACTAGTTCTGTTTGATGTTATGAGACCACAGAGTGATTAATTTTCTGGATAATAATTCAAGTATTTTATATTTAAGTATCTCTGCCCATATGCAGCCACATCTGTGAAAAAGAAATAGCAGGTGTTTCATTTTTATGGTTTCCTTCTGTTTATTCTTGACAAGTCCATTTGTTATTCATAAAGAAAACGAGTAATCTCTGAGTCCATTTGATTTGGAATAGAGTGCCCTGTCTGTTTACTGTCATTAGTATTCCCATTGTGATAGTCTGGCCATTACATAACTGGATACATTTAGCCAGCGAGAATAAAAATGTTCTGTGCACCGTTTGACTTGATCCATAAAAGAACAAACCTATTATACCAATATTGCTCCATTTTATTAGTTTTCATAGAACCAATTTTAAATCAAATGTTGGTTCAAACTTGTCACATGCTAACACCTTTATGGTTACATACTGTAGCTAACAAAATTTTGCAGATGCAAGCAACAGATTCTTCCTGTTTCATTTAGGTTATTGTGACATGAGGAGAAGAAGAAGAAGGAAAAACTTCGCCCTAAATATCACTATGATCTTGAATCATCCACAGACAGACATATGATTTCTTTATGCTGAGTCTATTACTTAGGTAGGAATGGCTATTCTATATAATGGAAAACAACAGTAGAAATAAAGCAACAGATGGATCACATCTGAAGTACGTTCTCTGTTCTGACAAAGTAGTTTCTCTTGATTAGTACATAAATCAGACAACTTCCAAGAAAAAATATGATGTTGTGGGAAGAGAAGGTCCTGCTTCAGAAACTGACCAATGTCCCTATGGATCAGTGAATCAATGACTCAGCATTCTCAGTGGCCCAGTGTCATTTATTCAATGTTAAGAAGCATAGTTTGCATGAGATACAAATGTTTGGGGAAGACGTAAGGAGGAAATGTCTCACCAACTTTCTAAGATTAAATAAAATAGGTTCTCATGTGCCATTATACACAATTTTAGGTAATTAGCTAGGTAATTAGGATAGATGAACTAAAATGGTTGCAGAGCATCATGTCCACCCACAGAGACATCTGCCTTATCCATGAAGATTTAGATACTAAAATTCTTCCTGTAGTGTCAAAAGGATGTAGAATTATTTCCTCTCTCTGTTACACCATGGCCTAGTGAATTCTACTGACCCAGAGGTGATTTTTTGCAGAGATGGGTGAAGTTAATTTTGTATATAATACACATCTTGAACATCTGACTGAACATCTAACTCAGACTAAAAAGGATTTGCTTAAAATACAAAGCCAAGCACAGAAGTCTTAGGGCTAAATTATTAAATAGGAAAGATGTTTTCAGACCAAAGAAGAGTGTTAGAATCTCAGCAAAGACAGGTAACAGCTGGATGTTTCTTTTCATTCCTATAATGAAAAGAGGAGCTTCTAAATTCCACAGTGCTGTGGACAAAGCTTAAACAACTTCACTATTCAGCTCCACCGAAGCTCCAGGCAAAGATTTGGCTTTATTGAGGGTGACCAATAACAACAGACCATAAAATCCAGTCTCTCCTCCATGCATTAATGGAGGGATTTTATTAGAGTAGCAGTTCAATGACTTCTATATATGTCCAAAGAGTCACTGGTGTTATTTTCAAAATATTTAAGCCCTTATTGCTGCTGTTTGTTTTCTAATACAGCTGAAATCACCCATATTCCTGTTTGTTTAATCATTACCTATGTATTCTCTTCTTTCTGCAAACTCAGAATCACTGCATTGCTGAGTTTGGAAGGCATCTTTGGAGAACATCTAGTCAAAACCCCCTGCTCAAAGCAGGGACAACTAGAGCAGGCTGGTCAGGGCCATGTCCAGTCAAGTTTGAGTATCTCCAAGGATGGAGGTTCCACGATCTCTCTGGGCATCCTCTTCCAGAATTTCACTGCACAGACCGCAAAAATGTTTTCTTACATTTAGATGTATTTCAGTTCACATCCATCGCCTGTCATCCTGTTAGTAGGCACCTAAGAAAAGAGTCTGCCTCCATCCTCTTTACTCCCTTCTGTCTGTGTATTTATACACATTGATAAGACCTCCCCTGGCCCTTCTCTTCTTGAGGCTGAACAGTTCCAGCCTCCCCTCGTGTATCTCACTTGTAATGGAGGTCATACGCCACTCTACAGACAAGTTGGTGGAACACAGACAACCTCCCTTGGTTGCTGTATGAGGAAACAGGACTAGCATTGGCTGTCATCTTGCCAAGAGCAGAACAGAGATAAGACTGAATTATTTCCATATTCCACCGTCCTTTAGAGTAATGTTTTTTAGTATCCATGCTGGAAGGGACCGCAGCCTATGGAGGACACCTATGCTGGAGGAGATATTACCAGAGAGACTGCAGACTGGGGAGGACCCACAAATGGGCAACTGTTTTGCCCGTGACTGTAACTAGTACATCATCTCACTGTCTCTATTTTGACCCAGAGACTTCTTGTTCTCATGTTCTTCTTGGAGGGTGTGAGAGAGTGGCTGTGTGGGTGCTGGGCTGTGACAGGGCCAAACCAAAACAGTGCCATAGACTGGTGATAGAAAGTAAGTCAACACTTTCATCTTCTGCCATTTGGAGCCACATAAAGACGCTGCTTTTAGATGGAGCATTGCTCTTCAGCATGTCTCTATGGAGGTTCTTGGATTTAGTTGTCAGTACTGTGCTCTTCCAGTTTGCTCAGTGCCTTTGAAATGATATCATTTGCATCAGCAGGTCTTGAATACGCAGTTATCAATACAGCAAATTTGTCATTGGTTTGGACTTTACTAAGAGGAAATACTTGTGCTATTTTTGAAGACAAAGTTTTAGTTCTTTTTGGTGCCATTTCCTGTGACATCCTTTTATACCAATGAAAGTTAAAAATAGGATGTGCAGTTATATTTCAAAATAGTTCATGCTCCAATTTATTAAAGTCCTTTGCTCTATAAATAGCCTTTTAAAATTGAAATAGCTCTTAAAGTCTTTAAACTAAAAAAAAAAAAAGTCTTCAAAGAAACAATTGTCTTTTTTTCTTATCAATCAGTGGTGAAGTAAAGCCTGTCTTTATCATTTTGGTAAGATGTTCCCTAAGCGTTGCCAGATAATTAATAATTTTCCAGCTAATCTCCATATTTGCAAACTTCAAATAGCTTTTTCTTTCAGAAAACAATTCAAGATTGCCTATAAACTTGCTACATTTTACCTACAACATCTCAGTATTCCTGTTAACAGGCAATTATTGATAACAAAATATCCAGCAAATTTTCTTATAGAAACTTTCCAGTACATAGAGAATGCTTTATAAGTAAATATTTTTGCAAATGATTATACAAGTTACATTTTCAAACAGCAACAAGATATTCACCTTCAAAATGGAAATCTTAGTTAGAAGTAATAAGCATCTGTGAAGCATTTCTCAGTGAGGTGATGTCCTCACATTTTAAAGCACAAAGATTTTACACTGTTTACACAAGGAATCAGTTTTATGAAGAGTTTGCCTCTTTGCTCTTTGTTCAGGCTTAAACTACTGGCTTTCCTCTTTACAACAGGGAAAAAGGATCTTTTATGGCATATTTTACAGGTCTGATAAGACATACCACACTCATTGATTGTTAGGGAACAATATGATGTTCCTTCATAGAAAAATCTTCATGCCCTCCCTTCCTTTCCCTTCTCTTTTTTCCTGATACGGATCATCTTGTTACCAGATGAGAGTCTGACATAAGGAATTGAACACATGGAACTGCGCTTGTTTGCTTCTTTTGTCAAGAATTGTGCGGCACTGTGATTTTGTGAAGAGGAAGATGCCAATGCTGAAAGACAAAATCTTGTCTGGAAGGACATCGTTCATGGATATTCCTAGGCACTGTTCCTGTATCTATTTTGTACTGAACCAAGTAAGTCTCATTGTAAGGAAGAGTGACCCTGAGAGACTGGGACCTGTGGGTGGGACAGGCCCATTTGTAAGATTCAAATTCACAGTAACTGTAGGCAGTGAGGAGCCTGAAAAAGCCTCTCTTACCAAGCTTTTTCCTCTAACGTTTGTTATTTTATCTGTTCATATATTAAAATTCCAGTTTTACATTCCATATCCAAGACCTCATTAGTCACTAACCAGAAATGTTGTATGGGAAACAGAAGCAATAGTAGATAAGCAGAGAAGTAAGTAAGAAGTAAGTACAGAGCATGCATCTAAAACCTGTGGATAGCTTGACTACCCTAGAAATCCACCAGACCAACAGAGGAGCTCCAAAGAAGAATTTTGTCTCTCTGTCCTAGGTACTGCTGCTACCAAATATGGGCAAAACCTGTATTTCTAACAGCTGAGTTAGAGACACTGGGCCTATGAGTTTATTGAGGAAGTAAAAGGCACTTATCACTCTGCACTGAAAGAATTCAAAGTACATTGCATGTCAGGAAAGAATGGAACTTACTGAGAGATACCAGAACTCAAAAAAGTAAAGAAGTTTCTGGGACAGCTCTGAGGATTTTCAGTCCAAACATAACACTTTGGAAAGCTAGTAGAATACACAGTGAGGAGTCAGATACCCAAAATTAAGGCAGAGTGAGTTATATATTTAACTTCGATGCGGGAAGAAATCAGAATCAACAGCAAAACAGGCTTCAAATTAATTATCCCAGATTGACTCTCTACTTCTGTAACACCTTTATTACATGTGAAATAACAATGTGATTCATAAGTAATTAACAAAATACCTTCATAGCATTGCAATTTGTACTAAATATTTATTTTTTCTTTCAGTATATAGTGAACAACAAAGTATAGAAGTTTAAACCAAATAAACAGTTTGAAACTGCAACTCAGACTGAACACAGCTGCAGATAGTAACATTTCCTTTGCCATAAAATCTTGTTTTTCTTAATTGGCCACTGGCCATCCTTGTGACAGAAAGAGAAGCTATCATTGAAATTTCTTCAATTAGTATGTTTTAGACAGAATAACCAGGACAAAAGCATAGAAGCAACGTGTATGGAAAGACTGTTTGTTTGTTTTCTGAAGTCAGTAAAGATGAAGACAAACTTATAATAACTTGTCAAATACTAGAAGAATATATTGTGCTGTTTGACCTAAGAACATGGAAATGCACACAGTTATGCAAATAACTACCATCATACAGAGTTAATGCCTTTTTCGTCAAGCAACAGATGGGATACTGCAACATATATACAATTTTGTTCTTACCTTACATAGACATATACATGTGCTTATATACAACTTTGATCCTGAAGAAGGTAAACACTCTCCATAATTAATCTATCTACGTATGTATAGTGTCCAGTATAAGTATCTTGGATGATCCAAAGGATTTTTGCTAGTATGAAGTTAGCTTTTGGTTGGGAATGCTAAGCAGGAAAATGTTCTTTTACCTTCCTAGAAATGTCAGCCAGGTCCACTGCACCTGACTGTTACGAGGTCAGAATCACAAAACTTTCTTCTTGTCTAGAGAAGCAATTAAATATAATAGGCTGAGAGAAGAAATAAGATATACATAGTAGCAAGAAGAAAAACTGCCCAACCAAGAATGCGACCTGTGAAATACGACCAGGAGTCTAACCTGACAAACAGTGATGATCTGGGGCCTAGACGTGCGGCTGCTCAGACAACCGATTGAAAGAGCTGCATGAAGAGTTGTATCGTGACACTGTTTGGGCAAGCTTCTTCACTTCCTTGCTGCAGGGAACTGAAATGCATGGTTGCTGTGTTGTATAAACAGTATAGGACTTGAAGGTTTCAGATAGAAGCAGGTCTCCCAAACTCGTGCCCTGATTGCTCTGTGAGTCAGCACAAAGACAGCAAAGACAGGGTATAATACCACTTAATATTTACCTCTGTACAGCGGCTACTGTCTTTGGTGCATAAAATTTTGAGTACGACTACTGGAAAAGAATTCTAATTTTGACAATTACCTGATGAAATTTTGAGCATTGATGGCAACATTATGGTTTCTTGTTTTGGTTTTGTATTTTTTTTGCCAATGCCATTATAACAAATTATCAGCACTGAGCTGGAAATATAAAATCTTGAGTTTCTGGAGTGAACACTGAGATTGTAAAGTTTATAATAAAGTATTCAGAAAGAAAAAACCCTAAAAAAATTGAAATGTGATATTTTTTTTCCACATTAGCTTGTTTTGCAAACAATCTTTTTGTGTGGGGACAGATTTTCATGTGACAAAACGCATTCTTTGATACAGAACAGTAGTTTACTACAACTTTCCTAACAAGCCAATTGCTTTTGCCTTTACCCACAAAAGCTCGGTATAAGTTCTACAGATAATACTGCTGACCCTTGTTAACAGCCTATCTAGTTAAGAAGTTATGATAGCAGGCATATAATGCAATGAAGCAAACATTGCTAATTTCTAGAGAAACATGTGGTAATGGCACTGAAAATTCTGCCTCAGGCTCTCGCTGTGTTAGAATACATTGAAAAGAAACAATACCCTTTATGAACTGCACACAAATTAAAATTTTAAAAAAGATAGAGTTTTGACTAAGTTTTGACAGGATTTTCACAATCCCATGGAAAAACAAGCACACTTGTTGATTTCTATCACCATTTGTATTCTTATCCAATATTTTGAGACAGCACAAACATTTTTTCATAAAACACAGTTGCTGTTTTAAAAATTTTCTCAGGTCCTAGTAGTAGCAGACTATGGGCAATGAACTATAGTATTAAATAAATTTTTGACTTGCAGCTTATTACATAGTTATACCAAGGAATTATTAAATTAACTTAAGTACATCTTAGGAAGCATGTTTTTATATATACTTATCTCTTCAATGTGTATATACACACTTATGCATTTCCACCAGAAATACAGATATTGATACTTCTAATTTCTTTTAAATTCAGTAGCCTTTAAAATGTACCATGGTTTACTTTACATGAATAGACATTTCTATCTTGCAAAGACTGTGGTCTTCCATACATAAGCTTACAACCATTACAAGGAATGTCTCGTGAGCTTTGAAAACAAAACTTTTAAAGTAGTTAGAAAGGGTCTGTGGGCACAAAGAGATTAGCTTTTAAGGACTTTAGGGCACACATGTGAGCTCAATTGTATGTAAAAACAGCAGATCATAATCCTGCGAACAAAAAGGAATGTTGCTCTGTCGGCTGGATCCTGCAGAAGGAGACCACTTTCAGATCCACTTATTTCAGTTGGTTTATAGTGGCGGGTTTGAGACAGATGCAGCTATAGATTCATTCAAGCCATTCACCAGCTACTTTACTGAATCCTGCATAATGAGTCAAATGCAGCAAATATTTGGAAGAGCTAAAAAAATTTAAATGCCTCTGGACATGTAGACCTTGCCCTAATTTAGCAAGAGGAACTTCATGCAAACTTGCTTAAGTGTATTCATAACCAGACCCCTCAATATTTCCATTCTCCTCTGTAGATATTGTGCTTGAAAGAAATAGGGACTGTGTCCTACATTAACATCCACTGCACACCTGACTTCTTTTCTATGCTCCACTTCACCAGCCTGTTCCTCAGTAGTGCTGGCCTCTGGAAAGTTTCATGCTGACTTGCTGTCTTTCTTCTTCTTGGTTTTGCGATCTGCTGTTCCAAGCTTGTCATTCACTCCTTCAGCAGCAGCCCAGATCAATATGAATGGAGACTAGAGAGAAATTTTCAATAATGGTAAGTCAGGCAAAATAGGGAGCTGCAAAATCAAACCAGGAGAGGGATTCTTTGAAGTCTTAAAGTTTTTGATCTGCTATGACTTTCAGCTGGAAGGTAGAGTTGGGAGCACTGTAAGGTTTGTTATAATTGCCCAACATAAATGTTCCCTTAAAATGCCTGACACAGTACATCAGGAGTAGAATCCAAGCCAAATAATGTCAATGAGAACTCTTTAGTTGATCTTCAGCAGTGCCTGGATTACTCTTTTGTCAAAGAAAATATTTTCTTGCTTGGTTTGCAGAGACCCACTTAAACAACAGTACTTCTACAAGTGTCTGGAGGTAGTCAAGAAATACATTGTACTGCCCTTCTTATACTGAAGAGTATTCACTGATGATAGCAGCTTTTGTTCAACGATGTTTAATGTATGAGTCAATTTTGAAGTACAACTACATGTCATTCATCTGCACAGAAAGCATATAAAATGGTGGGAAGCAGGGACATCTTACTTATCCTGCTACACACCATTCAAGTAACATTGACAGAACTGGTAACTCTCCGTTTTACTATAGAAGGTCATTAGGGATACAAACGAAATGGTTTAGTAGATGTTCGCAGAATTTGTATTTTTTGTGATCATTTCTTCCTTTTTTCTCCTTGGGTTTATTTTATGCAGGAGGAAAGAGTAACCGGAAACAGACAGCACTCTTTGAGGCGTTCTGTTGGTGGAGTATTAAAACACAGACCATCAGTCTGGCTTGTCGTTATCTTGGGATGGAGTTCACTTCACCAGTACTTTTCCCAGAGTGTCCTGAGCTGTTTCTAAATGACCACACAACACTGGGCAAAAGAAACCACTCTTATGAAATGAGAACTGCAGAAAATATATGCAAATTATACAATTGAACATTTTCTAGAGATGTTTCTCACCCACTGCTTGTAGTAATTAGACTGTACTTTTACCTGAGGGGAGAAGAAAAGATATTTTGAGAAGAAGATACTCAGCTAACCAACACTTTCTTTACAGCCTTCCCTTTACCAAGGATTAAAAAGATTGCAATGGTTTGGGTTTTTTTCCTCTAAAAATAGATGACAGCTGACTTCCTAAGAACTCTGTACTCCTATCAGCTGAGGGTGCCACTGGCAAACAGATAGTAAATCTGTGCTGTATCTTCATCTTTTTCTGTAATACAACTGTCCCATTGAAACCACCGGATCATAAATGTCTAGGTTACTAAGGATCACATTTAGAAGAACTAAAAAAATGCCACTAACAAGGATTCTTGACAGGTGAATGCAGTCGTGACTTTGCTAGGATAATCAGAAAGTTATTCAACTTAGAGAAAAGAGTAATAGGGCACCTGTAGGATGCCATCAAACTGAGTTACTGGCAGAGTTGCACAGATGTAAGAGTTCAAGAACTCATTCACTCTTCGGCAGGGTGCTTTGCTTCACAAGATGTTTTTCCACAAAACACACCATCTCTAAAGCTTAGTAAGGCTGAACAGTACAAAATTATCTGAAAACTAAGGTAAAATTAGAGATAAGAAAAGGCACTGCTACTAACACTCACATGGTGTTGAGCACAGTAAGGGCTCGCTGCTGATTCTGGGCCTGATTACTTAGCACATCGCTGCAGGTTTATATCTGAAATCATGTTGGTGCAAAACTAAAGCAATGCAGTGGAGAATCAGGCTGGCAATGTTTATGCAAGCTGGAAAAAAAGAGACAGACCCTGCAAGGCTGATCAGAAAGCAAGCTGCCATCCTGCAGTTCTAGAGCTGGAGTTCCCACTATTTTGCGATGCTGTATCTTGCCAAGGTCTTTTGGTCATATCAAGAGCTTAGGGCAAATTTTGCTTGTTCCAGCTCCCTTCCTTTTCCACTGCATTTGACACAAGCACAGTGATTTCCCATTTTGCTGAGAAAAAACAAGAGAGAGCAAACTGGCCAGTTTATTCATTGAGTAGTGGGTGACATTCAATACAACATTTAACTGACGTTTTTGGCCAGTCCATCAACAACTATGCCACAGTTTTCAGCAAGAAAATCATTATTGACTATCCTCTTTAAAGCACTAGGCATACTTTTGTATGTTCTCAGAGTGTTTCCGTACTTCCTTAGCCATGAGACAAGTATTAACTGCAGCAGGAGTTGTAGGTCTTCAGCGCTACACACGTCAGCGGAAATATAACTTCTTTCAGCTGCTTGAATGCTACTGGAACTTCAGACCACTGATAAGGGGAAGAACCTCAGCTGGTTTAAAAACAGCAGGACTCCACCCACCCCAAGAGAGTTTGATTTACACTGGTTGAAATTCTGGCTCATAGCGTTTTGATCTCTATCTCTAATCTACTCTCCCTCTGTCCTCTTTTTCCAGATGCTCACAAATCCTTCCCAAGAACGAAGATGCTGATATTTTCTATGCTTACATGCCTGTACTACAGTGAGTGCATAGCCAGTAATGGGCTTAGTCTGGTGTACACCGTGAAGTGCTCACTTTATATTAATCCTGAACTGAAAGAAAAACAGTTGGCCTAAGAAGGTTACAATGGTTTCAATTTCACATACCTAGAGTCCCTTCTCTGAAGACCCAGCTTTACTTTTCTGATTTGTGTGAAGTCTATGGAGTAATTTGTCTCATAATCAAATGTCATTGTTTTCCTCCTAAAGGATAATTTTGCGATCAGCATAAAGTGCAAATAAAATTTCCTACTTGTATTCTTCCTTTTTTAAATAAAAAAGTCATGTAAACATCTGGCCGTTCCAGAAACACAAGGGAAAGACAAACACAACTCAGGTGTAGTCCAGCATTACCCCTGTAAATGTCAGGTTATCTCCCCAAATAACCTTAAGTGCAAAGTCATGTTTTAAGCACTCTATACAGCAGTATTTCTTGCAAGTCACATCTCTATAGCCACTGAATTCTGTAGGCTAGGAGCTCTAGAGTACACATATGTAAACTGATGTCAGGGTATCTTGTTGGGAAAGGATTTTACATTTCTGAGAGAAAATCAATGCATTTTCTTTTTTAACCACAGAAGCATCATGTTACCAAAGGCAGAAACATCAGAGTATGTTTTTTAAAGTAATTTTAATTAGATCAGAGCAGGAAAGTAGTATATTCCTGCTGAAAATTTTAATAAAAGCATTTTTTTTCCTTTAAATACAGTTATTCTTGTAAGAAATACTTCTTCTGTGCCTGGTGGCAACTAAAGTTTGGATAGTTTGTTCTGTCATTCAACATTCTGGGTAAGATCTTTTTCGTCCAGCATTCTGTCTTAAGTTATATTCTGCTCCTCTTTTCCAGTGAATTGCAAAATGAGGGCTTTGCAGTTGTATACTTCTGTTTTGCCGAATAGTTCAAATGGTCAAGTGGCAACAAGTGGACAAAAGAACAGAGAACAGTAGGGGATAAAAACTTAAAAATTACTGAGCTGTCACTTTAAATCCTAAGAATTGCCTATATGTACAGGCTTCAGTCTGGATGAGCAGTATGCTTACGATAAATATCTCAGAGAATTTATGTAAGACTACGCACACTGATGTTTCTAAATAACACAATCATGACCAAAACCCCTGAGATCAAATATCCTGTTGTGAAAATGAAAAATTTAACAGTTGAGGGAGAAGACATTACCATTAGCAGTCTGAGGTGATTCTGAAATTGTCAATAGCTTAATAAAAGCATTTATTCTGTTATGGAAAGCTGTATTTGCAAGGTCTTAATGAGGGCTAAAAACTCAGACGTGACGATTAAATCTTTCATAGAAGACTCCAGAAGTTGAAAACTGAATAAAAATAACTATTCAAGCTTTTATTGTAAATCTGAACATAGCTGGCATCAATGAATGCAGTGAGACAGGGAATATGGGAAACTGGAAGCAAGTGGCAGGTCTGCAGTGATACTTGCATCATGAGAACTGGTCAGAGCTACTGGTAAGAGTATTGTAGCCAAAATCAGAGGGGCGAATTTTAGAGGGAAATCTCCTGAGTTTTGCTTTCTCTCCCCATATGAATTCAGAGGTTTCTCTGGATTTTGATAACACACATAAAAACAGCAATAGCAGTGTTTTGTATATTCTCTGGTAGAGATCGTCAAAAGATTTTTATGAAGATATTCTGGTATTCTTTAAAGTATTTTTGGCATACCTTTAGAAATTAAAAGAAAAAGCATATATATAGGCACTCATGCACAAATAAAACACATTTAATTGTTTTGTGTGTTTGCTTTTAAGTTGGGAAAAATACTCAATTCTGTGTTTCACGTGTGGATATCTAATAAAATGCTCAACAGGGATTTTATGAAGCTTTCCAAAAAAGGACAACACCTCTGGGTAAAAAACAAGTGTGAGAAACCTCAGTCCAGAGGGCAATTATTTTACAGTTTTAAGTGCCTGAAAGCAGGGACTTGTTTCTTCAACCACAACAGTAGTGATACTGCCACAATGCATTCTGTCTACCAGCAGGAGAAAGGCAATGTCTGTTTGTAATGAAGACAGCTTTTATCATGGTGATGAAGAGTGATTCCTGGATAGCTAAGAATGAAAACTAATTTGATTTGCTCAGGACAGAACTGGACTTACTTTAAAACAAAAAGCAGGATCAATTAAAAAAATTTAAAAAAAGGATAAAAACAGGAGGAAATTTTTCATGTGTAATACAGATGACTTGTCATTCTTCTGATCTTCCTGTCCACTTTTCATCTTTCCTCTAATACATATAAAACTCATCTGGTTATTTTCACGTCTCAGTAAGTGGAATTTAAGCACATCATTTTTGATTGGGCAGATGAACCATCCCATTATAAATTTCAAGAGGATAAGAACCCAAGTGAACAATGGAACAAGAAAATTCTAATAGACCTTCAGTTCAAGGAAAATAAATCAACCACCACATAAAGCTACTGCAGGCAGCTTTCAAATTTAGTTGGTCAAGTTGATTGTACTATATTCCGTTAATAACCTCAGCATCTCACATAAACGAATAAATTTATCCACACCAACATCCACCATGTAAATTTACAACAGGTAGTTGTTTCCCTTTGAGCACTGACAAAGTGATGCAAATGGATCAGATTGACTCAGCCTATGAAATCCAGGTGTATGGATATCAGTTAACAAGTCTTCAGAAGAGTTGGTCGTCTGCTCAGGAAGCTTTTGCGATACACACAGGAAATTACTTCAAATTTCTTCACTCATATATAAAGAATACAGTCCTAGTGCAGGACTCTTGCAAGACTATTCTTTCACCTAATTCAACGGACTAAGAATGCCCATGTTAACTATCTTTTAAAGTTTCTCAGTGGTAGCATGGACATACAGGAAATTTGGTAGCAGTATCCTATCAAGGAAATAATGTAGATGGATTCAGATGGGAGGCATTTTTTATTGTGATTATTATTCAAATGCTTTTTAATTCACAACTTTTTCTTTAAACAAATTACGGAAATTCCAATTTAACCTAGAGTTCGTGGGCAAATGTCTAAAGTACTTAAGTTAACTGAAAAGACTGAAAACATTCTAGGTTAAATATGATACATAAAGTACGACCTATTTGTAGCTGAAATGGCATACAACACCTATATTGATTCTCTACACAGGACTGAAGGAAAAATCTGATTGTCTTCATACAATTGTTTTTCTTTCCTCTTTGTCAGCCACCTTCTAAACTAGTTTTCAGTATCCACAAATGCAGCTGGTGGACCCACTGATCCCACAACAATTAATTATAATGCCCTTCTACCCATGAAGCATGAAATATGGTATGACTAACAATGGCTGGATTTCAAACTTGGTAAAAGCACTTTTACCTTGAGTTTCTGGCCTGACTATGTCGAAGGTTTTTTTGGGTCAAGTTACAAAATCTCATATGAATTTAACTTTTTTAATTACTTTAAATTTTAAACTACATGTTTATAGGATTACCAATTGTTTTAACAGCACAAGAACCAATGGTTTTTGGCCTCAGATGATCATGAAAACTCCTTCACTGTAACAGTAAATTCTCTAGCAATTCCTTAAAGCTAGATTGTTAGTTTTAAACTGAGGTTTTCTATTTTTAGGAGTTGAACCTGCTTTGATTTTTTTTTTTTATGTGATAGATAGTTTAATTTCCTCTCTCTTTTAATTTAAATTTAATTAAAATTGGGCCTCACTGACTTTCACTTTCAGGTCATGAGTTGTCTCTGTGTTTACCCTCCAAGTGTTTCCAGTACCTTGAGCACATTAGGAATATTAAGCAGTTAATCAAGTGTAAAAAACATTAATTTGTTCTCTAGTATCTTTCATCAATCTTTTTTTTTTTCTTAATCAGAATGATATCCAACAACTAAGCCCACAACTTCCACAGCAAGCATTTCATCAACAGTCACTGGCAATACCATCACTGGTATTTCGCTGCACCCAGGATTGTGAAATAAATCTCTGGTGACATGAGTAAATGGTCTTCTGTACAGGAATCACCCCAGCCCCAGTGTAATCACAAAGATTCTCCCATACAGGTTTTGAAATAAACTAAATAACCCCAGTCAAACTATGTGCGTGTGTGTGTGTGTGTGTGCATGTGTGTGTGTGCGTGTGCGTGTGTTTGTGTGCGCGCGCGTGTGTGTGCACGTGTGTGCATGCGTGTGTGTGTAGAACAAGCGGATTCCTTGTTGTCACATTAAATTCTCTATCCTGTTCCTAAAAGCTGAATGCAATTCAGCATGCAGTAAGACCTTTCACTCTGTATAATCTTCTCTAGTTTCTGAGGTCTGTGTCAGAACCACTGCCTGTCCTATTTCTGCCTGTGAACTAAGGCTTGCCCATTCATTGGCTAGGTTTATAGAATTTGTTCAGCTAAATGGCAGATGTAAAGCACATTTTACGTGGTGGATCTGATCTAATATCCTGGCATAAACAACAAAGTTACTAAAAGAGGCAGAGATCTTTCAAAGATTGAACTGTGCTGATATCTTTGTTCTTGTTGTACTCATTGCTGCCACTGGCCCAAAATACACACCAACTGGTCCAGAAACAGCACAACTTTGAGTTTGGAGTAACCATTACTTCCAGAATTGCTTTATGTCAAGGCAGGTATACTAATTCCTGGCATAAGGCTGGTTTGCCCTCAGGTGTCAGCAATACTAACCAGCTCTGGCTAATGTTAGTTTATGAATCTTTGCATTAGAATTCATCTTGACTCCAATGTAATGCAAATCTTCATTTGGGAAGAAACTCTATTTTATGAGCTGCAGTGGAGCTATGCTTTTTGAAACCCCTTATCTAGGCATGTATACTTTTGTGCAAACACTATAAAATGGATACAATAATTATTTAGATTACGAGTAAAAAGCCTCAGTCATTATGCAGTGATTGTTTTCCATACAATGAAAAAAACCTAAGAAATGCTTTTTTACATTTCCCTATATCCTACTGAATCAAATACCTGTGTTTTAAGATCCTCTTTTGATCACAAACATTCAGTCTGGGGCAAGGTGGAAATGCAATTGCCACACAAGCTGTTCAAGCTTATGGGGAACCATGAACAAAACCTCAGGTCCTGAATTAACCAAGATATAGGATCCAGTCACTGGAACTAAAAGAAACTACATCAAACTATTTGTACTGACATCCTTTGTCCCTTTATAAACAGCATTACAAGCTTCTTCCAGTTCACTGATACAGATAAAAATACTTCTAGAACTGTTTGGAAATTATTCTTGTTCTTGTTTCTAAATATAAATAGTTGTTGTCTTTTCTAGGAAAATTTTTAAATCTAAATTAGTTTATATTTTTCTGATGAAAGTATGAAAAACTAGTTATCTTTTTGTTTATTATTTTCCTCCCCTATCTTGGAAACCTGTGACAAAACCTAGGTAGAAAATTCCCATCAGGAAGCTTATGCTTACTAGGAGGTCTCACTATAGAATTTATTGAGAAATACAATCAATATCAAGATAAATACTTGGAAGTAGCACCCTGCTATGAAATTCTGGTGAGCAGGTGGTTTTGTAGAGATTCATTGGATAGCTATTTGCAGGTGAATTGAGAGTGACTACAGTGATAATACAGCTAATCCTTTTTTCTTCGTGGAGTTAATAATGCAAAATCCCATATGAGCAAACACTAATGTATACACACAGCTTTAAATTTTGCTGTTGAAAGTAGGAAATATTAGCCTAGATCCCCATAGAAAAGTTACGATGTAGTATAATAGTCTTGCAGTGCCCAAAGTGGTTCTGCAAGTCTATGGAGCTTACGAATTCAGGGTAAAATAATCCTGCTCCAGCCCCATCTCAAAGACAAGTGAGCAGTGTGCGAACCAGTTCATGGATCACGTAACTGCCCTGCCTGTTGGTCTAAGGCGTGCTGGTTGGCCTTAAAGCACTGGGCTGTACACTGCAGGAGAGCAGGAATTTCTTCCTGAGCAGCTTACCTGATTGGAGAAGCAGAGGTCAGTTAAGGGGAACAATCTGATTGGATCTACCAATATGTATTGTCCTTTTTCACAAATCAGAGCCTGAGGTATGTATATGGAGGAAGATGGGGCAAAACACTAACACACTATAAATTCCTGCCTGCACATACCGCTCAATGATATCTGTATGCAGACAAGCCTTGAAGGGTAAAGAACAAAACAATAACACAGAAATATGAAAACCTGAAATATGTCTGTACCTTCATGAAAAACCGAAACTCATATTGCATTTGTCAATTTACTTAGTATACTTTCTTAAGTATACTGCAGTTTTTTATGAATGATATATGCAATATGTTACAATAAGCACACACAGATCAACTCTCTCCAGGCTTCCCTGTTTGCAGTCATAGAATGATCTAAGCTGGAAGGGAGCTCTGGAACTTGTCAGGTCCAATCCCCTGTTCAAAGCAGAGCTAACCAATAAGTAAGATTGGGTTGTGTAGGCTTTTCCAGACAAGTTTCAGAAGTCTCCAAGGATGGAAATTCCACACTTCCCTAGGCCTTTGTTCTATGCTTCACTGTCCTCATGGTGAGGTTTTTTTTTTTTTTGGCCTGTTAACTAATCAGGATTTCCTTTCCATTGGGTCTTGTGCTTTCATTTTACACCTCCAAAAGTCTGGGTCTGTCTTCTCTCTTACTCCCTTTAGGCAGTGAAAAACTGCAAGCAGATTCCTCCACTCTTAGCTTTGTCTTCTTCAGGTTACCATCCATCTCCTCCTCCCTGTATATATTAAGGCCTTTAGAACATGTCAGCGGCCCCACGATCTCACTTCACTCAAAATAATGTTTTTTAAAGATAATGAGATCTGACATGTGAAATGTTTCTGAGGTGCTGAGACTGTGCAGTATTCCAAAAGAAGTGCTTTGTCAAGGCACACAGCTGAAAGTAGAGAAAAGATTTAAATTTGCGAAGTTCATAGTTTATGCCATCTGTCTAATAATGTTCCTTAATTGGAATACTCTTATTCAGTGTCATCTTTTTAGCTGAAAAATTATATTGTGCTAGGAAACATTCTCACTGAACTACCTGAAACCCAGAAGAAACATTGAAAATCACACTTCTATTAGTTTGTATTTATGAATAGGAAAACTCTGGAAAAGTTCAGTGTTTTAACTCAGGCTATACACAAAAAAACTGACAGAGAAAAGTGGGATTTATCAGTATATCTTACTGCCTGGTGTTCTATTAAATTTCCGGAATAGACAAATATCCTTTTTGCTCTCACTCCTGTTCAACAACAACATAGTGAAAACTATACCTTGCACGTGAGCTATGAAAAAGAACAGTTTCTGTTCTGTGGCTTTTAAACACAGTGTTGCTGTATTTAAAAAAAAAAAACAAAAACATATGTGGTCCTTTACCATCAAAACAAACCAGAACAGTTAGTCTCTGCCTGTAGGGATACACAATTTGAATAAGAGCCTCTAATGGAGGCTAATGCTGCCTTCATTTACTGTGACAGAAACATTTATTTGTTGTACTCTTTCAAGTGTTGATACTGATGACCAGGAAATTAAAATACTGGTGAAGCTGCCAGGCTAATTTCATGACAGATCAGTCAGGAATGGCACACAAGAACCTGATTTTAGACATAGCTATTAATGTCCAGCAAGTCATTTGGGGAAAAAAAATTAGCATTGAAAAGAAGTAATCAAAAGATCCTCCAACAGTGAAGATATCAGTGCCAGGTATTTATCACTAGGATTATAAAAAGTTTACTAATCTTAGTAATTTGGAACAAGAGATACATTAATTCTATTCATTAGGTACCTCCTGCTGTTATGGTTTGATTATTATTCATAGTACTTGGACACTTCACTTATGATTGGGTTATTGAGAGTTCTAAGTACTGCGCATAAGCATAATAAAAGTTCAGCCCCAGCTCTGCTTTACAGTCTTACAGAAAAAACAACTTGATTTGCAGTTTGGGAATGGGTACAGAATGAGGTTATGCAACCTGGACCCTCGCTAAGAGCTGAACAAAGACATTCTTCATCAGAGATGTATACCTTCATGCCCTCGTATGTTATCTTCCCTGTGGGCTTCTCCCAATGCAGTGATATTTTCTTTCGCTTTGACTTATTTATAAACATCCAGCTAATATATGTCAGCAGCAGCAGCCATCACACACAGTGGTATGTCAACAGAGAAAAATACTGACAGATTTGCATTGCTGTCTGTACCAAAGGATTCCAAGCCATTCCAGAAATCCCAGCTTCTCAAAGCACGTCTCTCATAGACTGTGATAGTGTTAGAGACTAACTCAATTCTTGGTAGTGAAGTTCTGGCTTGCTGAAAACCTGAGCATTTACAATAAGGCACAACAGTGTCATTTTCTTCTTTGAACAAGTGTCCAATAATTCTGTGTGTTGGGGTTCCTATTCCTGGCAGAATGCTAGAAAATACCTAATATCCAAAAAAGCCCAAATTTAAAAGCCCCAGCTAAAAGGCTGCTGCCCAGAGAACATGCAGCAGAGGTTTGTACGAAAAGTGTTCAGGGCAGACCAGCATCTCATGGGTTTGTATCAGCCAGATCTGTATCTATATAGCATGATCTGTCAGAACACACTTACATTATAGACCAAACTTACATACTCAAAATAAAGCATCTGCGAGGCTCATAACTGTACCAACTCTGCTAATATATTCCTCCTCCTTATCACAATAAATATCAAATTTATCTGATTTTGGATTAAGCAGGCCTCAATGTGAATTCTGAAAGTCTTTGTGAAATCTTTCTTTTTCACAGTTCTTGCTGCTAGAAAAGTGATTCTCTCAGATGGTAAATTAAAAAAAATGAAAACAAAAAAACCATCAAACTACTAAACAGTAGTATAACTACAAAAGCCAAGATAGTGAATGAAAATGGTTTATAAGACTGCTAAAGGGAAATTCAATGACATGTTACCTAGGCTAGAACTCTGGAGGAGTGCTGGCTAGTTATACTACTGTGCACTGAGATTTTCCTTGTGCTTTTGACACAGAAACGCCTGAGCCAAGGCAAAAGTATCTAAGAGTCTGCCCTGCCCTGGGAACCAGTCCATAGGACTCCCTGCCCCTGAATGGTTAAGTGGTGTAAATCCAAAGCAGCTAACATGAAAAATGAATCACCAGAAGAATTTTTAGGTTGTGAAAATTATTCCTTCCACTTCTAGTCTTCCTTGGACTTTTTTTCTCTTTGTAAGAAAGAGATACCTTTGCACTAAAATTCCTGAATACTTTTAACTTGAACTGATAAAAATCTGTCTCATGAGGTTTCAAACAAAAGTCCAGAGGTATAGCAAATTTTCAGGGATCTTCTGATGATACAAGCGGCACAAGGAACTGTGACTAGTTACCCTCGCTATGAATCGGCCCCGACCAGAACGGGGCACCTGACACAGCTGGTCAGCACAGCACCACTCAGACCATGTTGTTTATCGTTACAGGAGCATCAGATACAAGGAAGCAAAAAACTTTTCACTTCTCCCTTCTCTTACTAAAAATCAAACCATTTGCAAAGAAAAGAAAGGGAAGGATAAAACAGACTATTTAATGAGCATAAACCTAATAAGCATTTCTGCTGGGAAGAGCACACTGATGTCTTAGAGGCAGTATTCACGTGGAAGAAGTTAAAAGGCATGTTCTAATTTCATGTAAGTCTTTATATAGGAGGGGGAGAAAAATCTAATACTTCAATTTAGATTAAATTTTACAGCTACTGCTAGTACAGATAAAAATTTACAGTTTCCCAGCTGTAAAGGTTTTAGATTTAATTAGAGGAACTTGTTTCCCTTTACGCGGCAACTTTTGCAATGAGGTATGCTCTGACAATTTGCATTAATGTGCTTTATATAATTTTTACTGAGTTTCCTGCTGTGAGTTGCTATGCAGTATCATATTTTAGGATATAAATGAGAAAGGAAGTCTTCGTTCTTTCTTGCTTGAATTTGGAATTTGGCTAGTATTGATTTACTTTAAGAATTATGGCCATAGACTAGATGTTTCCATGAGCAAATCTATAGACTAGGTTTCAGTACACTTGCAATAGAAAGTTTGGTATTAATGAAGTTCATCAAAAATTTAAGTCAGAGACTCTTCCCAAAGGGTTCATTAGCACATTCACATGATAGAAAGATCGTATTCTGACAAACTTTTTGTTCACTTTCTGATACATATAAGGTAAGGATTTAAGATTTTCTTCAGGACATATGGGTTGATATCCCTTCAAGGCATAGAAGAGTTTTTAAAGTTATTTTCACAAGACATACTTTCCACAAAATCCTGTTGATAGACTCTAGTAACTGATCTACTGTTTTGACTGCAATCAATGCTGAGTTCATTTTCCAATGCTTATTTGGGTCTATGTGCCTGTCACTTTTAAAAGTGCCATAATATTGGCCTACCACATTCATTTTTCATACATCCTATAACACAAAACAAATTTCAGGTCTGAACATGTTTTAAGACTCTAGATCTCAAAGTATTAGGGACAGTTGTTTTTAAATTGAGAATGCTTAACAACTGCAGTTGTTAACATCATACTTGGTTTAAAATAGCCCGGAAAAAATAAAAACATTGTCATATTTTATCATGCTGGTTTGTATATATACATATGCTATGTAGGTACGGGTAACTACTAAACACACCTGTATTCTTCTGCATTGCTAAAAATTTTTAAAGTTCCACAAAGAATTTGTTTTATAATTTCTTCCTTTGACACTGAACAGTGATGGGCTTTTAGCCAGTTGTCTTCTTCCCAGACTGCAAAATCACAGCTTTTGGCCATCAAGACATCCGTTGTGCCTCCTGTTTATATTCACTTTCTAATTCCTCCCAAGTCTCTTTCAGAAATCAACGCTTCTGAAACACTAACTGTGTATGTAAATATAATACTGATTGTTACTGTCCTTTTTTTTTACTACATTTAATGTAATTATATCATCAACATCACTCTGAAAGCAATCATTAACCTTCAACGTGGTGATTCAATAATCTTCATCAAAATGGATTTACTATTTGATTTTTTATTTTATTAAGTTAAAAATAATCCATAGTTTGTAGAAACTAATGACATTTTATTATCAGCTGCATAAAGGTTACAAACTGAATTTTCTATTCATAACATTTTTTCCTATCCACACACTACTATCAGTTAGGATTTTAAACAGGAATCCCTTCACTGGGATTTGGTGGCCCATGACAAACCTATTCATGGGCACTGCTGTAACGACGTGTACCCAAATGCATTTGTTAAGGAGCAGTTAGAAGTTATCAGTAGCATGTAAACAGCTGAGCAAGAGAAGGATGAGCACCAAGAAGGCAAAGAGAGACAAGACACTGCACCCGGCAGTACCTCCTGGAAAACTCTAGTTTTCAGGACAAGGGGCAATGGGCACAAACTGAAGCACGGGAAGTTCCGTCTGAACATGAGGAAGAACTTCTTCACTTTGAGGGTAACGGAGCACTGGAACAGGTTTCCCAGAGAGGTTGTGGATTCTCCTTCTCTGGAGATATTCAAGACCTGCCTGGACGGGGTCCTGTGCAGCCTGCTCTAAGTGACCCTGCTTCGGCAGGGAGATTGGACTAGATGACCCACAGCGGTCCCTTCCAACCCCGAACATTCTGTAATTCTGCAGTTCTGTGATATTAAGCTCACGTCCAGACCACCTCTCTGGCAGGAGGCACTTCTCTGCTACCTGGGGAAAATTATTTTACTCTTCCCAAACTCACTCTTTTGTTAGGATTTTTGCTCTTAGAAAACTGGAAGTTGTCAATTTATCTCTTGTAAAGTTACATCCTTTTCTCCAGAATCTTCAACATTTTCTGTGAAAAATAACTTGTTTCTCTTGACAAGTTCTCCTCAGCAACGCTCACATTTATGTAAATGAGGAAAAGAAAAATTCAGCTCCAAAGACAGAAATAAGCCATCGGAAAGGAAAAGGGTCCAAAGGAAAGCAATGAAACCATAAAATTAGCTTAGTAGTGGACTGTGAGGATAACTACTGGCAACACAAGAAGGGACAAGTCTTGCACATGCTCCATGCTCTTATGTCGTTGATTTGACTTTTTTTCCTTTTTTAATTTAGCTTGAAGGGAAAGATAATAATTCAGTTTCTTGTATTTCGAAGTATTTTTATCTGGTGGTAGGAGGAAAAAGTCCTGATATTCTGTATGCATAACTGGAAAAAACTTTTACACTGCAGATACTGAAGCTGGTTTTGCTTTTGGCTTGTTCCCTAACTAAACAGAATGAAAAGCTATCATCTGTCACTTGAATCCTTGTAGGCCGTATTAACAGTCTGGTTCAAAAACAAGGAATAGTTCATGCAAATTCTTGTATTCCAGCTGGTCGACTTATTCCTTGGTAAAACTTACATATATTTTTTAATTTCCTAAAAGATAAACTATAAGACTTTGCATTAGGGTAATATTGAAGAAGCATCTAGACATCACTGGAAGAGGTCTTCAGAAATGTACTTCAAACACCACACACAGTTGCTGAAGACCATGATCAGGTTGAGTCACTACTTATTTTGGTATTTTGGTAGTACCTCTGGTTTATAACATCATACCTGAGAAGAATATCAAGTACTTTACTACTTAAACTCAAAATCTGAGATAACGTAACTAAATTCAAGGTCCTTAGTGCTCTGTTGAGTCTCCATTATAGTTGTCATTTTGGCTTCAGCCTTGAGTGATTGATGTTTTAGGCAAGGAAAACTGGGCACTGGGGTGGGAGGAGAAAAACAAGGAAGTGCTAGCTTACACTCAAGGCTCCCTTGCAGTCCTGAAGTTCATTGACAGGTGGCAGAAAAAAACCCTGTGTTCAATCAGAGCCTGTCTAGCAATAGCCCCAGTAGGGCTCCTCTTCGTAAGGTTTTATCGCATCTCCTCAGCAAACCTTCGGGCTCTTGTAGCCTGAACATACGGTGTCCACATTTTGTTTCTCAGTTCTATTGCAAGCTGCACATACAATACATTTTATTGTATTTAGCTGAGGGTGATACAGTTCTTCAACAGGTTTTTCATCTCTATAAGGTATATAAGCAGGATTTACGGGAGCAATGCAAATGCCTAAAATAAGTGCTATCAGTTATCCTGTTAACATTCCAGTTGCCACAGTGGAAAGGTATTGGTGTCTTCTAGGTCCTATCAATCAACTCTAAGTGAACATCTCAGAATTTCTAAAGCAGATGACTATTAAACACGTGAATTATTTCCTGTGTGGTGACAGACAACAGTTTTTTCTATGTGTATGGCTAGTCGTAGTACTGCTTTTGCAGCCAACTGAACGCTCACAGAGATGTCACAAACAGGCAGGCTTACAAAATCCTGTTGCTCAGAATCAGCTCAGAGCTAGTGTTGAGCTACAAACTTGCCCCAAACCTTCAGGCCACTATGAGACTCACCAGTTGATTCCCAAACAGTGCATGGCTGCATCAGCTTAGCCTGCTTTGAATTGCAGGAAGCTGCCTGCTAATGCTTCCCAGCATGTACTGTACCGTCCCGTGCCACCACACTCTTAGTTCAAAGGCTTTTGTGATTTTATTAAGCACCTCTCTGTAATATTGCTACTCCCTTTTCTCTTTCTTAAGGTATTTGCCTAACCCAGGGCCTCTGGGCCTCCACCCGTACTTCATGAATTCTCTGTAACATTTCTGAGAATTCCTTAAGTACTTCAGTGTAAATTTCATCAATTTTCACTGACTCAAACAAATCCAACTATCTCTTTGTCTGTCTACATAAGCACTAGAATTTACAGATGTTGTTCACCCTTCGTCATAGCAGACTCTGTAAAAGCAGAACTAAACTGCTCATAGATTTCTCCACTTCTGTGGATGTTCGGATATGCTGAGAGACAGATATCAGCGCAAGGTGGCGTTTTTGTTCGAATTATGGTATTGTGTCATGAAGGGATAGATAAATCTGTCATATGGGTATTTAAACTATGTCTCCAGAAGTTTCTCTGGAATATTGTAGTGTTCTTTTAAAGTATAACTCAATAAAAACAACAGACTTTGTTTAATGAATTCTTAAGCTCTTCATGATAACCAAGTGATGTCTTCTCAACAGTGTTCCAGTAAGAATAAAGTCATACATCCATTAGACATAAATCCTTGTATTTCATAAAACAATTTCTGGCAGTATCCCAGCCACTTTCACAGAATTACTCTCATCCCTTTTATATCAATGACCACTCCTCTAAGATCAGCTTCCCAGCATTCTCTCTGTAATCCTTTCTTGTCACATTCTGTTGCTAAAAGTTGAAAGGTTTTTCCTCTTCTTCTCACCTCACTTGACTACTTCACCTCTATTTTTTTTACTTTAGTTTCAAAATGAACTGATGGGCCAAATTATCCACAGTATTGCATAAAAAACCCTAGCTGAATTATAATTAAATACAGTATGTCTTCTGACAGAGTTTATGGATGGAAGTCTCATAATCACAGGAATTACTAGAAGTCTCATAATTACTCCAAGGAAATATAGTCCTTAATCAATTCTTTCTCTGTCATGTCTTCTCAGTCATCAAATTCTGCTTGCATTTTCTTGGGGGCAGAGAAGGATTACAAATCAGTCTCCTTTTGTGCAAGGTCTGTCACAACAGGTCCTTTAGGTTCTGCTGGAGTGCAAATAATCACCACGTTCTTTGGGTGTTTAAATGTCACAGAGACGTGCTTAATCTAACTAGGTGCAGTCAGATGAAAGGAAGACTTAATCGGAGAACTCCAGTCTCTGAATAACTGATTGGATTTTTCACCTCAATTAAAATTATTAGCAAGTTCTAATGCTTTTCCCATTTTCATCAGGGAATATTTACTGACATACAGGTGTGTCTACTCTTGTCCAGATTAAAAAGGACTTCTCTTAATGGCTTAAAAATGGCTAAAGGTTGAATTTACTGAACAAAGAAGAGTGGGTTCCTCTGAAAGAAATTCCAAGGATCTGCCTAGAGCTCAGAGAATAACAGAATTCAGCAACCCAATGCAGTGCTTCCAGTCCAGTGAACTACGTAATCCACTTTACAATTCAGGTGACTCCAGCCCAACGAACAAAATAATCCACTCCAGACTTTATATGATTTCAGACCAATGACCAACATAATCCCAATTTTGATTAGAAACTATGGGCAAAGAGAAAAGGTTTTATGAGCAATCAGCATGAAAATATGCTTTACATAGCCAGAAAGGGAATTTGTACTGCAAGGCATTAATAAATTAGTGGATTAGCACTCAAAACCTCTATGGACTTCCGTTAACTCCAAAATAAGAATGTAATGGTTTCTTTAACAATAACACGTAAATTTGTCTGTTTTATCTGACCATGGGTGGTTACCAGACATGTCAGTTTTTAAGAGTTGCCTTGAAACTGCAAAAGTCAGAAGACAACCACTGCTTTAAAAAAAACCTGTATAGATCAGCTGCAGTTTAAACTTCAAAAAAAATTAAGGTGGCTGTTATTGGGCGATGATTACTATCTGTAACTCTGCAGTACCACCTTGCTTTCACGTTTTGCCCTCCTATATGTCTGACTGTCATGTGCGATCTATAGCTTCCATCAGGTCTACTGGAATGGAGAGAAATTAAGGCCCCTGCCAAAAAAGAATTTATACCCTACAGTGTACTCTGTGTTTGCAGGTTCACTTTGTATCTGGTTCATTGTTTAATATCTTTGGTCCTTCCACAATAGTAACCACAGCAAAAGAGCAAGCTGACTCTTGAGCAAGCTGATCTAATTTTTAATGTGGCCCTGCATTAGCAGACTGGTCTTGCTGCCCTCCAGAGGTCCTTCATATCTAAGTCAAGTAAAAGAATAAACAGGAGCGAACTCATTTATGTGAAACTAAGTGAAAGATGTGTTGAATAAAAGAAAGAGTTAACTTCTTCTGAAGTCACTGAAGTGAAAAATAAACTCTGAGTGTGGAAGAAGGTCTGCGTTTCTACTATTGCTTTTCTATACCTCATTTTACTATTTCTGATGCCTGTCTCTTTTTAGGGATCGTTCTTCCATTTCTTCTAAATGGTCCACGGGAATGTTTCTGAGATTTTCCCAATAACCATTGATGTATACGGTGTAAAGTCTTAAATATACTCATACTGAAATTAGAATTTTTCAAAACAACACTAAAAGCCTCAAAATTACATTTCAAAATGAAGTAGTTCATTAATAGAAATCTTTTATTATAATATGTTAATTCAAATAAAATGTTTGGGACTTCTGTGGGGAAAAGAAGCACACTTCTTTTTTTTGTCCAAACCTGCATTTCAATGTTAAAACATTTAATTTTAGCTGAGGAAGCTCCCAAAACAATATGAGCCATCATGTGTTTCAGTTTTCTGCTTCTTCCTCAAGACTTTGATAATTAACACTTTTCTATATTAAAAAAGAAATACTAATTTGCATGAAAACATGGTATCAAGACACCAGGTATTCCGCTGAGGTGTAAATTGTTTTCTGATCAATTTGAATCCATAGATACTAACTATAATGTGTTGTTATCCTAAAAGCATGTGTTTGTCTTTATCAAGCACATTAATTGTTAGCGCACTTGGACTGGGTCTTTTATCACGTCTTGCAGAGCTCCAGCTGTGACAGGGACCACATTAGATGTGGATATTAGTATAATATGAGTAAGAATGTACTCCAGCCTGTTCAAGGTACTAATAGTATACTCTTGGAGATTACCTCTGGTTAACCTACGAATTATTTTAAGATTCTGAAATGAAAAGTGCCAAGGAACTGCAAAATGCTGCTATAGTGTCATTCAGATTATTTTATTCAGTTCTAGCTATGTGGCTTTCAGTCACTTTAATTGGCACCAAGAAACCTACTCAGTCACCCACGTACTTGACCATTAGTAAATGGAGAGTGAAAATGCTATTCAGCATCTTCAAAACAAGGGTATTTGGTGGACAGATTGTCTGGCCACTGCACTATGATACCCATCCAACTCTGAAAATCTTTGCAAGGACTAATGTAACTGCCAAAGGTGTTTAAGAGCAGTCAGCTAGTTTAAAATGCTACAGAATTTACTTTCCTGGCAAATGCTCTAACAAGCTTTGCTACAAAATGTCAACATTTGGATTCACAGCATCCCAAGATACCTGTTAGTTGCAGCTCTGCTGGAGCTCTGAAGGTTTAACTATCTGAACAATGAAAAATTAGTTAAAGCTGAAAATACAACAGCATTGAAGCCTAACTTCTCTTGAAAACAATGTGCCAAGAATAGGCAAGAATTCATCTAAGCTGAAACAAACATGCTAGAACTAACATGATTTTTGTGCTTTGGTAGTGTTCTCTTCTCCCAAAACATGTATTATTGGATGAGTTATAAGATTTAAACCTTATCCAATGAACTGCTCATCATGTCTTGGTGTTCAGATAATAACACCCCAGCTTTCTGCTTTGGTTATGAGAATCCATTGTAAAGGTATGTTAGAAGTAGACTTAGGTGGTCATTCCCTTATAAATTTGTTTAATAATAGGTTAGTGATATTTTCCAAAGTGTCTAGCTGGAAGCTTGAAACCTATTTTCATAAATTACAAAAGAAAAGAATTTCCAAATTTCTCCTGATGCCTTTACAAAATTAGCCTTTGGCCTAAGCCATAGCACTAGATGAGAGTTTTAATAGGCAGTTGTGAAACTTTCCACTTGCAATGACGAAGCTTAAATTACATTCTCAAAAGTATCTTAGGGATTAAGAATTAAAGTCACTTGGGCTATCTGGGGAAATCTATGAAGACCTTGATCTTCAAAGGTATTTAGGCGTGTCAATATGCTGACTGTTTTATGATTAAGGATCTGTACTCTTTTAAAAACAGAAATTTTGCAAAATAGTTATGGGTACTACAGTGTTAGGATAACCTGAACCAGGCATATATAGCTATTGTGTTATTCACTGCATAGACAAAGCAGTTAGAGCATTCAGCTACACGCATATTCCTCCAAACAGATGTTTACAGAAAGTATGGTAGGAAACCAAAATGGCATAGTCCATGACTAGCACGGGGCTTTGGGAAATCCAGGTCCTGGGCTTGCAATGGTCTGAGCTGCCTGCCTAGACCACAGTGCAGGATAGCAGATGATCTTGTCTAAAGATATTTTACAAAATGGGGGTTTGGAACTGGTTGAATAACATGACAGAACACACAAACAGAAACATACACACACTGAAGAAGACTAGCTAGAAAATGTATTATTTCTTTTCATTTTTTTTCTTCCTTTGGCACTATTTCTCTGCCTCCCCTGTGCCTCGCTGCAAGCCATTTGCTCTTGTACTGCCCAGACACGGAAGCACTGAGCCTCTGCCTGAGCACTGAAATGCAACAGCACGCTTTAGTGTATGATGGCAGCCTGCAGACATGCTGGGAAAATACAGAAGATCTGAACCTCAGGAACCTTTACAGTTTCAGTGAATTAGATCAGAAGTTTCACCTTCAGTCCCAAAACATAGTTTAACTCCAAACTGACAAAAGTTTTGTCTGAGTTTCCTGTTTTTACTTTTTCCTCTCCTCTGTTTTTTTTTTTTTACTATGATTCTTAAAGCTTGTTTAGAAATTCTGTGGCATTTGGCACCTAAACATTTTCCATTCTTGAAAATCTCAATCTGGACATAAATTAGTTTTGATTAAGATCCTCATTAATTCTTATGTTCCTGACTTCAAAGTCATGTCATGTAATTTTTTAAGAACTGCATATTTATTTAAAAATGTCTCAGTAGAGTTTCTTATTTTGTTATTCTGTCTGACTTCAACATAACTCAACTATGGCTGAAGCCTGTTTTGAAAACAAAAGTCAGGACTAAACAGAATTCCAAGGGTCATAAAAGAAAATAATTTCTACTACACATTAAATCTGGTAGCTACACATTATAAAAAAATTAAGGATGCACTTAATCCGATCAGGGTGATAGCAACTTAATAAATAAAAAAGTCTCTGAACTGCACTGACTAAATATCTTATTGTCCTGAAGCACAATGAAAAATAAATTTTCAGTAGTTAAGCAATAAAAAGGTATAATCTAAAATCATAATGTATTTTGTTCCCAAGGATCATTTTCAAAATTGATCCTGGTACTTAGCCTCCTGTAGTATATGCCAAGTGCCAGAAGTCCATCATCACAATATTCTTGTAAAGGATTTTTAACAACTTTTAAGCATTTTGGTTTTCCATCACTAAGTCAAGACATTGTTGCTGATGCTGTTTCCTGCAACAGTGTAGACATTTTCTTACAGTCTTCCATACACATGCTAAGGACTTTAAGCCTACCCAGCAAAGAACACCTAGACTCTCTTCTGGAGATGTAATACTGTTCATTGCCCAACGTACAAAGCAAACTCAGCAACAGTACTTAAAAATGACAAAATGCAAGGAACCACAAAAGGACACCACAACCTCGAGGCAATATGTATATATGCATAAACACTCATACATATTATTAAGCCAATTCATTCAAGAAGAGAAAAAAGTTACTTTTCACTGGACAGAATGTTGACGGTTGTATTTTACTTATTTGGATTCCCTGAAACTTGATCAGTCTTTAGTATATTTTTGGAACTCTTTGGTAATAGAGTTTTTACTTGCTAAGTCTTTCATGCAGTATATTTACAGAATCACAGAATGGTAGGGGTTGGAAGGGATCTCTATGGGTCATCTAGTCCAACCCTCCTGCTGAAGCAGGGTCAACTACAGTAGGCTGTAGAAGACCTTGTCCAGGCGGGTCTTGAATATCTCCAGAGAAGGAGACTCCACAACCTCCCTGGGCAGCCTGTGCCAGTGCTCCGTCACCCTCAGAGGGAACAAATTCTTCCTCATGTTCAGACGGAACTTCCTCTGCTTCAGTTTGTGCCCATTGCCCCTTGTCCTGTCGCTGGCCACTACTGAAGAGAGCTTGGCCCCATCCTCCTGACACCAACCCTTGAGATATTTATAAGCATTTATTAGGTCCCCTTGCAGCCTTCTCTTCTTCAGGCTGAACAAGCCCAGCTCCCTCAGCCTCTCCTCATAGGGGAGATGTTCCAGTCCCCTCACCAT
>Ga0065711_1002471_pt1 | contig 33689 bp, 21 predicted proteins | sample Hoacrofraction12_FD_59098 | JGI IMG/M metagenome (GOLD analysis project Ga0065711, IMG submission 59098) | Hoatzin crop microbial communities from Cojedes, Venezuela - Epithelial fraction 12 v2 (version 2) | ecosystem: Host-associated > Birds > Digestive system > Esophagus > Crop | place...
AAAGGAAAGGAAAGGAAAGGAAAGGAAAGGAAAGGAAAGGAAAGGAAAGGAAAGGAAAGGAAAGGAAAGGAAAGGAAAGGAAAGGAGAAAAGACATTGGGATAATAGGCTTTTCCCTAGGGCTTCCAAATAAAGACAGTTTTACTATATCCAAGTAGGCGCATCAACCAGGTATAGTTTTGCTTCTTGAAATTCCAGTCACTGGTTCCACTCCACCAAGGAAACGGAAAGACAAAGGTGTGCAAAAGCATGGGCTGTCCAACGGTTAGAGCTGGGGAAGAGAAGCCAGAGCCCCGGGAGCATCAGCCACAGCCTGGCAATGTAGCCCTGAGGCTGTCGCGAAGCACCCGCTGCTCAGAAGTGTCGGGGATAACTCCTGTTTAAATCAGTGGGATCTGCAAGAAGCGTGCACCTCCGGAGGAGCAGGGGAAGTCAGGCTCTGAAATGTTATGGTTTCCCCCAATGTAAAATGGGGTTAATCATACATCCCTAACTCACAGGGGTGTTGTGAAGATTGATCAGTTAATGTTTGTACAGAGCTTTGGAAATGTAAAGTGCTATATAAATGCTAAGGATTATTATGTTCCACTCTTTCTCTGCAGCTGAAACCTTTGGGGAAAAGGAAGAAAAATCTATTAAAAAGTGCTACTTGCATTTTATATCTCTGCTTCTTTTTCTCTTCCTTGATGCTTTTAGTAAGTTGGGGGAGGGGCACCTTCAAGAAAGATTTGTGGGCTCATGTTCTGATTCCTCTGTCAGTCTCCCTCACCAGTAGCCAACCTTGTTTTCATTCCTACATATTCAAGATGAGATATGACATCTTTTAAAATACATATATATCCCTGAAGTTAGTGCTTGAGTTCAAAGCACAGCTTCTAGTGCAGGATTTGTCCCTAACCCGTGCATGATTAGCACATGGTGGCATCGGCTGCAGGGCTCATGGACCAGATCTTCTGCCTAGGCTTTGGCTTCCCCCAGGAATAGGCTACTGGACAATTAGCCTGGTATGTGGTCTAGTCCTTCCCTAACTGAAGGTTAAGGAACACATTTAGCCCTGTGAGAGTCTAGCTCATGTTGACTCCTGCCTGTGAGCCCTAAGTATAGGTTTCATGGTCAGAAGATACCACTGGAAGACACCCTTCAATTTTAAGGTACGGAAAGAAAGAGTACACAAAGGAAAATCCATTCTGTCAACCCCAAGACTACCTGTAGAGTTATTGGGCCAAATACTTTCTGTCCTCTCAAGCACAATAATACAACTCTACTTGAATGAAGCTTGTCCTAGAGCTAAATCTCCTGCCTGCCATATAAAACCCTTCAACCACATAAACGTACGGTGGCTATAGGTGTTCATTAATGGTGCAGTCACTCTGGGCACACACTATGAGAGGGATGACTCCTTCCTAGAGGTCACCCATCCAAAATCATCAGCATCTCCCTCACCCTCACACACATTGGACATTAACCTGCACACCCCACACACACAGAGTCCCTCATCCTCTCCCACCGTCCCTCCCACATTGGATTAGACTGTTAATACACTGAAACCAGTGGAAAGATTCCTGTTAGTCATCAGTCACAGTAACCCCTTTAGAAGCAAAGCTGATTAAGTTGCTTACGATCATACACAGAATCAATGGCTAAACACGGGCGGCTGGCACTCACACGCGTGCACCAGCCCCGGTGCAATTCACAGCAAGCATGCTACACCTCCTGAAAAGACACAGAAGAGTAAAGCAAGATCCAGGATAAACATCTGCAAATCAGAAAAGTATCAGAGTGGAGAATTAAACTCTCATTTGCAACAGTAATTGAATCAGAGGATTTACAATAATAAATAAATTAAAAGAAAGACAAAACCACAATACAAATAATCTCAATAACACAGTTTGGCCAACACTGATGTTGCTGCAACAAGGTTTTAATAAAGGAATAGACCTTTTTTTTTTAAGCAATACCCCCTCTCAACTAAAATCCTCTGCAAGTAAGAGCTTTATTATCTCCAATTCCTTGGCAGTCACTAGAGGAAAGGTCACTTAATAAAGTGCATTTATTCCTCATTGTAGAAAAACAACATGTCATCCCTGTGTTCATTATTTACCAAATTGTCTTCATTTTTTTTCTTCACCTGCTGGGCTTTTGGCTATAAAAATAAATAATATTATAAAACTAAGCCAGGTATTTTCAGAAAGGATCAGAATTTGTCAAACAAACTCAGTTCATAGAGAGTGAAGGAGAGTGAAAATCAGAGCAGTGGTGCTAAATGATTCATCTTCAGGAAAAGACGTACAGTTAGAAACGCAGACTGGGAGAGGGCTGAGTTTAAATAAGCCGAGAAAGAATCATAAACTGTGAGTGTAATCTCTGCTAATAGCTCAAAATGCATGACAGATAAAAGCTGAAATGCTGAAACGTGTGCTTAAGAAGTTAAAGAAGAAATCGAAATCATTGCATCATTTCAGGATTTTCTCATCCCGTGATAACACTTGACCAAAGCAAAATTCAGATCTGAATTTTCTTGTTCAGGACCAGAGCCTAAAATATCAGTTAGCCTAATGAGTCTCTGAAGATAATAAAGATAAAAATCTCCAATCTGATTACAGATTTCAAGATCTTCGAAGACATTACTGAAGAGCACAAATACTCAACAGGTTTTAGGATGTAAGTATCGCAGGCACTTCTCAAAAAATCTCACACATTGAAGATTCATATATTCAAACATTCTAGTTCTTTTAACAGCATTTTCTTCCCCCAGCCTCTCACTGCCACTTGTGCACATCCTCAGCCTTGAGGGGGAGGAAATAACACAAGGTAAAGCTACAAAGAGGCTAAGAACATTACATCTCTTAACATTATTTTTTTCAGCAACAATTTGAATTTTTATCCCTTGTATTTTTCAAACAACTCTAGACAGAACTAATAGGATATGCGTCTACCACATCTACGACTTTTTAATTTGTGTATGTTGCATCCTACTTCCCTGCTCTCCATCTGCTTGTTGTCTTTTTAAGCTGCGATGGTGCAGCGAGTCTTACACAGGCGGACGCTGATGGGATGGAGTCTGTCAGCCCAAATCCCCTACCTAAATCAGAGCCTTGCTCCCCAGAAAAGGGACATTTCCCTCCACCTTCTCACAGTGCCAACTCCATGGGACGAAGATCTAGGGCTGGGGAGAGATTTCATGACGACAAGGCCTTATTTAAGATGCGCTAGCATCGCTGCGTTGCAGATGTAAGTGCAATAAAATCACCCTATCTGGAGTCTTCATAAATTTCTGTCTTGATTTTAAACAGTTTGATTGGTAAAACCCCACTTGTGCACACAGTGCATCCACCTCCACACTACGCAGCGCAGGTGGAAGTTAGGAGTGCACTTACAAGGTAAAACTAAGCCTTTAGATGGTTAATATGCCAGCTTGAATAGCTCCTTTGGTTGAAGTTTATTAAATCCAGGCAGCAGACTGTCTGATTGCTAATAGGATTTCCAGTGTAATATCTCCTTGTAAACAAAATACTGCAGTTATCTGCTGGACATCTAAGTTGCATGCGTGTGTGCGCGTGTGCGCACGCGTGGCCTTTCAAATCTCTTTTCTGCATTTATTAAGCATCAGAGAGTAATCCCCTCATGGTGCAGCCAGTAGGATGCAAAGCAAATCCTTGTAAAAATCAGGTCCTTGGTATAAAATTTAGTAAGTTCTTCAGAAAGCATATAAAGATATTTAGCCTTTTATTCACATCACGAGCAGAGTTGTCTTTCTTTTCCCTCTGTCCACCCTTTCCTTTTCTCCCTGCAGCCCAAAAATACACACAACCTTGTTTCGCCATTTGATTTTGTGCCCTGTGTGCTATGCCCCTATAACATCACACTGGCCAGCGTCCCTCTGAAGTGTGCTCATTCTGTCACCCCCAAGCAGTCAGAGTTATCAAATATTTTTGTTATCAGAATAGCTCATCATGATGATCATCCCTTCTGACCATCACAGTACATGCAGGTCATTGTATGTTAAGCTGTAGTGTGCAGGATTTAAGCTGCCATGGAAACTAGTGATAATGTTTTGTTGTAATATAGAGGTACAAGACAACCAGATTGCTTACTTTTTCCTATTTACTGTTCCCTCACCTCACTAATTCTCTGTATGAGCCCATTTTCCCTATCGGGACTCTCTCACTGCTTTCAGTAGGACAAATCACCTGCATAGGTTATTCTGATCAAAGTATTTTATATTATCAGAAAATAATCTTTAATGTGTCACTGCCATCTTAAGTTTATATATTTAAGCTAACAACCAATAGCATGAAAAGTCTGTCCCAAGCTTTCTGTATGACTTACCAGATGTAAAACAATTATAAAAATAGAAAACTCATGTGATATTATCAATATTGTTTAGTGGTGCCATCTGATCTGTCACTCAACCCTAATACGTAACTTCATGCAACTTCCTTGTTTCTTCCTAAATGAAAGTAAGAGCGAGGCTAGAAGATGAACAAGGAGCAGAAGCAGTCCACAGTCATGGTGGCACTGTGGAAGTGAAAGTCATGGGGATAGCCTCTCTCCACACCTCAAGGCTCTGTGTTGCCAGCAGATGTAGCAGTGACAACTTTCCTCCCATAACTTCTAAATAAAGCATTTGAGACTCAAGCACCGATATAAAGTCCCCTGAATCCTGCACAACACTGAAAAGCAGCCAGGATGAACAAGCACCACCAAAACGTGTTGCTGTTGTGAATTCAGCTCTTTTTAGCCAGCAGAAATTGTCCAGCAAAGTGCATTTGAGGAGCCCATACTCTCAGTGGTGAAGGCACAGACAGGCAAACACACTGAATTTCCCTCGTTCCTAAAGACACACTTTGTAGTTTTGCTGGCAACCACATAGACAGTGCTGGCATCACATTTTCTTGCTCACAGGTAGTCACTGTTGGGGCTCTGCCTTGCATGTATGAGCAAGGGAACCCAAATTTTACACCTTTATAGAGGCATAGACTGGATAGGTCAAACCCAAATATCTGGCACATTTCCTGATTGCCTGTTCATACTGCTTGAGATAGCCATCATACAGGCAGAAAGTAGTAGTTCCCAAATCTTAGCCTAGAAATCCATAGCCATTATTTTTTTTTTAAATTAAAAGCAAATAAGACTCCTAAATTGCAAGCCTCACTTATCAAATGGCTAATGTTATCTCTTTCTGCAGTTTTAGCCAGCTCTCCCCAGTGGTCTGCCAAATAAATACAATTCTTTGTTTCATCCAGATTGATCTTCAAATCAGTCTGCCCTCCACCCAGCTTCTATCTTCTGAAGACACTAAATGTATCATTCCAGCACATTAGTGTAATTGCCTATAATAGAGATGTGCAGTTAGAGGTAATTTACATGCACATATGCCTAACTGTGCCCTCACATACTCATTGAGCATAAAGGATGGCAGGTAGAACCTTGTGAATGAGTTAGATGAACACTTTCTCATTATTATTCTCTATATATTTCTTTTTTAAAAAAAAGAAAAAGGAACAAAAGGACAAAAGTGACGTCAACAGCATCTCCTTGTACTTCTGTGAGGGGCCACATTTTCAAAATAACTAATGTAATAGCGGAAGCTTTGCTGACAAATCGGCATAGTTGCATATGTTTAGTCCATAGCTAGAAGAGGACAAATGAACAATCCCACTGGCAGAAAAGCTGTCCTTCATGGAAGTCTAAAATTATCAGAGTAAAAGAAGCATGAAGAGCTCAGTAATCACTGGACCTGATTATCATGTACTTGCTCCGCTTGTATCCAGACACAAAAGATTCAACACAATAAATACCTTCATAAAATTTTACACATCAAAATTTTCATAATATCCTTGCTAATAGCGCCCTTGAGGTCCCCAAGGATAACTGAATCCCAAAGGCCTGTCATGAACTGAAACTAAAGAAAATGTTCTGAGAATTTCTATTCTAATGGCAAATAGAAAAAGAAGAGGAAAAAACACTCTCGCACCAATTTCCCATATGGCCTCACCCCTGTTTTTCCAAGAAATTGCTAGGGATGCTGTCCCCTCTAATAGAAATAGTTTTTGCAAGAGTTTGAAAAAGGGTTCCCTCTTGAAGACAAGAATACAGACCTACTCTTATGTGAGCCATACATTCTCATGCAAGCAAAGATTCTGTTCCTGAAAGGTTTTTTTCTAAATAAGTAGAAACTGGACTTAAAATAAAAAAGTATGTTAGAATCCGAGTTTATGTTTCATCAATAATGCCTCTGTGTCTTAATATCCTATACTACTTTTATACTTTCCACATGCTGGGTAATTCGCTCACTTTGCCATGCAATTTTCTGTGGCACCCAAACTCAGCTTCAGCATACACACGATAACATGGTATTTTGAGATAAAGAGAAAGGTTACTTAACAATGACTTAAAATTCCTGAATCTGATTTTAAACTTTACTAGATTTTACTTTCAATGCCATATAGAGGATCTACTCCATTGAGTCATGAAGCTGAAAATAAACCAAACCTAACATTTAAATTACGATTTTGCGCAGCTGAGATGTCTCTTTCATACCTCATTGAGCAATTTGCAATGTAAAACTCTTGCCATAGAAGATCCTCATTCAGTGATTTTTATATGGATCTTGCTATTTAGGGAGAAGAAGCAGAAGAAACCAAGAGCCTGTTCTAGAGGAGGCGTACATCAGACTATTTCTGCTGAGGACCCAGTCTGGAGTGTCAGATGCTGTTCTAGTCAAGTTTCTGAAAGTGCAGTGTTTTCTTACATGTCCAAAATTATTTTAAAACTTCTCTTACATCTAATTTTTAAACCGCCTTCCTACCAACAGGACTTTTCTAGCTGGAACTCCTCTCCCTCACACTGTAGAAAGTCTCTTATGCAGGGCTGCATCAGTGGAGTGGAAATTGCAAAACACTCTTCACAGAAATTCATCCAGTCTATAAATCTAGAGGGAGCAGGAATTGAGCCCCCGTCCTTATCAGAGGTTGAATGCAGGCCACACAGTGGGGACTACTGGAGACTTTGCACTCCCTTGCAAGCACTACACCAGGCAGAGACCTCCTTGCTTGCAGTTGTTCCAATAATTTCATTTTTTATGTCCTCCATACTGATGAGTCTCAGTGGCAGGCTTGAGGTTCAGTGTTGATGACTGATGCCAACCCACTTACATCCTAAGCTTATTTCTTTGCCCTGTTCCTACAGGGGAGTGTCTAAGGAAGAGACACTTTGGGTGGGAGAGCTATGGCAGGAATGCAGACCCTGACTTGTCATCACAGGGAAGCACAGATTCATATACTGATCTAGCCACGCATTGCAGAACAATAGATTATTTTTTATGAGACAGGTTTCTTTTCATAAACTAAAATGCTTATATAAGTAATCATTGACTTTTAATCTGTATTAGTGGTATATATGGATTGGACAGAGGCAAGCAAATTCACACACGCTTAAATAAGAAGCTTCCTCAGGGACTTCCTTCTTTGTTCTCCAGTGACAAGTACTTTTACTCTCCCTTTCTCTTGTAACTTTATCTTTATTGATTTTATAATAAACCACATGTTTCAATGATCAGCGATTTTTCAGATACAATGATAATACTTTGCTCTTATAGAATAATATTTTGCACTCCTGGCTTCTTCCATCCAAGTATCTCATGCACTTTGCAAGCTTCACTTACTTAATGCAGATCAATCACAGGCAGTACCCCTTTTAATAACTGTGCTTTTCCTCCAAGGGAATCACACTTGGCAAACCGGAATCAAGGCTCAATGTTAACATAAACACACAAACAATCCAATGCAAACACAAATGATTTCCTCCATTTACAAAAGGCACCATGGCACATGGTATTAACCACTAATCCCAGCTTCTTTAGATTACTTCTCTTTTGGATTCCTGAGAAATGAAAATGTGCTCTGGTTTTCCGCTCGTCATTTGTTGGGGTGGAGAAGCTGTCACTAGGAAGCCTGACACTATTCCCACCTCTTACCGTGTCAGCTGTCATCGAGTCCCTGGCAGACCCCGTGGCTGAAGCAGGATACCTCAGGCTCTTCTTTCCCACACTTGGGGTTTCTAGACCAGGGAAAACCACCACTGTTCTGCACATTATAAAACTTTTAGCAAGAGGCTAATGAAATGCAAAGCTTTCTGTAAGACCACCACTAGCCTTCCTATCAAATCATCTGAAATATTTATTTGCCCTCTTGAATAATTGATAGGGGCATTAGCTCTCCCGGTCAATTGATTTATTAAGGGACTGTTTGGAATTAAACAGCTTAAAGATATTAGATTTAGCAGCGACCTTGCTTGTTAGCATATTCATTTACCTACGGGAGCTCCCATTAGATATTGTTAATACACGACGTTCCCAGTCACGGCCTGGATCTCCTCAAATTGCATTAACACTGGGCTGTTTAGCCACAGAATAACAGGTTTGATTGAGTGCTTGGGCTTGGTGTAATTAGATTTTCCTAGAAAAGGGGGGACTATTTTAATGCTGTGTGCGTTAAACTAGACATGTCATCAGCATTACTGTAATTGGCAAACAGGAGCTTTGGAGGGAGACCTGGCTGTGTGTGAATGTTTGTGTTTATGACTTGTCCTGCCATTGTCATAGATGGCATATAATAGCCCTGCTTACTTACATATGCATGACACTGATAGAAAGTAGCTGGCCTCTTTAATAAGCATCTCTTTTGAAATTGGTGGAATATTCTATACTGAATAATGGGATCAATTTATTGTTAGTTAAAACTGCCAATTATTTCTCTTGCTGTAAAGGTCATGAGACTGGTTAATCAATGATGAAAATGTAGTGTGTGTTTGTGTGTGTGCTCATTCTATGGATTTCTGTTAGATATATAGAAAGATAACTTCCCCGCATGGTGTGACTCTGACTCACCAACTCTACCAAAACTTACCGGAGAATACTCATATGCCCCTCTGACTGCAGTTTTACACCACTTCCACCAGGGCACAATCCTGCTTATTTCAATTATTCCAGCATGAAATGGAGTAACATAGCGGTGAATCAGGCACTTCATTTTTAATTACATGCACCTTGATATAATTAAAGGTGCACACAGGTAATCAAATGCTTGCTATCCATGTCTAACTGCGGGCTTCCTTGGGGTCAAAGTACGCCTTCGGATGCGTGTGCATGAAATTGCCATTGGCTTCAAAGAGCTGTCTGCCAAAACTCTGTTATAAGTGCACCCGCAGTTCTGTGATGTGTGCTGGACACTGCATTAGCAGGGACACATGGAAGCACTGGATGGAGCCCAGGGAAGAGCAAAGAAGAAGATCATAGGACGTGGGGGAATTGTCATAAAGCTGAAGAACACAGAAGTGTTCAGTGTGACTTAAAACTGAGAAGCGTGGCTGGAAAACCTTCTCAAATGGTCTGTAAAGTTCAGGGAGTACGTAGTGTGGTCAATGGCAGCATTGTCTCCATCATGAGCTTGATTATATATAAAGATTTAGGATGGCTCATGAAAACACAGTTGTTCACAGTCAATTCAGAGAGCTAACAACGAGCCTGTGTTTCAACAAGTTTGGATACTGCTAATGCAATTACAGAGGGCAGGGAATGTATTTATTTATATGAACACATACACATATTAGAACAGCTTGCTAGGTAAAAATGGAACTGAAGTTACTACAGGAGAGAATAGCAGTGGACATAAGGAACATTCTGCGGTCTGGAGCCTGGATGTAAAGCAGTCTTCGCGATATGGGAACATTTATCACTAAACAGAAGAAAGAGCAAAAGGAAAAAGAAAAAAAAAAAATTTTCTTTTTTTGCCCCCTTTGCCCAAACAGTGCTGGGAAAGGTCCTGAAGGATATACCCAAATCTGAAAACGAGTCTGAAATATTGCATTTTCCCCAACCCTGTGTTCTATTTAATGAACAGATTTGTTCTGCCAGTTCTTCAATAAGTGAGGAATCCAGTCTTCCCTTGGTTTTTTCCTTTCAGTGGGATAGAAATACTGGAAATGTTGTGGGGTGGTTTTTTTTAAAGCCAAATTATTTCTTGTGCCAAAGTACCATATTTGGGAAAGAAGCAATTTCCAAGAAGGGTTCTGTGTACAGCCAAAGCAGTAAACAAAAAGGAACAACAAAAGTCATTTGTTCCTGAGCAGGAGCTAAGAGGATTTTAAGTTGGAGGAAAGGACTTGAAGCAGCAAAGTGGCAGGTGACTGGCAGAGACAGCTGCCTGAATATTTGAAACTGGTCTGAGTTTTGTAAAATGTATTTATTTTATTTGCGCTCAAACATGCACTCATTAGTAATGTGATCCTGCTGCTAAACGCCAGGTCAGGACAAGGGTGCTTTCGAGCCAGGGCTTCAGAGTCAAACTCCAGTCCCACACGAGCAAACAGAGGCTGCGGAAAGATGACTCTCGGTCACACAAAAAAAATAACAAAACAGCTCTGATTTTCCCTGATAGACAGGCACGAAACTGCCTGAATAGGATGAAAACCACAGAGTAGAATGACCCACCCTCAGATTTCAACTCGGGCCCAGAGATGTCAATACGCCCATTTACATTTGCAGGTCTCATGCAATTTGTTTTTCTTGTGACACTGCATTTCCCAGCTCCAGCTGACCCTGGAGCTTCTCAGCCCACGTATTCCCTTTACTAGACAAGTTTCTTGGCTCACAGGCACACTGGTCAGCAGCACACAGCTGAAGTTCACCAGAGTTTGCAATGCAAATTCCTAGCTAGTAACAAAAAGTAACTTTTTTTTTTTAAAGTTTCTGGCAAATACTTTGAGTGCAAAATTTTGGATATTTTAAAATAGTCCTGTTAAAAAATCCCACATAAACAGAAGTAAAAAAATCCATCCTGTTTCAGTACTGAAAATCCCAGAAGGATCAGTAAGGGAATGTAATCATAAACGCAAAGTGCAACTGGCAACCTGACTCCCCCTCTCACTGAAAGAGGAAGAAAATAAAATCACCACTACAACTAACAAATAACAGAGTAGATTTGTTTTTTCATGTAACTAATAACCTAGCAGATTTTTTGAAATGAACCACATCTCTGCTAATTCACATTACAAAGTTCAATGGAAAAGAAGAGGCAAAAGGTTTTTCTGAATCTGGATGTATCTGCAGATAAATGCTTAGGAAGAGCCACGTGTTCCACACCACCCATCAGGCCTTTGCACAATTCCTCTGCACCCAAAAAGCCACCTTCCCTCAGAGACTACAACAGTGCCCAAGTAGTCCCATACTAATAATCAAATAGTCCCATGCCAGCAATCAATTCAGTTCAGCAGTAAAGAAATTCTTGCTATAAACAAAAAGTAGAATAAACTGGAACTAATGATTTATCCCATGTTTTCTGTGAATTGCTGTTCCACTAGGCATGACATTGAACCAGGAAAAAAAGAAAAAAAAAAAGACAGAGTAGAGGTTGAATATAAACAGAGTAGAGTTTGCATTCCTGGGCTGATGTCTTATTTAAAAAGGCAATTCTGGTTGCTATTCCTTTTCTTACAAGAAAGAAAATGAATATTTTCCAAGTATTGCTTTTCACACTTGTTCATCTCATCTGCAAGGAACTACTCTTTAAAATAACTTCGAGGGGGTTTTTTAACGCCCGAGAGAAAAGCCTGTATTCAAGTCACAGCAGCAGAAAGCACTGCCGAATTCTTAATCACTGCTTACTGATTTAGGTCCATTTTATTAGCAGGCAGTCCTTCTCCAGAAAGCCATTTTCTTGGCAGGTAGCGCAGGGGATTTGCGGGGCAGAGGGCCATGTCCCGCTGCTGGTCCCCCCCACGGCTGTGCCCTCAGCGGCTGGCCAGCCCGGGAAGGCAGCGGGAGCTTTAGTGCCAGAGTTTTGTCTGACAATACTCATCTCTGCTAAGTGTGAATGAGTGTTAGATATAAAGCGGGAGGCTGGATACAAAGGACCCAACAGGGCATAAAAACAATACATTTTGCACACTGTGACTCCTCTCATGGGCAAGGCAGGAATTGAAGGAGAGAAAAATAGAGAATTTCACTCTGCATCGAGAGATTTTCTTGGTTCTGGGTTTGTTTGCAATTGTTTACATGTCAGCGTAAAAATAATGGATTTTGGGAGTAGGATCTGTTAAAAACCTTCCTTGGTTTAGAGCAGTTTTTCACTCCCCCCCTTCCCTAGTCACTATTTGTCACAGTCAACTACTGAAATCCTCTATTAATCGCTAAATCCAGATAATAGTGGAGGTGGGTTGGCTGACCTGTGAAATTAGGTCTGCATGTAAAAAGGAATTGAGCTGTGCGAGCTTTGGAAATAACTCTGTCGGTATTTACATTAGCATTTGAACATCAAAGATCTCCCCTGGGCTCCTCTAGGTGCCTCTAATCCAAGTACCAATCAAGCAACTCAGCTTTTCCACCCAGCCAGCCCAGCTTGGAGACCCTCGGAGATATATCCCAGCCAACCAAAAGGCAGGAGAGAAGCTTCTTGCTGGTTGTCAGTCCCCAGGTTTTTGCAAGAGCAGAGCCCCAGGAAATGTGCTAACAGAAGAGGCCAAAAAATTAAAAAAAATCAGCATTTTTATTTCACAGGAGAAACAATCTAGCCACATGTTGGGCAAGCGTGTGCACAAATTGCAATTTCTTTCTTAAAAAGAGGCCTTTAAATTCACCAGGCTCAACAGACTACATAAAAGTTGAAATTAAAAGGAAGACTAGCAGTTATTTTCTTCTGTTATTACTAGTAATACTGTTATTGTTTTAAAGAAGCAGTCACCTCAGAGTCCTGAAGGGCACTGCGTCAAAAAACATCAGCTCACTTGCTGTTTGTATAAGCACAACCGCTGCCATCGCAGCTGCGCCTGCAGATCTCAAAGCATGGCTATCACTTAGGCAAAAGTCCCACAGTGACCTGGCCATATGGATGTTCTTCTTCCCACTCTACAGATGGGTAAAAAGAGGGCTCCAGCAAACACCCACCACTACTTCTAGCTCAATCCTCTTATTCCATGTAGGAGCAGACTCCTCTGAAGTTCTAATGATTTGGAGGCATTTGCTCTCACCTGTCCCGTTCATTACCAAATCCCCTTTTTCTGTTTGATAGCGGTTAAAATTTACACAGAAGTATTTTCAAGAGGAGCAGAAAGGCTGCATTACCCCCAGCCTCTAAGGGTGCAGGAGAGGGTTGGGAGAAAAGGAGGGGGATCATTTACCACTGTTTGCTAATAGCGTAGGTGAACTGCACAGCATCAAGCGTGCTTCCTCCCGAGGCCCATTCCCAGACACATTAGCTATTTAGCTCAAGAAATCCAAGGTGAAGGTTGATCTAACACCTACCTTGGGATATTTGAAAGAAAACTTAAAAAAAAAATAATAATAATTGGACAACAAATCTAGGAAAACTGCTCCACAACAGCCATGTAAAAATGTGAGGAATTTATCAGTATGTTAAAAAGTCATCATCATGTAAGGCAGCAACAGAAATCTCCTACCTACAGACTACCCCACCACCTCTTATTGTTTATGGACCCTTACTGAATTTATCCAGAGAGAAATAAGAGGTAGAGATCACCTTTAAGGCTTTTTCTTTCTTGTCTTTTTTTTTTTTGAATGACAATAGAATTTTTTTTTTTCCTAAAGTTGTATTAGGGATTCACTTAAGCAGAAATGAACTGTAATATGCAAATAGTTCTAATTGGACTGCTAATAGAGCGTGTCTCTGTTGTTTTTTTGTAGGGAGTTTTATGCCTATGTAATCAGTGCAGACAGCCGTTAAGTAAATGAAGAGGCAACTAACAATGTCAGAAAAGAGACCGGGCGGTTCCAGCTGACACTACCCTAATCTTCCAGGACCCATTAAATGGCAGTTTCAACGCATTACCTACCATAACATCCTTGAATATCACTGATTTTATTTGCAGTATCAAACATTCCATTTCATGCCCCATTAACAGTAGGAGCCTGGGCTTTTTGACGCAGCTAAACATTTTACTAACTACCTGGACTAAGTAACCAATTAACTTTTGGAGACAATACGGCCAATTAAGCGCGAAAAGGTAAGGCTGTCATCCCCCACTAAAATTGAATTTCCTTTTCCTGATGGCACTTATTGTCGGTGTTCAATTGTTAATGGAGATTTGGTCCCTATTAAAAGGATGAAGCCGAAGGATAATGGGAAAGTTCAGAGGACTTGGTTCCTAAAGAGTAGGTCAGAAAATGTCCCAATTGGCCACTAATTCAGTCATCTTTTCTTCATGCCAGCTCTCTTACTGGAATAGCATTGGCAATGTAGCTCTAATCTGACCTACCATGATAACACATTGTGCAGTATGACAGCTTCAGAGACACGCGTACACACGCTGGGGCAGTTAAGGATCTTACACAGAAAAAAAAAGTAAAACATATAAACAAAAATAACTCGGTTGGATTTTTACAGTTGGAATATCATTCTTCCCACACACCGAGCTGTTTAGCATGGTGGTAAGCCTTTGAGAGAGCACTTAAGCCAAGGGAGCAGGCGCTGTGGTGGTGTTCATGGGAGCTTCCCTGGCTGCTGTTAGGCAAGCCACAATGGGTATGCGCCTACGTAAGCTTTAAATTTTCATCTTCATAACTTACCTGGATTTTTTCAATCATTGCCATCAGGCTGAAACCTTCTGCCTTGTCTTAGGGTCACCAATATGTGAAGAAGGTGACGTCTTCAGTGGTCTAAACACATTTTTTCCTCCTCAGAGGAGGTTGCAGTGTGCCCATAGACACTGTACAGAAAAAGAGAAATAAAAGTTTAGTGCTGATATCTACTATTTTTTGATGCAAAGAATTTTTTTTTTTATTTTACTCATCTACTCTGAGTAAAAATATTTCGTTCCCTACCATGGAAAAAAAAGCTCCCACTGAAAATCATCACAGCAACAAGCTAATGGGTAGCCAGCTAAATATCTCCTCAAAGTACGTGCACTTCATGAGGTCAACGATCTCAAAGCACTTTCCATAAAACATCTTGTGAGAATAACTTTTTAATGTGATTTTAAGGAGTCTCTTTCTTCTTTACTCTTTTTCCCCAGAAACAAGCTGAGGGAAGAGGCAAACGACACAAGTCAGGACACAGACACAAGAAATGGCACAAGTACAGAGGAGGATGTTTTATGCAAGCAATTTATAAACAGAAATGCATGGAAAACATAAGGAACAGACTACAAAGTTTGCCATGGGTCCATCCTAAAGCTGATTTTGGGTCAGACAAGGCTGTATGCTTGGCTCTTCATGTCAGGCAGAAGGTGTGTGCAGATAATCCCCCATCCCAAAGAAAGCATCCTCTTTGATAAGGAGAGCACACATCCTCCAAGGGCACCTGGTGTCTGAGAGAGTGCCAAGCCAAACACAGCCGAGTCACGACGTTTGAGGATTACACGTTTGTGAAAGTATGTAATGTGGAGTCCCTTCATCTGCAGCAATGCTACCTGTTGAAAAGCAGTAGAATCAAAATACAAGTGTACTATAGCTCTTAAGAGGCCGGAAAGCATCATATTTTTGAGACTGAATAAATCCCTTTGCTGGTTTTGTGTCTTTCCAGACTTTGTGAATATTTCCATTATGTAAGACAAAGCTGAAACCCACATTAAGATGAAGGCCTACTCTGCCATAACTTATTTAAAGATTAGCCCAGCCACCACACAGTCAGTTTAGACTGTTATTAATCTAATCTCTTAAATGCATAGAATATCCAAACAAGAAAGCAAGTGAACTGATTTCTGTCTGCTTTAATAGCAAAAATATGACTTTGGCTTTTCTCTGCGATGCTTCACACCATTAAGCAATTACTTGTGGGTAGAACCCCAGCCCCCATATTGCTACTTATGGTTAAGAGATTTTATTGGTTTACAAAATAAGTCTTCCAATTAAATCTGGTGTCAATGGGTTTTTGTGGGATCCCAGTTCACATTGCCTCTATGTAGTTCTCGTTACCTCGAGTGACTTACTACCCCAGTTTCAAATAGAGAATACCCATGTTACCCTCTGCAGCAAGCTTTTAAACATTTATTGAAGGACCCTTGCGATCAGAAAAGTGACTAAGAGTAGCTTCCATCTCCTTGACTGTAACACATCTTCAAGGCTTTTTCTAGTTAACCTAATACTACATCACATCTGCAAAAGAAACAAGTAAAGTCTTTTCTGCCTTGCACATCCCCACAGACTACTGAAATTCCACAGCAATATCACCCTTTACTGCAGGAAAAGTCTCAATCTCTTGATTTTTCTTCCTCTTTTCTCCCTGCACAGATCCCTGGTTAAATCAGACACAGTAATCGTTACACTTCAGCCTGCAAGGTCTTTGATTTTGCATTATGGTTCAAACACAGACTTACCCCAACCCATTTCTGTTTTTAACTTTGGTTTGTGACTTTTTTAAGTAAATATATTTGGCACTTTCTCAGCTCCCAAAATATAAAGATTTGTGGCTTGATCGTAAAAAGGAAACACATTAATTTTAATTTGAAGAAGAAAGTTTCGTGAAACTATTTAGTGTAATATCAAGTTGTAATTAGAAAAGTGAAGAAAAAGCTTTTTAAATAAATTGTTTAAAAATATTTAAAACCCTCTGTCTCCACAGCCTTGAAGATATATGGAGCTAAGTTAACAGCAGTGCATAGTGGAATCTTGCTCAATGGGAAATTTCCATTATTCTTAACAAAAAGCCCCTAATGCTCATGGGTTCTGACAAAAGTCATAGTTATGAGAAACATATGGCCTTAATAATAAACTAAATCTTTGGTCAAAAATCTAAATTGCTGTTGTGTAAGTGAGGACAGAACTCAGCTGGGCATCAAGGCTGGAGGCAGCTATTGCACTGACTGCCCCTCGGCACACAGGGCACTAGACACAGACAGGAGTATGCTATGGTCCTCATCTCCACAGCCCTCTTCACTCAAGGAGCACCAGAACCATCTCCCGAGCACATACAATTCAGGCTCAGCCAGCAAGAGTCATAAATCTAATTTCCATATTGTTCTGGCACGTGCACTTCCACAGAGAGCACCAAGCCTCCTCCTTCCCCGCTGAGCAGTCTTCTTTCAGGCAGCTCTGTAGCTCAGGCTGCCACGCTCCATGGAGACCCAGGTCCCACAGCTAGATTCTACCCCTGCAAGAGCTGTATGCTTCTGATTTCCTAGAGAAATCACTCTCAGACAAACCTTTTGAGATAATCCTCATCCAGCTTTAGCTTCACTAAAAACTTCACCATCTTCCTTCACCATAATAGTCTTTGCTTCTAGCTCCCTAACTAACAGCACTATCAAAGCAAGAGGGGGGGGGGAAGAAAAAAAAAAACCTGATAGCTTCAGCACTCAATGTATCTCACCTGATGAAATCAGAAACACCAGTCATCTACCAGCTCCATTTTCCACACCTGCAAACCCCCCCAGGTTGACGTAGTTTAGTAAAACTAGTAAATTAGCAAAACACATTCATTTTGCACTTCTGCATTGTAAGGCTGCATCTTAGCAAGCATGAAGCGTAGGAAGAGACAGATTTCACACAGAAACATGTCCTTTTGTTCAGGCTTTTGGCACAAGGCATTTAGGGCCTCTGGAGGGCCTGGTTCCCTGAGCCAGAAAATCAGACTCCTGTGGACAGTCCTGCTTTCTCCATCAGTGCACTTTATAAATCCTAAGTTCCTTTCAAAGCTTCATTGACAGAGAAACCAACTCTGTCCCTGAAAGATTGTGTTGTGGAAGGGCTAGGTCACCCTTTATTCACCATGTGTTTCTCTATGGGTTCCCGAAAGTGCCCGGTGCTTCACAATGCAGCTTCTGCTACGAAACAAGTAAAGAAAATGTGTAAAACTTAGATATCGCAGCCTCTATAGATCTGTCTTTGCTCTTGTTTTTGGTGGCTCGATAATGTGTACCACAGGTGTGAAATTGTATATCAGTTGCAAAAGTACCATGTGATGTGCTAGGAATTTTTTGAGGAGTTATTCTGGTTTACAGATCATCCTTCCTCCCAATCACCCGAGCTGAGATTCCGACCCTGTGCAGCACAGGCAGCTCCTTGTAGCCACACCGATTCCTCTTTGCAGGATCAGAGATGTTCTTGCTTTTACCTGTATTCCCTCTTTTTGTCTTCCCCTTCCGACTTCCCCTGTGCCACCTTCAAACCAGACTTGGGTCTTACTGCTCTGCACAGCGGTGTTACCTGAAATCTCACCAGCGCTGGGAATTTTTCCAGTTGAAAACTCCGGGTACAAAACAGACCTCCTTACTGGGACCGGAGGATAACTTGTTGCCTGGCTGGTAATTATCAGGGGTGTAGGGTTGCGTGTGTAATTATGGGGGGGTTGGAACAGGCTGAGGCTGTAAATTCTGTGCTGTCCGCTCGAGGAGCTGAGTGCTGAAGCTGCCTGGGTACATGCTCTTTGCTAGATAAAAGTTGTTCCTCCCGATGACCTTGATGCAGCGTATTTGTTTCTGGTAGGGAACCTGTCTCAGGCCTTCAAAACTCACAACTGGAAAAATATGAGGGAAATTGGAGCTGGGATCCAATAAACACTACTTGGGATCCCAGAGGGGGATGTTTTCTTGCACTAGATATCAAAAATCACTCATCACTTCTGAATGTCTGATTAATCCTTATTTCCTCTACCAGTTCTGATATAGGTAATTTGCTGAATGGTCTTCTGTGTGGTTTGCAGACTTACACCACTTAGAAAGCTTGCAGAAACAAACATTTCAACCCATCTAGTTTTGAACTACTTTCCTTTTGCCCCTTTTCTTAAAGGACTCAATTTTGACTGCAGCCTGTTACCTATGTGGTTGTTTTTAATCCATTGTCAAAATTATTATAGCTGTAACCTAAATGAAGGAGGGGAAAACACACAAGGAATTTGCCATCTCTTAAAGTAATTTCATTCCACAACTTTAAATCGTTACTAACCTCTGCAACACTTAATTAATTGGAATGACTCTAGCTGTGGGAATCTGTGGTGAAGAGGTCTCTAATAGTTACATGCAATTCGACCTGGAATTCAGTTAGGGCTAAAAGATACTTGAACAACATTTTTCAAGGAATGAAAAATAAAGACCCTGTTGAATTCAATCAGTTGTCTGCTTTTTTTTATCCTGCCTCCGGTTTTCCCTGAGGGATGTGCTGGATGTAATTCTTTGCTAGCTGATGTACACAAAGTACCTGCCTAAGCACAAGCTGAGCTTCGGAAGACAGACAAAATAACAAATACAAGACTAGTTGTTCTGTTATTCAAACTATGGAAAAGTCAGTGTCGTTAAAAAGCCTAACTCCACCCACTCTAAAATGTTCCGTGGCTCATGAGAATGACTCACATAATAGTCATAAAGATGACAAGCTTTTTGCAAGAGACGCTCCCTGCTCATTCATATTTATGACAGCAAATCGTGATATCTCAGCCTGATTAATAAAATTTGTGCTGCGCTCTATCTCTCAGAAAGGACTCCAAGAGATTTAACCGGCTAGAGCCGTCCGCAGATGCACAAGAATTGTGTTATCCGTGGAAGAATCACGGCAGATCCAGATATAGAACTTGCCCGTATTTGCTGGCAGCAATAAGGAAAGACTTGGACGTGCGGGGGGAGCACAATTGAGTTATGTATGAAAGCGTAAGGTAATCATGCAAACTATGTTTGGTCGGAAAAATGGTTTTAATAAATCTTTTCAGTCATTTCAAAGGAACATAGCAAGTTTATGAACTACAGTCAGAATGATTCTTTAGTCTGGATTGCAGTCATACCCCTAAATCTTAAAACTAAGGTGGCTCAGGGAATCACGGGCTACTGGCACTGTATCTTGCAATTAATTGTTGTTGGTTTTGGTCTGGTTTTCCCATTTGCTAAAAATCTTTAGTTTTCCTCAGTAACCAGCTGGTGTTATGCTAAGGCCGTTCTATCCAGCACATCTTACACGTCACACATACGCCTCTGAGTCTATCCCAGTGAACAAAAGGGAAAGGAGAGGGTGAACAGTAAAAATCCCCAACACACAATTATACAAGATGTTCAGACTTTCCTGGATTTTGTTATGAACCATGCATGAAACAAGGACCTGCAGACAGAGCTGCCTTATCAAAACTAACATTGCATCCCTCAGAAAAGATGTCACAGCTGTCCAGTCTAAGCTAGGGAAAGACTAATGCAATTATATCAAGGTATACTGAGGAAACCTCGGTGCTATAAATAATAATAAAGGGTAAATAATAAAAAAATAAAACAGAAACCCCAGAAGTGAGATGTTTTAAATGAAAGGTGATGCACTGTGAACTTAACACACTGGCCCTTTAGCCTTTCTGTTAACAAGGTAATCTGATTGCCATTGATTTTTTTCACCTCTGTTACTAAGAAGGTGATGGAATGGTGTCCACCCAGATGTATTGAATCAGATACTAAACAAAGAGCAACATAAAGAACAATTATCAGCAGCCTTGCCTTCAGCTTGCTGATTATGACATTACTGAAAAGACAAGGTCTGGGTGACTTAAACCAAAAGGGAAAAAAAAAAAAAGCTAAAGAGGAGAGGGAGGAAACTGATACACGTTTACCATCTGTCTGGGTACAGACAGTTCTTTGCCTTTAACACAATATGTATTTCCCCTTTGCAGCCTGATAGGTGTTGGAGTGTGATCTCGCTAATTAGTTTGATCATGTTACAGAAAAAAAAAAAGCACAGAGCCAGGGGCCAACCAGTAGTTTATGTGTTTTATGCTACGTAGAGAATACCTTGAAAATTCTGTACAGAGACTTTTGTGTTTATGCTTCTGTCTGCCAGAGTATTACTGGGCTTAATTACTGCCTGAACGATGATTAGGCAGATTTTTCTAAGGGCTTGGGAATACAGAGGCTGTTAGAAGTTTCAGGGTAGCTCGGTAGGCTATTAATAGGCGTGTATATATCCATGTTTGAATGACGTACAGAGGAATGGTAGGCCAGATTCTCACGGGGTATAAAATGAGAAAACACCATGCGTCCACGTAGCTTTATTGATTTCAAAGCAGTTGGGCCAATTTACACAGGCTGAGAATCAAGACTGGATAATAGGAAGGCTAATGCTGTAAACTCTAACCTTGTGGTATTAGATTTCAGTTTGTCCAAATGGCAATTTTACCTGACCCAGCCTATGTAAACAGTACAGCCAAGTAGCTCTGGTGCTTGGCTGCCTTTATGTACTAGCGAAAGTAATGACGCCTAGTATGTAGTATTATTATTTTATGACATCAGCATAGTATGACATTTTCTCAAGGGCAGCCCATATGCCTTGCCCTCCTCCATATTGGCAGCCATCACTAATTGACTGTGAAAGTGGAGAATTCAGTGGTTTAAGGTGATCTCTTCTCTGAACTCCAAAACAGTTTGTGGATGGAAATCAGCTGAAGCAAAACATTGGTTCAATTACACTGTCAAGGGATATAGCTCCTGTACAACAAAGAGGTAAACACTTCAAGGAGCCAATCCACTACTACGTATCACTGATATTATCATTCTATTTCAGATGTGAGAATCATGTGAATTCATAAAAGCCAGCACTGACATGATCTAACTAAAATATACCATGATGAGCTTCTGTTGCTGAGTGTGACATGTTTGGTTTGGCTAACACCCCAGTACCCTTGCTCACGAGGGTTAGCAACTGCCCCTGTCCAGCTGAGGGTACCATTCAAACTGTGTCATTTACTGAGAATAAAACAGTCAATTTTGTCCTTGATGTTAAATCAAAGGACTAAATTGTGTTCTTTCTTAGGATGAAAAAAACTCTCTCATCTCATTCCCTCCATTGGTTTATTCAGGATATAAAACATTGCCTAATATCAATAAGGAAGAGAGTCTACTTATGTATTCAGTGTCCATGCACCTTTGAGTGTGTGTTTTTTACTGTGTAATAATTGATGACATCTTCCAAAGACAGCCTAAAGGACAGGTACATAAACTGTAAGAAGCCAAATGGACATACCTTAAATAGGATCTCATGATGCTTAGACTAGTCCCACTGAACCCTAATTATTGAGAATATTTGCTTTTGCTTATAAGGGCAAGAGCTGGTTTGTCAGGTATGGGTGAGACTATTTAAAAACAATTTACTATGGCTTAAGCACACTGTGGACTCATCTTCTTGGCAGCTGGATGGTATCTAGTAGAAAATAAAGTTGCACGCTTTCTCATCACTAAGGAAAAGCTTTGGCATCTGTTAATCATCCTGAAATGGTTAGATGTTTCTTCAGCCTGGGGAAAAAAAATGAAGCTTCTTGTAGCACACGTGCAGTTTACTTTCTGATCATCCACCACAGAAATTAATTGGACCTTGGTCTTGAGGATAAGGGTAGAAAACATTGGCTGAGTATTATGCTAAATTACTTTGTAGAGCAAATCATCAGATATACAGGTGAGCAGATGCCCATGTGCTAGATGGTTTCATACCTCCCAAATCAAACACAGTCTCTTCCATACAAAGTTCACCTTTGATATGACAGTGTAAGAGCCACGGTTGCAGCCAATGTCCTTACCTAGACATGTCAAAGGGTATTAAATTATCAGCAGCTGCAGCCAGGAAGAAATATTAAATGATGAAAAAAAGCTGTTGCCCTTTCTAAAGGAGACCTAAAGTTTTGTAGAAAGTTAGTAGCACAGACTGCTCTAGGAGACAGCATCTTCATCCAGAAGAACTGTGGGAATTTTTTTATTTTTTTTTTAGAGACTCTTCTTTTGGGTATGGAAGAATCGTTATCTTTTCTCCCAGAGTCGAAACACATGTTGACCTAAGAAAATATACTAAAAGCTCAGAGAGTGATCAGAGCTCGACTAAAGGAGTTATTTTATCACATCAGAAGGGAAGAGCTATGGCTGATTTTCGAGGACAACAGCCCAGGACATAGGCTTTATTTTGAAACACAGAGGAAAATAGAACACAAATTACTATTCTTAATGAGTTACTCACAAGGGAAGAATTCCACACTACAGGCCCTTCTGAATACCTGTGGAAAGACAACAGGCTACAACGAAGTTTAAAAAAAAGATGATCTCATACCTGAATTAATCTGGAGACTCCAGAAAATTACTGGCACTCTCACATGTATAAACTGCTAAAATCTCACATTGACAGTCTCTGAACCTGAGCTCATTCACATGCCACTGCAGACACTGTAGGGTGCGGGGCAAGTAAACAGCCATAGCTTGCTTAGCTGGCAAAAGCATAAGCAGAGATTTTGCCAAGTGATGACTATTTGAACATTGTTCAGTGAAACGGACTTTTCCCCTGGATCATGAAAATATTCAGAACTGGATTTCACTTGCAGGTCAGATAATTCCAAGCAGTTTCACAGGCAAAGGATCTTTGTCCATAAATACAGAGGGATCCATCTTCTGGATAAGAAATGAACTTAAAACAAAGAACAACACAGTGAATAACTGAAAAAAACCTTGCCTGTAACCCAGCTCCAAATGCAGCTTCTGTTTGCTGGTGAGGTAGTCCAAAGTCAAGACATAAACTTGGACCGAAATTTCCAGCTGACAACTGCTTAGCAATTGAGAAAACAAGACTTTCATAAGGAAGTTTTGCTTAGGGCTTTGGTTAAACATTTTTCCTGATTTCCTTCACTCCCAGATTCTGGCTGTGGCCAGAGGCATAATTGTTGTCATTAAGGCTGGTTATTGGATCAAACCCAAGATGTAAGAGGATATACCATGTATAAATATATAGTTCTTCTTAATTGTCTTCTATTTAAGAATTTCAAGGTACTTTAAATTTAATCTCATAGCACTTTTGTGAAATGACTATTATAATTTTGTACAAATAAAGAAACTGAGGTAGAGACAAGATTTATGTATGGTCACAATGGAGATATGAAATAAATCGGGCACTGGAAATGAGCTTCCTATCGTATAGACTTGTCCTTGTTCTTTTTCCATTAGCATGGCTATTTTCTCAAACTTTTCAGCTCATCACCAACAGATTAAAGTGATTTGGGGAATCATCCAAGTTTCTGGACGTGATTTCCAACTAAAACAGAGATAATAAGTATAATGGGGCCAAACTTTTACCGACACCCAAAGCTCAGCATTGGACTTCATTCGGGAAGGCGGTGGCACTGGGAGAAATGTGGTCAAAGATGAAAAAAATAAATGAAGTACCAGAATGGAAAGGAGAACCTGAGCAGAGATAAATGATTCCTCTCCTGAGATGTGTTTTTGTTTTATCGCAATGACCTTTCAGAGAAAAGATGAAGCCAGCCCCAGGTAAAAAGAAATAGCCACATTTCATCTACGGTTAGCCTTTGCGACCTCTGAACTCTGCTTTTCTATCTGAACCTATTTCCATGCACCATTTCTCCTCACCACAGATAAGAGACTTCCAAGGGCCAGAAAGGAACTTAGAGCTTTCACACAAAGGTTAGCAAGCAAGCATGACTACTCTTTAATTTGGGAAATCATTCCCCCTTGATTTTTAAAACATCTCCCCTCCTGCATGCCACAGCAATCTGATAAACGGTGCAGGAGCGATCACGATATGCCGCACATCTCAATGTGAGATCGCGTGCATACCTGTGCATGTGTGCGCATGCACGCACGCGTGTGTATGTATGTTTGTATAGCATATGTCATTATCGTATCATCACTTTTCAGCTATCTCTAACACAAGAGTCAAGGGGTTTGGGAGCACACACGAAAAAAGAGAGATTTCTAAGAGAGCAGGAGATTGGGCTGGGGTCATCCGAAAGGGTAATTATTGTTAAATGTCAGGTTAACTCTGAAGGCCTCGGCTCATCCAACTGAGAGCAGATTAGCCCAGATGGAGACATTTTCAACACGGTTCTGTCTGACCAATCAGCGACAGCTGGGATTAGCCAAATACCTTCTCTCATCTGCTTGCTCACAGAAAGGTCAGTTTCTGCTCATTGCTTCCCTTTTAAGATGTGCCTTTCTTTTCCTTTTTTTTTCTTTATTTGTGGTGGCTTTATGCAGGAAATCAGGGTCCTTTTATCAGCAAATTAAATATTCAACATCTAAAACCCACTTTTTTATTTGAGAATCAGCTTCATTCACTTTCAAGAGCGCTTTTATCTTTTCTTTCCCCTTTTTTTTTAATGCTGCATACAGATAGATATAATATATATGTAGCTATCAGACCCTCAGCTTGTGCAAAGTGATGTTGCTTCATGGACTTCACTGGAGATGTATTGATTTCCACCCACTGAGAATTTGGCCCGGTATTTTGTTATCATTGCGTGACTGCTATAGGACACGGATGTTTTTTCCTTGTTCTTTTCTTGTTTTGCCTTCCTTTCTAAAAAGAAGTCTTTGGTAATTTTATTCTCAGCATTCATCTATTTAAGAGCTACAGTTTATGTCTTCTGTCTAAGGGGGAAAAAACCCAACAACCACACCAACAACAAGTTAAAACAAAACAAAGCAGAGAACTCTCCCTGAAACCAGCCCTGGAGTGCTTTAAAAACTAATCGTCTTTTATGTACAGCCTCTTTTCCCAGACAGCTTAAATAAGTGCTAACATAAAGCTCAGTGATAAAATGAATGGAAACAAAAATCACCCTCAGAACATATTTCCAAATAATTCAGAAAGTTCTTTCATACTTTAATTATTTTGATTAAGAGGGAGATCCGTTTTGTCTCTCGCTATTTTTGTTTCTGGATTTCTGGTGCAGGTTTCAGGCAGAAGTGGCAGCAGCAAAACTATCTGAAAATTTTACTGGCTTGAATGTCGTTGACACTAAGATACCTATATAAGAGTTTGGTAGTACAAAGGAGCCTTTAAAAAGCATGTAGTCACATTTACATCACCTTTGAGATTTTTTTTTTCCTTTCCATTTCAAGAAGTCTGTATAAAGACCTCACTGTGAAAGAACATTGGGCTTTATACGAATTGTCAGAGGGAGCGTCTGATCCTGATCACTGGTGATGCTTTGGTATTGATTTTTCAAGTGAGGTGATCCAGCACTGGCAGAAAGGGAATATTTCCTCCTAGGGCAGAAATGTTTTCTGCTACCGAGGGAGCTCAGTGTTGAAATTACAGAGTGCTGGGCACCAAACAGCAGCAGTGCTTGATGACTCTTGCTCAGGGTATTTGCACTAGCAGTACAATGCCTGGTGAAAAGGGATGAGAAACTTGGAGAAGAGGAAACAGAGAAATGGATCACTGGAAAATCATTTCTGAAAACAAGACAAAAAAAGGTATGGTTTAGCATCCAAACAGAAGTTGGAGAAATCTTCACATTTAGGATATCTGTAGTGGAATTAGAGAAGGATCTACAAGACACGCTCAGACAACAGGACAAATGGACTGACTAAGAAAGTGGTTTATCAAGTCTTTTGCTTCTGCAGTTCCAAAGGGCATCCAAATTCCTCAGACCTGTGCTGAAACTAGAACCCAAAATATGCAAATAATGAAATAAGCCTTCTAGTCTGGAACAGCAGGAATAGTGCAAGGGAAGTCTCTGGCAAGCTGCAGCCTAATGCTGTATTCTTCAGAGATATATAATGCGTGGATAAAATCTCAGTAATCATTATGGGCTAAATCATGCCCTTGAGTGCAGAACTATCTAGAGGTGCAAAGAAATGGAAAATTCAAAACTTACCTTCTTCATAAGCTGTCCAGACTTTGAGTCTGGATACAGCAGAAGCACCTTCTATGAACACATGCCGTGATGGAGCAGGGGCTGTACCTTCATCCCCAGCATGCATCTAGTGGAGAAGAAAGGAACTGCTGGAGAGGAATGAAACATTACCAGCTGAAATTTTTTCTCTGTAATGTGCATGAGGTTGCACTTATCCATCCTATCTTCTTCTAGTGTAAAAGAAAAGGATTATTATTACAATATGAATGGGAAGGGATGAAGTGAATAACTCAAATTTACAAAGCGGGTTAGCAGTAGAACCAAGTCCTGATTTCCCTTATTGTTCCTTTTTGGCTTATGAATATCACTGGTTCTCTGTCTGCCACAGCGGAGTGGTTCCCTTTGCAGCATGTATACTTCACTCAAGCAGGTAATATCATCAAAATCAATTATTATTTCAATTAAATAGCCCTGCCCATCATCACTACAAATTAAATGGAACTACTATGCAAGTTGAAACTACTTATTCATTTAAAACACGTGTCCGCTATTGCTCTATCTGCCAAGCCTTCGAGATCTACCATGAGTTTGTATCTAGATGCAGTAGGCCTTCCTATTTCTTCCTTAAATATAAGGGTTCTAACAGGCATCAATTATCTGTGAATAATGCTAAGTGTTTACTACTTAGGCATTTCCATGTATCAAACTCCATTGTACTATAATGATACAAAACTGTTTGTAAGGTAAATATCATTTTACTCTTGATCATTTTATACATAGGAACAGAAAAGCAAAGGGTGAAATGATTTGCCTGTTGGGAAGTAGTAGGTCAGTGTCAGATTTCGGCGCAGAACCCAGGTGTCTGGAATCATAGGCTTCTTGCCTACCCACTGGACCACACTAATTCCTAAGAAGAGCTCAGCTTTGTTATTTTTCAGCTCACTGTCCTACACAGCTGCTCTTGCACTTCTTACACTGTGCTTCTAGGAAATTAACATATTTAACAACATGTCACATAGAAAAAATAAATGCCTTTGATAATCATTTGAATCAGGCATACAGAGAGACCAAATTCTTGTTAGTATTCAGTGCAAAGCATCTTACCAGAGATCTACGTAAAACATAACACAATTTCTTTATGTAATTGTATTAATTTAATAAGCCACCATTTCAGTAGCATGACATTTTTTTCCCAGAATCCTGCCAAGGCAAAAAAACTGAGAGAAAGCTTTTAGTAAACTTGTGAAGAGGAGAACCTAAGTTAATCTGAATGTCAGACCCAAAAATGCAAAAAGCAGATCAGCTTATGCATGAATCAAGTAGACTCATACTTGAAACGAAATTCTAATCTACACATGATTTTTTTTTTGTGTACACTGAAATTTATATGTCTATATATAGACATATAGATGTATCTTAAGACAAGCAGAGAAGATTCAGTGAGGTTATGAAAACAAGATTCCACAGGAAACAGCTGAGCTTAATTCTGTTTCCCAAACCTCCCAAGCTGTAAAGTTGTTTAAGAAAATCATATTAATTTACTGCAGAGCTAATTTAATAAATGAAAATATTTGAGCAACTGACCTTTATAGTACAAATATAAATCATGGTGTTTGAATTCACATGGAGCGGGAACAGACTCCACCACGGAATATTTACGGAAGCATAGGAAGAACTTTGGGGTACAATGTGCAACTGGACTGTAGCGTGTCACACCCTGCACTGCACATCTTGCCTTGCTCAGGGTATAGTTCTGGTCCAACTCAGTGCAAGTGAGCCTCCCCAACATTGCTCTGCCTCTTATGTCTGAGGGGAAAAAAAGGGTCTTTTGTATAAAAAACCTAGCTATAAGACTCATAGTACTTTGAGATCTTGAAGTAACAGTTAATGATCAATAGTGTAACCAAGGTAAAATACATGCAAACAAAATGTGGACAATACAGAGTACAAATGTGCCTACAATCAATACAGACCAAAACCCAGTTGAGTTTTAATTTACCTCTACCAGACTGATGCTACTGTGTAAATGGAAATCATGATGTGCTACCAATTTTTTTGTTTCTTTTAATAGCTCTTCTGCTTAATTGCAGGGCAGGCTTGATATGGGAAACTAAAGATATGCCTTGAAAAAGATCTTTGGAGACCAAAGGAAACCGAAGAGAAACACCTCTACAAGGTCAAGCTTGGTTCTTTCAATCCAAAAATAAAAATATTTTTGATCCAGACTCTAAATATCCTCTAACTACCACATTGCATGAGAAAGCAAAAAAAAATAGTATGATGTAGTTATAAAATGGATATTACAATTTTTATCATTTTAACAATAGACTCAAATCATAATCCAGGATTTACCTATTCACAGAATTACATTAGAAAAACAGACTGATTAATCAGAAGTACCTATATATGATTTAAAATGGAAAGCATTTTCTGTGCAAGAATTTTATGCCTTGAAGTGTCTAGAAGAGGCATATTCTTAGCCATCCAAACCAAAAGTCTCCCAGTACTAAATAGTTAATGTTTATAGGTAACTTTGCAATCATTACTATCAACAGACAAAAAGCTACAATAATCCGATTGCCATCACTTTAACCAAAGCCCGTGTCGTAAACCTTGTAATTTTCTGCTGTCATGCTCAGGCACTTTCAACACATTTAAATTAGAAAGGACTATGCTAATTTTGCTTCATAGCCAGGGTAATTGTTGTAAGACATAATTATCTTTTTTTTTTTTAAAGGATCGTTTTATTCTCCAGAGTTGTTTAAATTCTGTCTCAGTTACTGCTTGTCCTTTCATCCCTACACTGCATTCTGGCTCCCACCTCCATTAAATTATTCTTTTCATCTTTGTTAGCTGGAGACAACTTAACCCTCCTTTCTGATGGACATTTCAGGCCCTGGCATATCTCTATTAAAAGCAGGAAAGTATGCTAAGGACAAATCTAGTTCTTTGTTTCCTTCTGACCTTCCTGAAGAGTCATCGGAAGGTTTGACACATTAAGTCATCTTTGATGCCAATTTAGTTACAGCCCTGCATACAGCCTTCTGGAGTATTGATGCATCAGAGCTTTGCCCTTATATAAGCAACGAGTTGAAGTTTGGTAAGACTCAAATATAACTAAGCACAAAGACAATATGTGGACTTTCCACCAGAATAAAGCCCACTGGACTGGTGCTGCCTATATCTTATTTCCAAGACTTTTAGGCCAGGATATTAGTAAGAGTTTTGGCTGCAGTAGCAAGCAAGAGGCATAGACGGTAAGTCCAGCAAGCAGACGGGTGAATCTGCTAATTGGTCAAATCTGCTCTATCGTCTGCTCAACCCATTGGCAGGTACAACAAATCGGAGCTGCCTTACAAACTGCCTGCCTTGTGCTGCTGCTGAGAATATCGTATGGTATGTCTTTACAGCAAGTAAATCGACTGCTCCCTTGTTATCAGTGGTTGTTCCAGGGCACCTGGAGCTAGAGTGAAAGGAAACAGTCCTGAATGAAAATACCAGGGATACTAGTTACTGATTAAATGCTGGGAAGTGAGTGGAAGCATTGTTTGCAGTCCAGGTGGACTGACATTGGCACCATGACATCTTCTGTTGCCAAATGGAAGACCTGAGCACAAAAAGGTGAAACACTTAGGCTTGATGCCAGCAGACCTTGGCAAGTCATATACTCTTCAGAGCATGTCAGCAAGTCAGTTCCTGGGCATGTTAAAAGGCATGCCTCAGTAATTGAGAATCTGATGCCTCATCGGAGCTTCAGACGTCTCCTGTGGGGTTGCTCTAAAGAGTTTCCAGTAGACAGCATCTTCTTTCCCTTACATGCTTTTCTCTACCAGAAGTTCAATAGTATAGCAGGGGAAAAAGGAAGAAATCTCTACCAACAAAGGTTCAAGACTGTTATAGCAGTGACTATCACCACACATCAGTTGTCACAGATAGGACTCATTAAGGAACATGGTCTCTGTGCTGTAGTATTCATCTGAATGAGATAGTGAAGGGACAGTGCAGTTACCTGGGAGGGTTCACCTCATCCTCCAGTGTCCAATTGTTAATAGTCAAATCTGCTTGCACTGTTCAAATCTACTTGTACTAATACGTAGCTAGTGAATATCTATAACAGACATCTTCTCTTAATCACATTAAGGATAACTCTGTCAATTTTCCTAGAATGACTGGATCTTTACAAAAGAACCAAACTGATCTCTTTAACTGCCGTTCCTTTACCGTATGGTGACATCCTTAGTATTATGCCTGTGGCTGCAGTCAAGAGAATCCACATGGCCCTTGAAGATTGCTCCAGGATACTCATCAGCTGATGAAGGAACCAGGATGTTCAGTCCCTGCAGCTTGATTTTTCAGCCCTGAAGTGGTCAAACAGTTGGAGTAGATGATCTTTGTAGGTCACATCCAACCAAAATTTTCTACTTTACTCCTATTCTATTCTATTCTCTTCCTCGGCCACATTTGCACAGAGCTTAGATTCTTGAATGGGGAAAAGTACAAAAATTATCTGCCTAAATAACAAAAACATCTTGGGATATTTGTCCATGCCAGCATTGGCTTAGGAACAGAATACTAATGAAGGAGAAGAATTTTTATAATTAGGAAGCTCTAATAGTGTCCTGGGATGAACAAGAAGTGAAAATCATCTCACTGGAAGCTCTGAACTCAGATGTTTTGTTTAGACACACACACATGTGTATACTCGCACTCACACACATTCTTCGTTTTCAAATGCCACAAGTCATTTATATCACTGTTAATGACTCTGATGAGTTACATGTGCAGTCGCTGCTCCAGGCTCTGTGTCTCCATGTTCATATGGCATTAGGGGTTAACTTAATTCCTAATGCATTTGTTGTGCTGGAAATGCCCAGAGTTAAGCAGAGATGGCTGGGACCAGCAGGAATACTGGTTCATATAATGATGTACTGAGCAGCAGACCTTGTCATCTGCTCAGTCACAGCACTGCTGGAAAGTGCTTGCAGAAAGCCAGGTCCCATATTAGCATTCAGCACTTGCTCCTCTGCTCAGCAGGAAAAGCTGAGGTTGTTGTAGTTACTGGTAAACTTGGACTTCTCATAAGAAATAGAGAAAGATTTTACAACAGCCATAAAATGTTCAATCAGATCATTTCTGCAGTGGCCTAAAAGTATAATCTCATGGCGACATTCCCCTTCCAAAAGAGCTTTTTCTGTATTCTGGGGAAAGTAACAGGTTCTGTTCCACTTCACCCAACACTGAGATACCCATCATAAGATAACAGTCATCAGAGAGACAGACAGACTTAGCAAGATGTAAGTCATTGCAGAGGTGTGTAACAGATACAGACGGATTTTGTTCCACCATAACTCCCCCCCTTCCTCTCTTCCCCCCTCCACCTTGATCCCCAGTGCTCTGTTATGCCAGGGAACCCAGGGAGTATCTGTTTATGGACATTTATCAAGCAGCAAATAAACACTCATGTTATTTGTAAGCGTGGCATTTTCAAGAGGAATCCTTGGATGTTTAAAAACATGCAGTGTTTTTGTAACTGCAGAAAAGGTCCTATGGGCCATTAAGCAATCATTTATTGGTTAAATATCTCCATTCCCAGTAATGAATTGCTATTTTGTAAGAACAAACATTTCCTTTCAGTTTAATTTTCAGATTTTGAGGTCGCAATGGTGTGTGCTCTGGAGATGGAATAAAGTCTGGGACCATGACATTAATACACTCCCAACTTTTATTTCCTTCACCAACTGTGACTAGACCTGCAGTCCATTAATTTTCCTGCTTTTCTTGAGGCCTCCAGCCTCTCAAGGAGGGGTATGTGTGTCTTCGCTACTCCTCTTGTCTGCTTACCTCAGTTATCACTGATTTTTACCTACAGTGAGATAAACATTGAATTCAATTATTTGGATGTTACAAGTTTTGCCCTTATAGATTCTTGTATAGAACAGCTGCAAGGTTAGTTTGCTATTTTTTTTTTTTTTAGTTTTCTGCTATTTTATTTGGTTCTTTTTAATTGAAGAGTTGCAGTCCTGGATTAACAGTTTGGGAAAATTTATTCTCTTGTTTGTTCCACCACAGGGACTGGTACAGGTTTTGTAAAAGTGTCTTAAAAATAAATCATGTTTTTCAATGTGGTATATTTTTTCTACTTTTCTGAAGAATGTGCCTTTGAGGATGAGGAAATAGTTTCTGTAACCTCTATAATCCTTCTTTTCTCTTCGAAGACTCTGGATCTGGCCAGCATCAGTGACTCTCATTTTTTGACCCCAGTGAACTTCATGCCCCGCAGTTTTCCAGGATCACCTCAAACTGTTTCGTTGACTTGAACAAAGTATTTTTAGCCTCATGCTGTGAATGGGAAATCTGAGGTATGAAAATCTGAAGTGCTAGAGGCCACGTGGCTGAGGAGGGAACATGACTGAGCAGAGGCCAGATCCATGGCCCAGTGTCTGACCCAACATGGCACAGACAAGTGAAAAGACCCAATCTGAGACCTGGGTAAGGACCATGTTCCCACCTTCCACTTAATCCCCTGAAGTCATGATCTAGTTTTTTGTATTGTGCAATGAATGGGATCATTAAAAAGATTAAGGAAAATGTGGTCAAATGGGCAAAGCGGGTAGCTTTGATTCTATCCTTGGCTCTACTACTTAGTTCCTGGGATGGCCTCTGGCAAGTCTTTTTGTCTTTTTTCTCTCTCAGACTGTTAATTTACAGTCTCTTTTTTTGCCTGAAGGCACAGTGGGGCAGTGACAGCCTCTGCAAAATGTTAGTCTAGTTCCTAGCATGATGGCTTACTGCACAGAGCAAAAACGATGAAGCTCAACCATAATATTATTTTTATTCTACTATTCATTACATTCACTGTAAGCACCCTTGCAGCCTTTCATTATTGCTTTTACCGAAGAATGAGAAAACAAGTCCTGGACTATACACAGGGTTTGTAGCTATGTATTTGTAATTTGCTGGGCTGGAAGGAATAACTATAGGCAGATGTGTGTTACGTGGGTGTGAATACGACCCCATCAGTCACAGAATCACAGAATCACAGAATAGCAGGGGTTGGAAGGGACCTCTGTGGGTCATCTAGTCCAACCCCCCTGCCGAAGCAGGGTCACCTACAGTAGGCTGCACAGGATCTTGTCCAGGCGGG
>Ga0065711_1030102_pt1 | contig 33685 bp, 20 predicted proteins | sample Hoacrofraction12_FD_59098 | JGI IMG/M metagenome (GOLD analysis project Ga0065711, IMG submission 59098) | Hoatzin crop microbial communities from Cojedes, Venezuela - Epithelial fraction 12 v2 (version 2) | ecosystem: Host-associated > Birds > Digestive system > Esophagus > Crop | place...
ATAGACAGTGCTGTGGAAAGAATTGTAGGGCCTTTAACCAGAGTACAGAAATTAAATTTCCCCTTTATAATAGGAAAAGTCTAAAATAGAAGAATTGCATTCCTAAGCATTTGCCTCCAGTCTGTATCTGTGGGGTGCTGGGTGATAGGCTATCCAGATTGTAGAGGAGTAGTACTGTAGGTATTTACCCATGGCCTTCTCAGCACCCATGCATGCAATGTTACAGAGTTTTTATGCCATGGAGCAGCCAGGCTACCATGGGTGTGTAGAGATTTGTGGAACTACATTTTGGAAGAGGTGGAGCAAAGAACAGCATAGTTTCAGGTCAGAGGTAGGGGCTACCTGAGATACTGTACTTCCAGTGATGTGTTATAAAATTGCTGAGAACCTTGTCCATAGGACAGGGTTTTTTTAGGTTGTGCTTGTGTTCTAGAGCATAAAACAGGCTACAGCTGCCCTGGGTTTTCTGAAAAGAACTTTCTTTCTTTTGGTTAGTGAGCCCACCAAAAAAGCCCCCGGAAATATCTTATCCAAGAAACAACTCCATTGAAGTGGAAATTGGTAAGTAGCTTTCTCAGTAATAAAATAATGATTTTGTGTCCTAGTAAAAATTTATACCTGCGGAGTGCCCTATTCTGTGGTTTTTTTGCTTTTTTGTTTTTTGACAAAAACTAGTTCAGTGACCAGCTCAGTTTCTCTATGTTGATCTCCTGAAGGAGGAGTGCTTGGGGGTGAGAGGGAAAGAGACAAGGCATGTTGCTTCCAAAGTCCTTGGAAACCTGTGTGGAAGTTTCTCAGATGTGAAGAAAATTGTAGGGAACCCATGTGATTCTCTGTCACATCTGTTGCTTTCCATCACTCTGGAAGAGATTCTAAGAACAGATCCATCTTTGAATCTGCAGTGAAAGTGGTGCCCCAGAGAGAGGCATCTTCATCCTGGATTTAGCCTCTCCCATCCTACCAGTCTCCTTCTGAACTGCAGATCACTGACTATACAGACCCTCTGTTAGAGTAACTTTTCTGGACGGGTGTGGGACCATCCTTAGCTGGTCTGTGTGGGAGTCTGTGGACAGAATTGTATAGACTTTAATTAGAGTATGGAAATTAACTTTTCACTTTGTAACACAATTTTATAGGCTCACAGGTTGCAGTGGATTGCAATACAACAGGTGCTGATGGGTATGAGGTGTTTTGGACAGGCAACGGTGTGTATGTTGATGTATTTTATATGAACAGAATTTTTGCAAGTCCTTATGAGTAAGTATATTTTCAGATTAGAAAATACAGTGTTGGCAACCAAAGTGGAACTTTCTCCCTTTGTCATTAAAATTTAGCAACACTTTTCACTTTCTTAAATAGCTTTCTTTTTAAAAACTCTTAATGCTTGACTCCTCTAATTCACTTTCTGCTTTGAAGTAGAAACTTGAAATATAGCATGCACGTGGACTTCACATGCAATTGTGCTCTTTTTGGTCATTGTAAAAGGTGTTTTGTAGACTTAGAGTCTCATAATTGTAATACAGTTTCTATTGAGCAGGCTCTGGCCTGGCAGAGACCTCTTTCAATTGGATCAGGCATGTCCAGGCACATGATCTCCAGACTGTCTCTTTCTTCTGTGTTCTCCTTTCGCTTCGCATCTGCCTCTCTGAAAGGTTGCAAGAGGTCAAACCTGTGCTTTACAGGAGAAACTGAGACTTCCAGATTTAAGAGCCCAAAGTCAGAGAAGCTTAGCTGGGATCAGCTGAAGAGCTAAGGGAAGACTTTGTTGAGGACATTTGTGCTAAAGTGGGGTGAGAGGAAGAAAAGGGAGACAGATTTCCAGTGACGAGTTTGGGCCTGGGAGGAAAACAGACTTATACTGAGTAAACTGTGAGAGGGGCAACTGGGAGAGAAGGTGAGAGTGAAAAGCAGGTTAAATGGAGTTAGGAGAGAGGACATTAGACCTGACTTGAAAAAGCAGCTAGGATTGGAGCAGAAGGCAATCTGGAAGTTTGTTAGGCATGACAGGTTGGGAACTAAAAATTGCAGGTTTTTTATCAGCCTTCATCTGATGGTGGTGCAATGAATCAAAAATGTGATCATTTTTGTAGATTCTCAAGGACTATCTATGAGCGAGAAACTGATGAAGAAATTAGAGTGATCTCTTCAGAGTAAGAATAGAGTTGTGAGAAATAAGTCCTCATCATAAAACAAAGGGGGAAATAAAACGCTGAATTCTTTGAGTGCTCACCAAGAGAAAACCCTCTACAAAAGTAACATACTGTACTGTCATAAGGAAATGTAATGCCATAAACAATTGGGCCATAATGCAGAGGCACACAGTCACTGAATTGACATCGTGAAAGCACTTATTTTGTGTACTTCCTAGCAGTTAAATGGTTGTCTTTGCAACCATTAGTCATTTGCATTAGTGATGTTGATTCATTCCTTGTTACAGTGTTCAAAATACTGTAACTTTTTGCGCAGGTGATTCGTGCGGTCCTATATGTGCCCTTTATTATATATTTCAAGCTTTTATTTTGCATTTTAAATGGTAACTAGAATATGTTTTCAGGAAAGAATAGTGCTTGGCTGAGGCAAAGTAGACCAGTTAGTTAATTTTGCATTTGAGATCTACTGTTAACAAGGTAGTGGTATCCCTCATTTTGCTGGTGGTTAAAAAGTTATTTATTTCACACATCGATCACAAAGCACATGACTAACTGAATGTGCAGCATAATGAGCGTTTTTGTGCACTTGTCCAATGTATGTGGGATAGTCAGTGTCTCTCAATGGTGCAGCGTGACACCATAGCTGTTACACATCTGTTCTGATCTCTGGGTGAAGCAGCAGTTTAGGCTCCACAGCCTGCAGCTGAAATCACGCTGTGAGTTGGTGTTTGCTGTAGGTCACCACCTTTGATGTCTTCTCTGTCCTAGAGCTGCTTGTCACAAGGTGACACCCTTGTACCCGGGCCTCTTTCTGTGTCATTTCACATTGTGCAATTTCTCTTTCACCAAGCACTGGGGCTACTCCCCTGCTCTTACAGGGGCTGGGAAGCCCATAACAAGGGTTTGCCTAGGTTTGTGAGGTGTGTTTTTGTACTTTAGCCTATAGAAACCTTATATGCCTTTGGGGAAGCACAGCTTCAGATAAGATAACGTCTTGATGTTTTCCAACAGCTATGCTAAATGTCAGTAAGAGGCCCAACCAGTGTTTGGGTTTCCTTCGTGTAATGTAATTGCTCATCTATTCTGCAGTGTGGTTGATGTTTGCAGATGGAAACAACCATTGTTGTGCTGCAGCTGTTAGTGGTGAAGCCATTCCAGAAAGGGCTGTGGTTTTATGGCTCTATTTGTCACCTTTTGCATAGGGATGAAACTTCTTACGATGGACGCCCTGTGTATTCAGTGAAGCTAATAATTTCAGAAGTGAATAGTGAAGATTATGAACAACCGTTTGTCTGTCACGCTTCAAATGCCTTTGGGCAGGTTGCAGCATATGTTATATTAAAACACAGAGGTAAGAAATACTGTTATTTTTGAGGCCTGTGCTGGTGTTGACTTCCCCAGAAGGAGTTTTGATACCAAATGCTCATATATTATGTTGATAGAAGACAGACGGATTATAGTTTGCTGTATGTATGCATGTACCTGTGAATGGAGGAGTCACTGTAGTACTATATTTGTCATTATTAAAGTAGTAGGTAGACGGAAATGAAAAATATGGTATTCAAATTTGTATTACATTTGTATAAAAGATCAGATTTGGACACATTCAGCATTTAAAAGAAAAATCTTCCTATATTTTTGTGCAGTTCCTGATTTTCGAAGATGGCTGACTGGAGGGCTTGTCTCTTTGTTAATTTTAGCATTTGTTACTTTAATAATCTACAAGATTTTCAAGATTGACTTGGTGCTTTGGTACCGTAATTCTGTCTGTGCCTTTGCAAGTAAGGAAGGTATGTGCGTGTAAGCAGGTATGTTAGTATAACTAACCTATTAATTTTTTTACTTGCCATTACTTCTAAGCTAGTGATTATTTAGTAGAATGTATATGGAAGTTCCTTGAGGAATTTTCAGGTATGCATAAATACATTTTTTGGCGTATTTTTTTCTGTCATATGGGTAAAATATATAATCATAGTTGAGGTAATAAACACTGCATAGTATTGAAGGCAGTCACGGTGTGGCAGGTCAAAAAGAACTCTAGGTTTTCCCAAATCAGCATGTTGCTTTTTGCTTTTCTGTAAAGTGGTTTCTTTACATGTAGATTTATGGTCACTCTGGTGATGATCAATAGGTGTCAGCAGAGCTACATCCTGTAAACTAGCTGTTTAAAGACGTGCATTAAATATTTGTATTGAAATCAGACTCTCATTTTCTCAGAAATTAATTTTGTTTTTTTTCCAACTTCTTTCTATTACTGAACACTTCCTTTGACATTCTGTCAGATATGATGGTTACATGCTGAAGAGAAAAAAAACTACTAGTTCTCTATTCTGTGATTCTTATGTGTTTTTATTGCTGCGTGTAGACAAATACCTTGGAGAGATGTGAAAAAATTGGAAGAAGTGCAAAGTTATAGATATTTTGTTTGGCAGCCCTCAGAATTAGACTGTCTGAAGTTCCTCATAGCTTGAAAGTAAATGGATTATGTGCATTGAGATAGTTAACATTTATTCATGGTGGTTCTAAATGTTTTCACAGAAAAGTAATTTCAGCTTCTGGTTTAAAGTTCATTATTCCCAGAACACTTTAATAGAAAAAAAAAAAGAAACTATGTTTTGTGGCTTGTTGAGCTAAACTTAACTTGTTGAGTTAAATCTGATTTTGGTTTGGTTTCTTCATTCCTGTTTATTATGCAGTTCTAATTCTCAGAACCTCAGCTGCCTTCTGGCCTTTTCTTCTACTGCCTTTCCCTCACAGAATTATTACAAGAAAGAGTTCCCATTTTCCACTCTCTCTCACGTTTAGCCAGAAGTGGAGATAACTGATGTTGAGTTTGTTTCAGGAGAGGTGGTGAAGAATGTCCTGCAAGAGGACACTTCCTTAATGTCTTGGCACCTCTGGGGTTGGGGGCACCTTTCTGGAGGTCCCAGGTCCTGCATCCAGCTCACTTGCTGGCACACCTGTCCCCATGATGGGAAAAGAGGTCAGGTTCTGTGGCTGATCATCTTTCTTTTGATCTGCAGGCCATTTCAGTGCTTTGATGTTATTCTGTCAGATAGGTGAATCAGCCCCACATGGCTATTTTTAAACAGTCCAAAATGAAACCTTGCAATAAAGGCATGTTGGTTTTTAGTTTTTTAATATAAACATTTGTATTTGTTTTAGATGGGAAAATCTATGATGCGTATGTCCTGTATGCAAAAAGCAGTCAAGGCAGAAGCTTCTATTGTCTGGAAACCTTTGTTCATACAATACTCCCTGATGTCTTAGAACAACAATGTGGATATAATCTCTTTATATTAGGAAGGGATGATTTACCGGGAGAAGGTATGCTTTAATTAATAGAGTTAATAGGTTGTCTTTTGACACATTGCTCTTGCATTAGAAGATTATTTATGCAATTAAAAACCACCTATTTTTTTGAAAATAAAGCTATATTTGTTTATTTTTAATCGATAATTTGTCCATTTGTCCAAGTGTCCAATGAACATTTTTTTAATTTTAAATATTTTTGCTTTCTTACAAAAAAATGTGTTCTGATGTTATGCAGACCTGCACTTTCGTTTTAGTGATGAACAAATGACGATTCAGCAGCATTAGTAATATTGTTGAGGTTCTTTGAATATCTGCTCCTGAGAACTGAAGAAAACAATTTTTGTCAAGAATTTCATGCAACGAATCATGAATAATAAATGGCAGTTGAGAGATCTTAAACATACCAGTCCTCTGAGCTAGTCTCTGCTCCATATATGTGCAATTTTAAAATTAAGAAATATTGTACCTCAGTTGTGAAGTTGCTATGCAAACTTTGATTGTTCCTTCATTACTCACAGCTGTGGTCAATGTTGCTGATGAAACCCTTAAGCAAAGCAGAAGACTGATGATTATTTTGGGATCAGAAACATCAAGCTGCTGCCTGTTAGAAGACACCTCTGAACAACAACTAGCTATGTATAATGCTCTCATCCGTGATGGGATTCAAGTGATTCTTATAGAAATGGGTGAAATACAGGACTACACGAGCATCCCAGAATCAATCAAATACATTAAGCAAAAACATGGAGCTATCCAATGGAAAGGGGACTTCTCAGATAAATCTTGTTCAGCAGATACGAGATTCTGGAAAAATGTGCGCTATCAAATGCCATCCAGGAAAAAGGTATCCTATTCTGAAGTGTATTTGTTGCCCCTAACTTCGACCAGTTCTGCAGCAAAGGCAAGTTAAGATGCACTTATTAAAATAAAACTGAGTAGGTGATTCTGAAATGTGGGGTTTTTTACACAAGTTCTTTATATTACAAAGTAAATGTTTTCTTCAAGGAGTAAAAACTACTCATCCCTTCCCCAGATTACACCCTAGAAGAAAAACTCTGTGCAACTTTATTTCTGTTCTGGGTTTTGGATAGTGACACAATTTGTTGTGTTAGTCTCAGAGATGTGGGAAGTAAACACTGATGATGGTGGTAGACTATTAAATAGTCGTGGTCCACATAAATGTAATATCCACTGGAGAAGCAGCTGTGAAGTCCATTTTTTAAAATTGAAACTACGGTTGGTAAATTAAAAATCTGTTTCTGTTGTAAGCATTTTCCTAGTCATTCTGTTCCTCTTCTTGCTGACTCTCTGTGATTGTCTTCCTCGTTACTGCAAGAATATGCACTGTGAAATTTTTGGGGTCCCCTGCTGAGCAACATGCCTTATCTTTTCTTCTTGAAGGGGCTGGGGAAATAAATGACATAGCAGGTATATTTAAAACTCCTCACAACACTAAATGTGTTTCAGCTGAACAGTTGGTACCAAATGTGTTCAGCAAATGGAATGGATTCTGTGGTGTTTTAGGCATTTGTTGAATAATTCTGCGATATCTAGACTATGGGGTGGTTCTAACATAGTCTCTTGAAATGGTCAGGAAATTGAAAGTATTTCACATTTCTTGCAAACTGGAAGCTTTCTAGACTGTGCTGCTACTCTGGAAACCAGATGTTCTCATTCAGTGACTCAGCTGTGCTAACTGCAAGCACAGAATTCACTGAGAATCTATCAAAGGACTGTGCGTGGGCTGGGTATCCTGGACACAGTGGGAAATGGCCAGTTCTGAAACATGACCGGGTGCTAATGGCTAGAATTAACATCTTGTCTACTTGTGAAAGAAAAAAATAGAGGCATGTGGCTATATTGGCCTGCTTGGAAGTAGCTTGGTATTTCTGGACCCTGATCCGTTGTTCTATGCACATCACTGTGAGAAAATGACATGCTTGCTTCCTTTTCAGAGTGATCTGAAATGTCAAGAGTTTTCAGTCTCTGGCCCTGAAAAGCATCATCTGAATGCAAATGTGAATTCTGCTTGCTTCTTTTTTGTTATTTTCTGAAGTTAAGTAGGTTCTTACAATATCTTTATTGCCAAGATAGCGTCTGTCACTGAATTTCTTTCAACTGGGTCTGAGAAGTGTGTTTGCTGTAGAATATACTCTTCATTGGACTGTGTTGGTGGGAGAGAAAGCAAGGTCCAGGAGAGCAACATGTGTTTAAAGTGAAAGATTTCCAATAGCATTTCATGGTACCTTTTTCTTTGAGAAGGGCTGGCAAAACTCTGTATGAGCAGTGTCTCATTCTCCTGGCTGTGGGGTTCACAGCAGTGTAATTTTCCACAGCCTCCATTGACTAGAGACTTCTTCTGAGATCTCACCATGAAAATGGAGAACAGGATAGATCCATCAGATGAGGTACTGTTGTTCTAGTAGATATTGAATCAGTCTTCTTTGGAAATGCATAACGTTTAGGCTGGAACCTTTAAAAAATAAATTTAGGAACCTAGAGAGCTTAGATAATCATTATTGTCAAATTTTTATGCTGTGTTTAGACTTAGACTTGCTCAGAGTAGTGTTGAAAACTGTACTTCCCTTCAAAGATTTTTTTCACTTGTGTTTAAAAACAGAACCCGCTTATTTCCATCCAGAATAAGAGAAATTATAAAGAAAAAATGTTGAAACTGTGGTAGATTTTTTTTTCAACTTCCTAATTTCATAAAAAATAAAAAAAAATACCAGTACTACTGCTACTACAGAAAAGTACCTTGTTTTTCATGGAGTTGTGCTGGTATTTTTTGTTTCTTCTGTAAATGTGCCATTACGATTTCTGGCCACTTTTTCATAGTTCTTTTCAGAGATTTGCTACAATATTCAAGATGAGTATTTTCCCACTAAACAAGACTCCTAAAGACTCTTAAGTGAAAACAGATGATTGTGAGTCAGCATTTATCTGCCTGATACTTTCTTTTAAACAACCACATTCAGTATGACTGTTTAGGCATTTTAGTCTTTGTGTGGGAGAAAGGTTTCAGTTATCGTGGTTAATTGTTAGCTAACTACTTGAACGTAGCATGACACCCAGTGGCTTATCCTTTTATCGTGGGACTTTATTTTGAAGCTGAATTTGGCTCCGTTTGCTCCCCTTGGAAACATTTTTTTTGCAAGGAAACATAGGAAAACATGCTTGTTTTTATCATACAGTAAAAGAATTCCCATAGAGACAGATGTGCTGATTGCTTTTTGTTTAAAAAAAAATAAAAAGATTAGTTGGCCAGAGGCCTGCTTATGGAAACTTTGTAGCTTCAGAAGTAAAAGGCAAATGCAATGTAGCTGTGAAAAAGTATTTGTTCACCACAGTGTGGTAGATATATTTTGGTTTATTATATGCCCATGCTGACAGAGAAAACAATCTGAGTGTTATGTGGTGTAAGATACACTGAAAGCATTCTCTGCACCATTTTTTACTTTTCAAGCGTAACTATGTGATACTTCTTCTGTTGGCTTGTTAATGTCAATTTATTTGGCACTCCCCATTGCCTCTTCCCTTCCTTGCCTTGTGATTAACTTGTCTCAGATTTTCTAATTCCACCACATCTTTCCATCCATACTGTGAGGCTAGTTTTTTCTGGCAGACTTTCCTCCTTTCATAGTTTACCTCCCATATCCCACTTTCATGTCTTTATGTCAGCTAGTGCTGAGATACAGCCTGTTTCATGTTTTAATGTACACATGTATGACTGTATTAATTCATGGATAGAGGCTTATGTGATGGGGAAGATCACGTGCTCTGAGCCCAAACCCAGAACGAGTTCTTACAGCCTGGTGGAGTCTATGCGATGATCTCAGACAGGACGACCCTGACTGACTGTTTCTTTTTTTCCTTTTAGTTTACCTCTGTGTTGCACCCTAGCAGGTAGCAAAGCACAAAGGTGATTTCACCTTTCCCCTTTGTCTTCCTGCCTTGAACTTCTGCTAGAGGGGGAAGCCTGTTCTGCCTTTTGTTCAGATGGTTTAACTACTGTAGCTCCTTCCATAGCTGCAGTTAGTTTGAAGATGAAGCAGGCAGACTACAGTTAATGTTTATAAAAATCTGGGCTGAGGAGAGACTCTTTTTCTCCCAGAAATACTCAAGGATGTATGACATTGAATACATGTAAGTAAATCATTGGCTAGCAGCTTTATTTCAAAGTAATTCCTGGTCTCCGCTTTAGTCATAGATGCTACAACGCAGGAACACAGCAGCAACAGAGTTTCCTCCTCTCATCCCTATGGTTATTATTCCCAAGAGTAAAGGCAAAGTACACCACTTGATGTATATGCTTGTTCTCTTTTAAGATGTGATAATATTGGCCAGGGCTTGATGCACTTGTTGTGACAAACTGAACATTAGTCACTAAAAGTCAGCTAGAAAGTAGTACAAACCACTTGCATCCTCAGCTCGCTCTAAGATTGCTTCGCGTGTTGAAATCAATTGGAAGAAGGAGTCTGATGTCCGCTGGGTATCAGGGGGCACAGTGAACAAGTTCAGCTCGTGCATGACTTCCTCCAAGAGAGCACCTGGGTCACAGTGGCATTACAGCTGGAGCTAGAGCTCTGCTTGGCAATGATGGTGACTATGAGGCGTTGGTGTTTCACCCTGAAGAAAGGCAGAAAGCTCACCAAGTCATTAAGGTGAATTTCCTGCTGCAGGAAGGCTGGGTTTGAATTGTTGCTCCAGATCAGGTGACTTATATGTGTAAATTATTTTTCTGGTTCTTTTTTGTCCCCAGCCACTCATTTGATCTTGCCCTGATTTTTTTTTCAGCACAACAGTGGCTATAGTGGAAGGGGAATTTTGAGCACTGTCCTATTAGATTTGTTTTTTGCACTACTCAATTTCTCTGATGGGCTTTATTTCTGTTGGCAATTATTAAAATCCATGTTCCCTCTTTCCCTTGTCTCACCAGCAATTTGTATCAGGGGAGTGCTTCATTTTTCTGCGTTGTCCATGGTAACACACCCCAGTGCTGCTCATCTCTCCTCCAGTCTCTAATGCTGATTTTGATCTTTTGCACTTTCTTGCTGAATTTTTATACTGTGAGTATATACAGATTCCCTGAAAGATGGGAAGGGCCACATTCAAGTCCTTAAGAAGATATTGTTTCTCTCTTTGATCACATGGTTTCTAATACCTGTACTGTTCGTTTGCTTTGTGTTTATCAAATATGTGTAACTGTTTCTTCTGTGCCATGGAGGTGGGTGACTTGGACAAGCGGTGGGTTTGGAAGGAAATTTGAGCTATCTACTCTTACCCTACCACTCACTCCTAGGGAAGCACACTCAGACTGTATCAGCTAGGTCTGTACTTTATGGATGAGGTGTGCCACAACCACATCATTTCACATGGAGCATAGGAGAAGTGGCAGGGCCAATGCGTCTTTGTAGGAGTAAAGAAGTTACAGACAGGTAAAGGAGGTTATAAATTCTCCCACTTCAGAAATGGTGAATAAGCAGGATATTTAGGAGTTACAAAAAATAAGATTCATCTGTCCCTTTAAAACAGAAAAAAAATTGGCAGTTAACTCCCCTACATATTGCCTGTGGGAAGAAATAGTGAAAAAGCTAAAGAGCTATCTTGACAGGGACGCTCACAGTGGGAAAGAACTTGTGTGCCATATGTCCCCTTACCATCTGTGTACGCTCTCTTCTGGGTCGTGACATCTGGTTCTGCTTGGTATCTGGCTCTGATTCCCATATTTTTAGAGTAAATGGGACTTGATTCTCCTCAGAGACTGAAGAGAATAGAACACATGCCGACTTCTGCAAGAAAAGCCAAGTTTTTCATAAAAACATGTCTCCTCAGCCTATATCTGAATGGCTTGATACATGTATGTATTTAAATGAGCCAAGGATGTGCCAGCACCGTCTGCTGTCACTTTTTAAAAACTGCTAACTTTGGTGTGTTTGACATTTTTGGATGGTTGGGCCATATAGTTTGTTGGGTACTTAATTCAGGAGAAGAACTAGCTTATTTTTGAGGAAAGCGTCACTTCAAAGATGGTAAACAACCAAGGATGGGAAAAGATCTGGGGTGCCAGGGTGAGGATTGGTGAGGGAGTAATAACATCTGCCCTAGGAAGTGGCTGGGGGGATCCCCAAACCCCGCAGCGGGGAGCAGCACCGGCATCGCGCTGTGCGATGCCTCTGCCTAGTGATGCTTGAGAGCCGGTTGGGGTGAAGGTCTCCCGTTTTAAAAGAAGCCGCTCTACGTAAGATCACGACAAAGTTCTGTTGCTAATAATGCCAAGCCAAAACACTGAAAAAACAAACAAAAAAATCGAGGGGTTCAAAAAAAGAAGATATTCTGATGACTGCTATTCTGAATTATACTGTAATTATTATTTTTAGTTCTTTCTCCATCCTTTATAGGAACTAGTAGGGAATTTAGTGGAAAATGAGACTTTTGGCCTTGGAGTCTGTACATCTGTTAATTTAGTGCCTCAGAATTAATCGGGAAATGAGGAAGAATTGCCCTCTGTAGAGCTGTGTTTCCTTACCAGCCTCCAGCATACGTCAGTTAGATCTGACTGCTTTATGTTGAGCAACACTTCCCATTGATTATTATAAGAAAAAGACTACGAATGGAGACCACTTCATCTGGGATTTGCATTCCAGCACATCAGCCGCGGGTGATGGCTGGAGGACTGTTACTATGTGCTCCCCACGCATTTGAGAGTCTCACAGCTCACTTGATATGGTGAAGTATGGAGAATTTTTGCCTGATTTAACTATCTAGACCACTGAGCTGGAAACAAATGGATCCAGTGGTCACATGGTGAGAAAATCTTGAAGTCTGGGATGCTGAAGTGTTTATAGGACCCTGGTCCACAGATGGACAGTAGGCAAGAGTCAGTAGTCCTGGAGTCCTTGAAGAAGGATTGCCTCAGGGCTGCCAGCAGAGAGGAGCCATTGGGTGCATCATGAAGACCATACAAAACTGAACATCACAACGTTCCTGGGAGCAGGAAGCACTGGCCAGTTCTCTCTGGCTCTGAAGATTTGGGAGTCTAATTTTACAGGCAATGTCCCTTCCAGGTGAAATGATCAGTCCCCAGTTCTTGCCTTGGACAGTGTGCCCAGGCCTCAGGGGACCTAGCAAACCCTCTTTTCACTGCTGGTACATAGCCTTTTTTTTTTTTTAATCTACAGCCATATGATTTCTAAGTTGAAGAGATTTTGCAAAATGGAAGTGATTGGGTGATTTCAGTGCCTATCTAGAACCTTTGCCAAAATCTCTGTGGAGAAATTTTTTTTACTTGGATTAATGCCTGTCTTTATAATGATAATAATAATAATAGAACTAAAAATGCAGCCAAATCAGAAAGCCCAGCCATGGCTCAGGCAAAATGTAGATTCTAAGTTCCAGAACTAATGGTGAAGATGAGACTTTGCAGAAAGTGATTAAAGCAATTAGCACAGGATGGCTAGGGCAGAGTGGTTCGCAATGCTATTATGAATTCACGGAGCTCTCAGGAGTAGTTGGATTTTGTAGTGAGCACTCAGATGTCAGTTCTTAAAGTGGTATATTAGGATACTTGAAGGTCATCTAATGTCTGGAGTGTCCAAGAGCAGTGCCAGGCATGCTTTGTGTGGCCCTCAAATACACAGTGCTGCCAAAGGTGAATTTTTTCTGCTCCAGCCGTGGGGAGTCTATCAGCAGTCACTGGTGTCCTGGGGCAGTCTGGGCATTATGGGGGAGAGGGGCTCAGTGGGCTTGGTAGGGCTTCAGGAATCTGGGAGTGAGGCCATGCACTTGTTTCTTCTCTCCTGCAGTCTCTCTCTCTTCTGTGAAACCCACCAAAAGAGGCTGCCTCTTGCTTACTTCGTACTCAGTGGCACACAGCTGCTTCTCACAGAAAACAACCACCTTACTCGTACAGAGCTGCACTGGTGAGTTAGAGCACATCCTAGCTGGAAATGGGCTAGAGCACTTGAGAAGGGAGGCACTACAGATGTTTCTCTCAACGATGTGAATAAGACAGGACAGCGGTTATTTCCGTTTACAGGGTATGGTCCTGGTGGGTAGTATGAGATGGTCTTTCACAGGAAATAAAAAGAGAGGACTTGGTCATATGACAGTAGGCAGTAAATCAAAGTGCGTATTTTGCAAAAGAAAACATGCCATTTTTAGAAATATCTGTATGACTTCTTCCTTGGCAGCTAAATACCATCTCAACTGAGTAAGAGGCTGATTGGAAAAATAGTCCTTGTAATGCTTTAAAAGCATTTAGCCAATTTAACCTAGACCTGGCAGCACTATAAAGTCGTTGTGGCCTGGCCTGGCCCTGGGGGGAGAAGAAAAGAGGAGGTGAGGAGGAGTAAAAGCAGCAGCATCCTATGTAATTACTGATTAAGATCACGTGTAGCATTTGAGCTACTTGTGGGACATGTGAAGTGCCGTTTTATCTTTGTATGTACCTCTCTCTAACCACAAATGTACTTGCTACGGGCATATTTCACTGCTCTTGGCTGTTGTCTTTGAAGATAACTCCAATCAGCCTGATGATCTTCTTTTGATTTCCTGAGTGAGACCACCTCCTGGATCACCATTTTCCTCTCAAAAGACCCAGTGCTGCGGAACTTCCCTTGCCTTAGATGCAGAGCCGATTTTTCCTTCCCCTAAAAGCTCCTGGTTTGTTGTCGGCAAAGTCTTTTTGAGCGGCGAGTGCAGAGCACTTTTGAGGGGGAGGGGAGCAGGTACTTCACAGACTGTGTAGGATGCAGCTGTGGAAGCAGTTGTTTTGGGCCTACACTGAAAATCTGCACCTGTATTTCATAACAGAGGTGTGCCCACCTGCAGGTGGTCCTAAATGCCTTGGGGAGGAGAACGAGGCCTTTGACATGTGACAAAGTTTGGTTACAGATGCTGCAAGCCTGCCTGTTCCTCTGGCCAGGGCCTTGTAAGGGCTGGAGGGAGACGTGCCAGCTGCGCTGGCTCCAGCTGACCCGTTCCTCGGGCCAGGAGCTGTCTTACAGCCAAAGGACCCAGTTTACTTACGAGGGCTGCTGGGAAGAAAGAGAAACAACAAATGCTGGAGAAGAGCACAAGAAATGCTCTGCAGATTCAGGCCAGCAGCTGGCCGAGCCAGGCATTTTGTCTCCAACAGCGGTGAAAGGAGCAGCTGAAAACCTGACTGGTATCTTGACAGCAGCCCAGGCAGCTGCCCCAGTCCGGGGCAGACAGGTAAGTTGCTGCTACCTTCTCCCCCTCTGCCCTGCCTCAGTGTGCTCCAGCTTTGGGAGACATTTCTGAGGGCTCAGGTGGGCATCCAAGCTGAAGCCACACTGGCTCTGGTGCTGCACCTGCATGGACAGCCTCCCAAGGCTGTCGGCTCCGGCTGCACCTCTCATTGCTGTCAGCTCAAGCCAGCTTGGTTCCCATGCCGTGGCCGCGTCACTTTTGTGCTGTCACCATCCCGTAGGCTGCTCATGCAGTGTCTTGGGTCTGATTCCTCGGCGCTTCCTCATGCACTCCTGCAAGGCAAGGAATGGAGCCAACAGCAGGCAGGCCCTGAGAAAAGAGCCCTTCCTCTAGACCAGAGGTCTAGCCCCTCTCCTCTTGCGTGATCTGGCCTCACCGAGCTGCAGCACTGGTTGTACAGACACCTTGTGCTGGCAGGCTAATGGGTTTTGTTCTCACTGGGTGGTAGCTAAGATTACCCGGGGCGTTTTGGGCTTGCAAATTTCAGAACGCGGTGGTGGTTGAACAAAAGCGAGTAACAGATTGTCATACAAGCACTCCTGCAGTTCTTGGGGTGCTCTGAGTTCTCTGTGTGCTTTGGTCTCCTGCCTGCTTGCCCACAAGTGTCAGCGGGGAGCTGTGTGCATTTGCAGCTGCTCGGCTATGGCTAAATCAGGCTACATGGGTTTTTATCTCTAGCACTCAGGATGTGAAATCTGAGCTCCACTGAAACCCTGGGATCAGGATAACATTCTGGTGTCTGAACCCTGAAGTTTCTTTAGTATTTTGCTTCCTTTCCCCCTCTCTAGCAACAAACAAAAACCCGTGTGAAACCTGCTGGGTTTTGTGTGCGTTTGGCCTGTGTTGCCCCAATATTTCAAGGCAATTTGCCACTGCCTGTAGCAATAGTTGTCAAATGAAGTTGTGTATTTACAGTGAGATTTTTTTACTGTGCATATTTAGACTCAGGCAGGCTGTTGACTTTCTCTCTTGAGAGTGAAAAAGAGGTTTTTGTACTTCCTGCAAAGCCTGTTGCTGTGAAATAAAGTCCCTGGGGTGAAGCATCGGAACCCAAACACTCTTCCATAAGCCTTGAGAACCACACAGAGAAGAGCTTATTTCCAGTCAGATATAATAATGCTGAGCTGATCTGTTGTTATTGTGTAACGCGATTAACCACATCCTCCCCCAGAAAAACAATAGAGCTGTCTTTCCTTATTAAGGTGACTTCAGACCCTGGGAGGTATTAAAACAGCCGACTTTCCTCCTGAAGAAAACAGAGTTCTTTGTTCATTCTTGGCTGGCAAACACTCATGCAACGTGAAGTTACCAGAGAAATGTCTGCAGGTACCATGCTGGTGCAGCTATCCAGTGCAGCTGGATATCAGCAGAGTTGTGACACTTTTTTGCTGTTCTGGCGTGCTCTGACAGGCGCTTGTTCCCTGTCCTCATGGGCTTGGACTGTCCTGCTCCCTCTGTCTGCCCACACCCTCTCCGAGGCTGCCCTTTCTATTGTGCCAGCACAGCTGCCTATCTGTGAAACCTGCCCAAGAATCAAACCAGCTGTGCTTTTGTTGTTCCTCTTGGCCTGTTATTTCTTAGGCAGATCTGTTTTCTGAACGGCCTGCCATCTAGGAACACATCATATTTTTTTCTGGCCCAGGAGAGGCAGGGAAGGCAAGGGTGGATGATTAGGATGCCATGAGAAGCACTGCTCCTAAAGCACAGTGTTGGTAGGGTTAAGCAGCTGTTTGATGGTCTCTGTTCTTGTGGCTATACTGTTTCCAGCGCTTGAGTATGGTCCTGCGGAGCCCCCTCTGTAGTTTGCAGTACCATGACAGGAACACACTGAGATAATGTCTCTTCTCTGGCCACATGTGTGGGTTTTAAGGATTTTTAGTGTGCATTGCATCTGATGGACTTTAGTTGCCCTGGTCAAGGGGTTCAGCGATAAACGTTGTATGCCACGGTAAGCAGCATGGTCTGACATCAGCTTCTGATGAAGGGTATTTTCTGCAACCAACACAACTTTTCTTCTATTTTTATCAAGATTCCTTTATCAAGATTCAGCACAATCTCAGTGCTGGCCATCCAGCACATTAAAGAGAAAAACATGATGGATCTTCAGGAAAGAGATAGCAGCCCTGTGCAGCTGCTTGTCAGAGGACACTGCAGAAGTAGGAACATGGGTTCCTGGGAGACCAGACTTGGAGAGGCCCAATAGGAGGTGAATAAAACTGACAAAACATAACAGACTCAGGAAGTTCCTGGTGCTGAGAGCAACTGGAGGCTAGGGGAGTAGTGAGGTGCAATTATGGTCTATGCTGGCTATGATCTTGCTCATTACTTTTCCTAATAGTCCTTACTACAGAAACAGTACTGAGCTAGATTGTCTAAACCAGCACAGCTGTTGTCAGGTTTCTGTGACTTGGAACTATGACAGCATTAGAACAATGGAGCTATTCCACCAAGGTTTGCTGCCACCACTGTTGACAAGCATTCTTTCACGTCTTTTTTTCCCTATCCTTTATTGATGCTTAAATTCCATAAATGGAAAATCTTGGAAGGAATCATCTTGTCTGAACTGTAGACTTTCCAAAATTCATCATTATCCATTTCTTTTGTCTATCATTGCCTGTTCCTTCATGTCAATGAAGTCTGCTATCATTGTTTATTACATTGCCTCAACAGGTTCCACAGTTGCTTTTTGTTCTTGTGAAAATTTGTCATTTTCCGTGATTTCAGTAACCCCAACTTCAAATAGATGATTCCAGATCTGAGGTTTCCATTGTTTCTTGCAGTAAATTTATTCTTTGTCTTTTCAAGTTTTAATGGACCAGCTGAAGGGACTCTGTTGGTGAAAACCACCTGGAAATATTTTGCTAGAGCAGATTCTACTTCTTTTGTCATCACTATTCTTTTGCCTTAGTCTTTGGAACATAAATATTTTGCCTTGATGCTGATCATGCATTTACTGGTTTCTATTGGATATTAAATTTTGACTGAAACTTCTGGGTGCTTGTTCCTTCTCATTAATTTACCCAAAACTTCAGTGACAAGAAATTAGCTCCTTCTTTACCGACTTTATTTGACTCAAGTGATCAAAACAGAAGAAACAGGAGGTAGTAATAATCGAGTACAAACAAGCACAGTGAACTACAGTGAGTTCTGTTGACTGTTGACTCACAGACGCTTCTTTTGGCATGGTGCAGGGAGATGCATAGACTAGACATAAACGCAGTTATACCAGTGTATTTGGAATTGAACTTCTCCTAGAGTCAATATGAGCTTCTGAATAGTTATGACAAATACTATTTACAAACTCCTTGAATTCCAGTTTTTTAGCTATGACGAAAGGTGGAATAACACATAATAATGATGTGCAGCTGTTAGGTAGTGGCAGGATTTCTATGCTAGGCTTGCTGTTCTCCAGCTCTAAAGAGCAACAACAACAACATAAATAAAAGATAATCAGAATTACTCATTTCCACTTTAGCTGGAACACAGGAAATATTTACTAGCAAATGGTGTTTCCAGAAAGGAGTTAGAGGTGAAGTTGATGGGAAAAAAATGGTTACAGGTGGGAAGCTGACTGACTAACTGAAAGGAAACATAACTGAGAAGTATGCCCACTGAAGTGTATGATCTCAGGGTTTTTTTTGCACATAATCTGATTCCTCTTCATGCTGTCTAGGAGAGGTTGCAGTAACATTTGTTGCAGTACTTAATTGTGCATTTGGAATTTTCTTCTGAAATCTGAAGACCAGAGATGTGTCCCTCCTTTCCTCATGCTCTTCCTTGAAAATGTAGTTGAGGTGTGTTCTGTTATGCTGGGATGATATGGTAATCTCCTGTCATGATGAATATGCCAGAAAACATGCCACAATCTATTTCTTTTGTAATTTCCGTCTAGATTTAAAGTATTTACAGAGAATTAATTTTTCTTTGATTTAGTTTTTCTCATCAGACACATTCTTGTAGTGTAATTTAGTATTTTTGGAAACTTCATAATAATAACTTTCTTCAGAAAGACAATGCTAAGTAAACAGAATATTTCTAATAAGAATAATAACTCAAGGACTTTAATATCTCCCAGTTATTTTTCAAAGAGTATGTAATGTAGCAATTACTTTACAGATATACTTCCTTCATTGGCTTATCAGCCACAGAGTTGCTGTTCTACTTATGACTATTTTAAACTGTCTTTCCATCCTTTAGCATATGAATTCATAGAAAAAGAGTGCTTTTGCTGGTGATTTGGAGACAAGACAGATTAAACTGATTTTCTGGTTTTATTTTGCATGATAGACTGCCATTTCTGCTGAGCTCTTAAAATGCAAACTTTGTGGCTTCCCAAAGGTCAGATCTGACACCTGAAGTTTTGCTGGGTCAGAAAACCAACCTGACAGAAACTTTACACTGACTTTACAGTATCAATAAGCTTGGTGATAGCAGCAAGAGGAAAGTCTGTGGAAAAAGCTCTCCACACAAGCACTCTCATTCAGGTAACTTCTGGTTGTCTGAGAAAATTAGGATAAATTAATTTGCGTGAATGTGGTATTGCTTCTGTGAGATCCTGCAGAGCTAGAAATGTGACTCCTTATGGGCACTGTCTTTGCCCAAATTTAGACTCACACACCACCCAAAGGGAAAGGGATGATTTAATATGCCCATCTGGTTAGTGGCAGAAAGTGACCTTCTCCTCTAAGACCTTCAGAGAGAGCTCTGCTCCCTAAATTGGCTGCTCTTGACTCTTCCTATGGACTGTAGAGAGCACTAATAGGAAATGCTTACTTCCACCCCCAGTCATGATGTAAGCTGGCTGTTTTCTGAGAATAGGTGCTAACGGAGCAGAAACGGATCTGATGATACAAAAAATCTGAACACATGGCACACCCCCGCTCAGTTCTTCAGTCTCACGCTAGCCTTGTAGTTAGAGCAGTCATCAAGGAACTGGTGACCTGTCCTTCCCTAAAGGAGAGCATGCTCCCTCAGCTCCTCCTAGGGCACTTTCTGCTTCTTCTGAGGTAGCTGGGCCAATTTGTACCTGGTAGTGCAGTTTTACGTGCTGAAAGCAAATGTGAGGGAGCCCAACTTACTTAGGAGGAGTCAAAGCCTCAGAATACAAATTTCTTCTTAATGTCCATGCCCCACATGGCTAGAGTCAAATTCACTCTTCGCTGTTCCCTGTTTTCCACGTGATTTATAATCCTCAACACACGGCATCCCAGTTTCAGTGGGCAGGGTGGAGGGTTCTTCCCATGACGTAGAAGCCTCTAGAGACCTTGCAGTCACATGCAATTATTTAAATGAACCATGCAAGGTGACTAGCACTTGCTTGGGAGTCCAGTACACGGTGCACACTGACTCCGTGGAATCAAGCGTACCTGAGGCCTTAGATGACATGATTTGTCAGTCTTTGCAGGACATAAATTCACTGAACTTCTTTGCATTTTTAATAATTTTTATTACTTGTCTTTATTTCTGCACTGGGGGCGTGTTTGTACCCTGACAGATACTAACATGTCCATACTAGGTAATAAAACCAAGAGTCCTTCAATTTTCCTTTTTTTTGGCCTGCTTGTTGGAATTGCTATTTTGTAAACATAAAGAAGATGAATATAGTTTATCTTTGACACCGAGGGGTGATTTATCTAGAAACAGAGAGCCCAGAAGTGTCCAAACAGTGCAGCTGTTTTCATATACATGTTTTTTTCCAAATTTCCCACTTTAATGCAGATGGAGGATGCAGGTGATGTGGTGGCCCTGTCAAGCTGTGTACTGTGTCTACAGCCTTCTAGCTTACCTCTGTGTAACAATGTTTGCTTCGTATTTCAATGGCAATTTGAATAGGTTTCATTTCCTGTTGCACTCACATAGCACTGAGTGACCAGTTGAAAAAAAAATTACAAAAGTGGAGTGATGGTCAGCGAGGCAATGCCTATAGTGAAAGAGTGTGGCTCCAGAACTGTAGCTCATGTGCTGCTGAGCAGGATGGCCATGGGCCCTGGTGTCTATCACAGGTGAGTGAACTCAGTGAGGCTTCAGCAAAACTCAGTGCTGTGGCACTTAAGTGACTGGTAAGAAACACCGGAAGAGACTGTGCCAGGAACTCTGTTTCCCAAAAGGGCTTTCACACTTCAGTGAAACTGGGATTTGGAACAGGAAACAATCTCTCGGCATAAAATGATAGGTTTCTTTGCTTAGATATGCCAAAACTTGCCACCTTACATTTATTCTCAGTACTCCGAGGATATGTTGCATCAATATAACAACATTTCCTGGTTTGTTCTCTGTTCTTTTGCTAACAACTCCTCACAATCTGTTTGCTGTCTTGACAGCTGCTGAACAGCAGGCTGTTTTCAGAGAAAATCCCAAATGACCCCAAGATGTCCTTCCCAGGTAGTGAAAGCAGATCACTTTCAATGTGTTGGTCAGATTCTCCAAAAGTAGTGCTTTGTGTGTATCAATATCTAACAATACCAAGCCAAATAAAGCTAGAGGACATCTGATCTCATGAGATTTCCCATGAAAATTTTTCTGCTGTTGAAAAGCAATCATTCTGCTACAGAACTGACTGACAGAGTGGCCTTTTGCATTTCAATTGGTTTCACAGGAACTATGAAACTTCCAACATTTGGGTCCTGTCCTAGAGCCTCAGTCCTGGACTGGTGTGTCTGGGACCCACAAGTAGTTAGTATGGCTGTCGGGCTCTGGGGTGTGATGAAGCTGTGATGTGGTGAGGGGAGAGAGATGTTCCTGCTCAGGTCATACCATGCAGAGCATGGTCTTCACTGCTAATGTGGGAGGTCTTGAGCAAGTTTGCTTCTGTAGGCTATTAACTGCGGAGAAAAAAATTTTAGGAACAGTTTGGCCTCTGTTCATGGACTCTGAGAACAATCAGGAGTGCTTCAAACCTGTAGCTCTTGCAGGCACTGAGGTCCTCAGAAGCTGCTAGGAGACCATGCAAGCTCTGCTGCTGGCTGTGGAAATGAGGTGGAGCAGAGATGTTTCTAATCAAACATTTTTGGGTAAAAAGACAAGAACTGAACTCCATTTCTCACTGAATCCATGCTGAGGACTCATATTTTTAGTGTAGGTGTTAATTAGCTGTGGGTTAATCTCCTCATAGAGGCTCTTGGGGAGCTTGTGCTCCAGTGCCTCTGAGAGCTGCCATCCAGAAGTCATCAGTGGACCAAAAGTCCATAGAATAAATGGCTTTGAAAAATGTTTGCCTAATGTGAAGGGACTCCACCATTCAGCACTGAACTCCTGTGTAGTAGTGGGTTGCCCATATGATACCATCTGCATCCTATAGGGAAAGCAGATGAGGTATGGCTTCTCCTGTATCTTCCCAGCAACAGCTGCTTTTTATAGGCACCTGCCAGGCTAAATCGCTGTACACAAAGATCTCTCAAATCTGTGAAGTAGCCCTGGTGAAGACCTGCCTGGGATTACTATAGGCCATAGTTACATACAGGTTATTTTCCATGTGGAATCCTACAGAAACGAGGAGTTTGACCTGGGGGTGAACAGAAAGGTGAGCAATGGATACACCAAGACTGTGTTATTCAGAAGGAGTAGGCATGGTGACCATGGATGAGAGGAAATATCTTGTTCTTAGATTGATGTGGAAAGAAGCTTGGTTCCTGGAACAGATCATCTCCCAGGAACAGCTCATCTCCCAAGAAGACTTGCAGGAAATCATGTGGATTGCTGCAAGAAGGTTTTCCATAAACAGAGGAGTTCTGGTTAGCAAGGGGAGAGAAAAAAGATTGTGTTGAGTTTGTATTTTCATGGTGAAAGAAACAAGCCTGAGACCTCAGGTAATAAGTGCTGAAGGGGAACTCTGTGTGCCATTTGATGTCTCCACAGCTTACAGACATAGGCAGCTTTCTATATTCCCAAAATTTCTTGCAGTTGGCCAAACTGGATACATACAGTTCTACAATAAAAAGCCCAATTGCTGACATAGTCTGTCCCAGTTTTCACGTAACTAACTGCTGGGAGACAGGGCCAGAGAAGGTTTTCATGTTCATAGCCCTCCCTGCTTTGACAAATGCTCAAAGGTGTAAGGATTAGGTGCCGTAAGGATTTCTGAACTCTAGCAGGGAACTCCTTGGGGTCTGGACATCCGGCTGCTTCAACTATAGAAAAACTAACAAAAATGATGTATGTTTTTTATTCTAGAAAAAAGGAGCTGAGTGACATTTCCTTTTCACAGGAAAAGCTTGAAAGTTCTAGGTTTCGTGCGAAGCCTTGTTTTTCTTTGGATAATATTTTCAACTTTCAGGGAATGCAAGCTCCAAGTTGCAGCCATATCTGATAGTAAATACAAAGAGATAATTATCACAGAAAATGTTCTTCTAAAAATCCAGTCCATAAACTATAGACAAAATAAGACATTTTCTTAAATAGTGATATTATCAAAAATATAAATAATTTTTTGCAACTAAAGGTCTGCTCCTGCATGCTGCCAGTATGTCATGACCCTCTTTTGTCAGTAAGACATTAGCTTCCAGTAATTCATATACATTAAGGAACAAACAAGACTATTTAGTAAGAAGTCATTACAAACAATATCCTTTGTCAGCGAATTATCTTCAGTGACTTTCCAGAGAATCCCAATTCCTTTTTCTTATGTAAATTAATGAGAACTGTGTCCTTCGCTTCCCAGTTATGATTTCCAGAATGCCATGGATTTGTGGAAGCTTCTTCCTAAGAAATCATGTAAAAAAACCTCATTCTTAGGGAAGAGGTTAGATAAGAACAACAATGATGTGCTGAGTAGCATTCTGTTTCCACAGTAATGGGAATGGGTACTGCACAGGAGGAGGTCAGCTTCTCATGCACTCTGAGGGGAGGGTTGGCTGTAAGGGCCTGGGACTTCTGGAATTAGTCTCTGCTCTTCCACCAAGCAATGACTGCTTGGATCTAATGGTCCTTGACTTAAAATTTGGAAGGTTTCACTGAGGCATATCTTGGCTGTGCCTTGAAGTTATTTGGACACAGGAGGGCTGGTTTGTTCAGCTTTTCTTTTGTGGATAACCTTTGGATAGGTTTCTTGCCTAAAGATACTTGCCTGCTTAGACCCACTCTCACCTCTGTACTGTAAGACACTCTGGCATCCAAGGACAGGACCACACGTGGGAGTGGAAGATCCTGGAGACTCAATGGAGTATTTTTATTTGCATAAGAGCAGCAGATATGCTGCACCAATCCTCTCTCTGTTGGGCTTTGTGGTCTCCTCGGGGATGCTGCTGGTGGCGCCGTGACATTCGGAACAGCTGTTATTATTTTAATTCTGTCTGGCTGTATCCAGCCTTTGTGGGATGGTGGCGCAGCCGCTTTCCTTTTGGGACAAGGCATGGAGCAGAGAAAATCAGAACTTCTTTAGAAAGGGAATCTGGTTTTAAGTAACAAAGGCTTTGGTGATGATGTTAAAATTGTTGTTTGAATATTGTCCTTGGCCTGTCAAGCATGACTATCATTGGTAAGATCTTTTATAAACTGCATCCCAAGTAACCTGTCGATGTGCAACCCAAAGGCAAATACACACCAGCCACATCAAAAAGGGCAGATATAATTCTTATTACTCTTCCTTCAAGATATTCTCACCTCCATTTTGCATCCTCTGAACTTTAATACAGTAGCTGGCAACTTTAGTGGAGCCCAAAACCTCATAAAAGACTTAATAGCTCTGCCTTGGTGGGATGAAGGAGAAAGATGAGTATAGTGAAAATACTGATGGCTTTGTAATACTTAAATTCTTATTAATATTTTTTTATGCCCACATGAATGTCCTCATCTACTGTTGTTTGGGACCCTGGCATGTCTTAATGGTGCGGTCTGTCAGTCACAGAGAAGACTGCCTGTCTTAAATGTCGTAGGACTCCCATCTGGGTTCTGAAACCAGCTCCTTTCCATAGACAGTGAGATGCAGGAAGGGGATGGTGTGCTCTGACATCTCATCTCAGTCCTTGGGCATGTGCCTCTGTGTGGTGGATTGACCTTGGATGGCTGCCCACCAAGTTACTCCATCACTCCCCCTCCATCAACAGGACAGGAGGAGAAAATATGACTAAAAGCCCATGGGTCGAGATAAGGACAGGGAGATCACTTACCAATTACCATCACGAGCAAAACAGACGTGACTTGGGGAAATTAGTTTAATTTATTTCCTATTAATAAGAGTAGTATAGTGAGAAACAAAACTAAAAACACCCTCCCTCCCTCCCACCCGTCTCTTCTTTGCAAACTCCATTTCACTCCCAACCGACCCTTCTACCTCCTCCCCCTGCGTGGCACAGGGGGATGGGGAATGGGTCAGTTCATAATGCTTCATCTTTGCTGCTCCTTCTTCCTCACGCTCTTCCCCTGCTGCAGTGTGGGGTCCCTTCCATGGGAGACAGTCCTTCACAAACTTCTCCACTGTGAAGCCACCCCGGCAGTGCCCCCTCCCATAAGCTTTGCCACATAAACTAAATGGACTCTGGTTAGGCACACACCCCGCCCAACAGTGTCTTCTTGGGATAACTGTCTCAAAGTTCTCAATGAGAGGAACCAGCAGAACTGTTTGGGGACCAGCCTATTCATCTTTATTGCAATGTGGGTGGTAATAGGATTGTGTGATTAATGATAAAGACTAGGGGCAACTCTTACCTGGGGAAAGAGGAGTCCATCCTCATCAGTATAATATAACCCTTGAAAAATCTAATTTCCCTTTTTCACACAGCATGGGGTGCTTGTGCTAGCCGCAAGTATGGCACCACAACACAGAGGAACAGGAAGGACCCTGCAACCTCAGTAGGGTGGATCCCCAAGACCTAAAAAACATTAGACCTACCACAGGTGTGAACACACCCAACAGCAACTTCCCCTGCCATCCGACCATTTACTAGCTCCACCAGTGCTGCCTAGGTTGGCCTCAACAAACATATATATAGTGGAACATTCCCTGCCAGGGTCACTTCTGTCCAGGTGTCCCCTACTGTGTGTAGTGAGAGTCTGCAAGGGGTGTGTGTGTGTGCAATTATTACCCAGCAGTTATTTCCTGGCTAATAGAGGTAGGTATTAGACAGCTAGGACTAATATGCTGCTAGACTAAGCACTGTTTCTTGGAGCAGAGTGAACCCTGATGTTGCTGAGTTGCTGTTTTCCTGTCTCTGCTTTTTATCTGAGGATTTTATCTTTTTTTGTGACATCGTTTTTCTTCTTGAATGCTTGAACTCCTAACTCATATGATCTCAATAACATCATTCTATCTGGGTTTTCACTATTGTATCTAGCACAGCTTTAACTCACATACTTTTCACAGCTCAGGAGTAATTTCACCAACACAATTGAGTGAAGTTCATACAGCCATGCTGCACTAAAATCAGCCATTGATTCACAGACAGCTGAGACTCTGGGCTATCGACTCCTAGTGCTGGTAAGGAACTGTGGGGCCAACTACAGCACGCCGATACCAATACCAATTTTTTCTTTAAGGTCTAACACTTAGTGGCAGGTCCACTAGGTTCCCAGCAAACTCTTCCGGTGCTTTGCTACTTTTCCAGTTAAAAGGTTTTTCATGCTGTCTTGCCTAACTATTCCCTGCTTCGGTTTAAGCCCATTACTTCTTGACCTCTTTGCTTGGAGAACAGATTGTTTTCTTTCTTGATGAAGTACTATGCGTACAGGCTGCCAAAGGAGCATGATGCATCGAACTCCTTGAAGAAATTTCTTGACGAATTTCTGTAAGCATATTTTCCCGTACGTTTATCAAACAGGAATTTTTTTGGAAGCTGGCCTAAAAGCTATGAAGCGTTCAACATTGACTGTAGTTTCTTATGAAATCTACAGAATGGCTTTTGCTCAGCTGGCAACTATTGCCTTTAGCCAGGAGCTCAGTTTCCCACCTGCATCACAATTTAGCAACAACCTGGGCATGGGGAATGGACTACAAGATGAGGGGCTCTGCTGAGGTATGGAGCAACACAGTGAGCGTCTTTGATCTAAGTTTCAGTGGACTTTGTGATAGAAGAACTTATTCTGTAGCCAAGCAATGGAAGTTAGCTTGACCTGAATGTATTTAACATTTCCCTAGAGTAACCTGACATGTCATGGTGAGAGGATGCTGAATCTACCACTGAATACAGACGGTTACTTCAGACTTTTTGCCAGAGTTTCTATCATCAGGAAATGAGGAAGGCCTTGATTCCAATGAAACTGCATGAACCTGAGCAGGGGAAGGTTTGTGAGCTTTTCACAGTAGGGATCTGAGCTGACCCTGACGGGTTGACCAAAGCACTGTGAGACTTCATTGCTGCAGGATTGTGGTTTTTTTTAGCTCTTTTCCATTTTTTGTGTCATATCGGAGTGCAACCCTCAGACCACTTCAAAGGAAATGCTATACCAAGAACTAGGGAAAGCATGGGTGTGAAATCAGTAAGATTTATGCATACTGGCATATAACTGCTAAGTCTTTGTGTATTGATGTGGAGTTGCTGCGTGCTGACAGCAGAGCTCCAGGAACACTGAAAGTGATAAATGGTATTCATAACTCTGCCAGGGAAGAATAAGTGCTTGAACGACCACAGTACAAAATCTTCTTGTCTGGTTAAAGAAAGAATGAACATTTGATTTTGAAAATGTCTTTTAGGGGTTATTCTGCTAAGATGTACAAAGCTGATTTGTCCCGTGGAATTTGGCTGATTTGGTACTGAAACGACCCCTTTAGACTGGCTGCTGTACAAGAAGGGCATAGTTTGGGACCTTTGGTCTGATGGGTCCTGGTTTAGTGCTGGTGCTGGGAAGGCTGCTCAGCAGTCTTCAGCAGTGCTCCCTAAAACTGTCTTTCTGACATTCAGTGGCCCATATGCTCTCCTGAAAACCTACTCTTGTGGGTCGCTGTACACTGGGTCACGTCCACCACCGCAGTGACTTCTCCCTCTCTCCCTCTCTCCCTCTCTCTCTCTCTCTCGCTCTCCCGGAGTTGCTGCTGGATTTCCTGTGGAACTGGTCTGACACTCCAGCCTTCTTTCCCTCAAAAACTTCATTTAGCTGCTGACATAGCAGCCTTTTTTATCAGCTTGGCTTCAGTGAAGCAGTTTCCTTCACTAAAACCTGTTCCTGGTGCTCCAGGGAATTTAGAGCTGTTCTCTGGGAGCTGCTGCCTGACTAGACGAGGCAAAGCTGTCACTTGTTTTCAAACAAAATCTGTTTGAAAGCACCCTCTGCAGGCTGAGCATCCCTTCTTTGTTCTCCCCGGGCGTGTGAGAAAGCCAATCACCAGCCAGCAGGTTTATTGCAGTAAAATCATGCTAAACCGGAATAATTCGTGATTAGTGGAAAACCTATGGTATTGGTAAAAGTTATCTGATTAATTGGAACTGTGAGCTGTCATCTCTGAAACTTACTTAAGGTTACTACAGTAATTTGCATGTTCTGCTCTGTTCAGTGGGAGGTGTCTCAAAATGAAGCTCTATTATCTTGCTCCTACAGATATGAATTGCACAAGCAAGTTAGAAAGGGTTCCCAGTGGTATCTGGTACAAGTTACGGCAGAGAAATCAGTGCAAAGGACCCAGCCACAGACAGCAAGCTACTTCTCTGCTTTCTGAATTTTCCAGATGGTAGGTCAAATTTTTATATTATTGTTTAACCTAAAATAACTGAAGTATTTTATAGGAAAGTTGATTTCAGTTCACTTATGTGCTTCTTATCTCAAGAAAAAAATTGGATTAAAATAGTGGATATGCATACGTGACAGACAAATAATTTCGGGACCAACATAAAGATTTACCTTATGATGAAGTGTATTTAGAAATGGATTTGCCCTCAGTTTTCTGGCAGGTATTTTTGCTAATTATTTAAAGACAGAAAATATTTACTGTGCAATGGATTTTTAAGAGTTTAGTATATTTATGTACTTTCTTGCTTACTTCAAAATGTTTTGTAAGGATAATGTGTATATCAATTCTAGTATTTCCAGACTTTAGTATTGAAATTCCTGTTTTACACTTACAGCTGTAACTAGTGTAGGTGTTAACTATTGTGAGTATTAGGTCTGGAATAAGTTCAGTGTTACTGTTGCTATCTTAATAGCCCATTTTCAGTCAGAATGGATTTTCTGGTTTGATAATAGAATGAAGATAACTTTCAAAAGGTGAATGAATGAATGAATTCTATGTCTTAGTAAACAAATCTCACACAACTGCTATTTTATGTTATGTTTACATTGTAAAGTCTGTTAAGCTTCTTAAAGTAGAAATTGCAATAACATTTCCAAGTTTTGTTAGTATGAAAGGCATGATACTTTAATAATGTTTGTTCACTTGTATAAACAGTATTATAAACAGTTTTGTTGCTAAATACATTTTTGGAAAAAATCACAAGTATGTTACTAACACAGTTGCCTTTGGAGAAGCAAGGAATCAAGCCCTATAGACTACTGCTTCTGCAACAGAAGTAGAGGGTTCCCAGTTCTTTCATTTTCCTTTGATATTGGATCATTAGGGGCTAGATTTTGATCAGATATTTATCCCAAAACTCTGTATTTGGATCTAGTGCTTTTTCAGCATCATACTGGAGTTTTCCTTCACAGAGCTTAGAATTAAGCTCATAACATACAGTTATTGTGAGCTATAGGAAGAAAGAGATTTATGGAAAATGTCTCCTTATCTTTTTTCCCCTGAATATTAGTAATCTCAATTTATGGTATACTGAGGACCCAAAAATCTGTTACGCAGATTTTACTTTGGACAAATGTAATAAAATAGAAGTTCTAAATAAATCTTCAAAGAAGACAGAGAACTCATAACTATTTCCAGAAATTATGGCCTTTGTCTCTCAGTGCTTCAAGCTAGAGGAACTTCTTCCTTTTGATTGTGGGATGTGAGGTGTCATAGTGTCTTTGTCTGGTGCCTCGTAATACCCTTTTTATTTGACCTAAGCGTCATGGACATGTGGATGCTTTCACCTTGCTTTGCTCAGAGTAATGCCACAAGCTGTAAGGCACTAGTGAACCAGTCCCTCTCTTTCTATTTGCTGTCTAGAACTGCAACCTCTGTCTCAACTGTTATTGAGGTAATTTGGCAGTTTGCTGCTGATTTTGGAAGACGCAAGCAGAAACACATTGTTCTTTTAATTGCCAGAGCTCTTTGTATTTTCAGGGAACATTCCTCTTTAATTAAAGCCCCATATATTGCATGTATTCGCACACACAGACTCCAAACTCTACTTAAGCTGCCACCAACACACAGCAACTTAAAAATGGGGGAAAAATCAATAAAGCAATCATCAAAGTTAGGCAGGGAGAATCTGTCCTTTCAGCACAACTATTTTGCACTGTTTTGGTGCAGGCCGGTAGCCAAGTAAGTGTAAGGTCTCTCAAAGACGTTTTTTGAGAAACAGCAGGCTAAATACAACAACTGGCAAGTATGACAATCGGCAAATACAAATTGCTTACTCCTGGATCATTCTGGCACTTGTTGGAAGATTTGATGAGGGCAAGTTGTTGGCTGTCTCCATTCCTGGACAAAGCTGTATCTCAAAAACAGAGAAAGCACAGCTCCTTGCAACTTTTTGTTAATCACCAGCCTTCCATTTCTAGGGATGTGATGGTTCTGGCAATATGGGACTCACTTGTATCTCAAATAGTGCTATCGCTTGTGGCCAGATACAAAATAAGCACATACAAATAAAATACCAAATGAGAAAGCACCTGATTTCAGACAGTCTTCAAATCTAGGCTATGAAACTGATTTTTCTTAAAAATCTGTTGCTTCACTTTTTGTCTTCATGCTGAAGCATCTCCTTGCTTAAATAAAATAGCTTTAAAAAGTAGTAGGGCAGTTAGTATAACTGCTGGTGTACATCACGGGGGCAAATAAGTTTGTGGAACAGAACCAAACATGTGGAGAGTAAAGGCTCCAAGCAGAGAAGGAATATTCTGAATATTTTTTTAATGTCTATTTAATTGCTCAAATAATCTAATGATATTAAATTTTATTTATTATTCAGCTTAGAGTTCTTCACTTAGCTGATTCTTAGGGTCTCTTTGGAGACTTCACTGCTGGGACTCAGTCGATACAGATGTATCCAATCTCAGCTGTATGAACTAGCCCTGCTGTAGCTAGTGTTTTGTGTATCACGTTTGCTTATGTGTATACACAAACATGTGTTTTGCTTGCTGTAGGCATTCAGCATCTGATGGCCCAGCACTGTGGAAGGCTGCATAAATGCCCCTTGGAGAGATTCACCTTTCCTTGTTACACTGCTGGTTCTGGTTACATATACCCTGCTGCAGTCCCAGACGTGTCAGTCAGTCCCTTTCCGGAAGAAGCAAGCCATTCCAAATGTATGTGGGTACTAAACAGTTTAAAGTCAGCTTGCAAAACTGGCCATCTGGCTGGGCAGAAGGACCTTTTAGGAAGAAAAGGTGTCCTCTGCATAAGCCAATGCTGAGTAGCAAAGTCACAAGTATCTGGAGATGGTGAATTATTGGGAATGATCAATAATGGCTCTTCTGAGCTGCAAGTGAAAAAAAGTAATTTCTGTGTGAAAAAACAAGTGAGACATAGGCTAACCAGAGCTGATTTGAACCAGTAATATTAGGTACAGTGACTGGTAGTGAAAGACAGACAGTTAACTAGAGTGGAAATTCGTGCAGAGAATGAAGTGGTGTTTTAGAGCAGATTTGTATCACAGCAAGACTCAGTGAAACCCAGCCAAGGAAAATTGGTTCTCAGAAAGATTAGAGCTACATAGCAGTGTTTCTATTTTACCCAGAGAGACAGAAATGGAGCAGGTAGATATCTCATGGATTGTGGAAATGAGGTGCTCACTGCAGTATGCCAGAGAAACCTTCATCACGTGCTCCTGATGTGCTGTTCAGGAGATTGAGACACCATCTATCTGTCAAACGCTACTCATATCACCTGAATAGTGAACTAGTTTCCAAATATGTGCAGGGCATTTGCAGCTCATTTTCTTTCTCAGGAGAATATGGAGCCATAAGTCCCCATATCATTTTTCAACTGTGATCGAAGTAGACCTTAGCTGATGAATGAAGTCAACAGAGTTGCTGGCAGATGCAAATCTGTTTAGGTCCTCAACTGGATCCAGCCCTCTAATAATCAGGATGTGTGAAACTCAGTTCCCCATTCCCTCCTGCTGATGTAGTTTGCTCCCTGGCAGTGTCAGAAAGAAGTTCTAGGAGCAAGCCTTCTGCTCCAAAGGATGAACAAAGACAAATGCTTTGCTGTGTTGATGCCGTGAGTTTTTTTGTGTGCTGTTTTGCTCTGTATCTTTCTTCCCTGAGGGCCTACCCTGTCCCAGGCCCCTCCTGAACCCTCTTCTGGGCCAACTCATTCATTTTTTCCAGGACAAAACTCGTGATATTTGTTGTGCTGAAAAGTACCTTCTAAAAATCTATTAACCTGGCCTAAGATTTCCTTAAAATTAAAGAAATCAGTAGACTGCATGCACTTGTGTGTGGTGCTTTTCTCCAGCTCTAATGAAAACGAATAGCTTCTCATGCACATTCTTTCTGGGAGGTACTGGCTGGTCACTCACTTCATGCAAAAGGCATGGCGTCAGCCTTGCCGTGACATTAATGCTGGGATGCTGCTTTTTCAGTCTAAACCTCCTCTTTTCTGCGATTTGTGAGTATCCCTGCAAAATACCTACATTGAAATTCTCACGCTTTTCTCTTCCAACACTACATTTTATTATTATTTTAAGAGTTTAAGAATAAACCTTGGATATTATTAAACTCTCTAAAAGAAGAATCTTTCCATATCAATACAAAGCCGATGACATTTCTGAAAGCTAAAAATCACGTTTGTTCTGAATTTCAGACTTGGCGCAAACGTAGATCTTGATAATGTCTGTCAATGTTTGTTTAGTCTGGAAATCTTTGGCACCAAAATAAAAGTTCCTTGCAGCAAGTGTGACGACAGTATTTACCCTGCCTGTGCATTTCTTGCCTATTTTTCACTACTCCCCTTGTGCTCAATCTGTGCAAGATAAATTATAATTTGTTTCTAACTTGGTGTCTCTTGAAAACTTATCTTCTATCTGTAGAACCATGAGACTGCTTCTTCCTTGTACATGACAGTAGAACCCACCGCTCTGTGATCTGCAGCGAGGGACAGCATTCAAGTGAAGGGTTTATTAATGGTAAGCAGAATGCTTGCAGCTGCGTCGTATAGCTGGTTTGCATGCCTGCTGTCTCCTGAGATATTTCTAGATTAGGTCAACTTAATGTCCACAGACAAATAAGCAGTTTCTTTATTAAAGAGCTTTCCTGGAGGCTGCTTGAGCCACACCATGAGATGTGAGTTATAGCAGGTGCATATCAGTTAGAGAGAAATGAAGACATCTGTGAGGCATGGGATCCGCTGTTACCTGAGTATAATATATGTTCCTATACCTCCCTTTTCAGTCCATTTCTTCAGTTCCCCTTCAGGTTAATATTGCTGGTGGCACTCACCTGGTTTGTTCTTACTGCTATACTCCAATATAGAGAAGATGTCACTGAAGATACCTCCACTTCCACAGAAAGCCAAAAAGGTCTTGTGCACCTAAGCAGTTGATTGGATGAAACCTTAATTCAAAGCCAGGGTATCTATTTTCAAAACCAGGATCTATCCTTTTCTAAACTGAGGTATAATTTTTCTGCACTTGGCTGTGAAGAGAATGCCAACGTACGTTTAGCTTCCTTTCAAGAATAACAACGAAGAAAGAAGAGGCTTCTGCCTGAGGCCCACCATGGCAGAGTAATTCCCCCACCCCCATTAAACTAAGTCATAACAGCAGTTTCAATCGAACACCACTACTGCATTGATTATGGAACAAAGAGCATAATCTCAAAGCTGCAAAACTGCTGCTACACACACACACACTCGCTCTGTGCAGAGCAGCTCACATGATGCATTTTATCATTGCATGATACAATTATCTGTTAGTAGATGTACATCTGTACCATGGCAATAGCATAACCGATGCAGTCAAAGGATATTT
>Ga0065711_1006332_pt1 | contig 33683 bp, 23 predicted proteins | sample Hoacrofraction12_FD_59098 | JGI IMG/M metagenome (GOLD analysis project Ga0065711, IMG submission 59098) | Hoatzin crop microbial communities from Cojedes, Venezuela - Epithelial fraction 12 v2 (version 2) | ecosystem: Host-associated > Birds > Digestive system > Esophagus > Crop | place...
GTCGGCTGCGAGTCGCTCTCGTTCTCTGGGAAGCGGCTGCTGGGATGGCGCGAGCCGTGTTCTCAGGGCCCCCGGAGGGGGCGGCGGCTGGGCTGCCTGCAGCGCCGGGCCGGGGGCCGGGGGGCCGCCCTGGGGGGCCGGGCGCGGTTCGTGCGAGGGCCTGCTCCGTGCTGAGCGGAGCCGTGCTCGAGTCGGGGAGCAGGCTGCCCGCTTTGCACTCCGCTGAAGCCGGAGCTCGTTTCCAGCGCCTGGCTTATTCACGAAGCGTTGCTGGGGTAAGCTGGTCGTGAGGTTTGTCGCACTCCTGAATTGCCTTGTAATTCCCCAAGCCTGAAGTCTCTCCTAAGTGTAAAACTATGCACCTACCTTTATGACAGCTAAATTTACCTTATTTTATATGTAAGTAGTAGTATATATAAGTAAACAATAAAAATCTAATCTTCAAGGTAGATCTTTGTGATGGGAGACTGACATACGGCAGTAACTGTAGCCCTTTTATGAACAAAACCACAATGCAGCAGCCCTGCCTGTGCCCAGTGAAACACCTGTCATAAGCCTCTGTCATTGTGATTGTCCTTACCCCACCATGCCTAATTTTTCTCCAGTTGGGTATATTCCCTTTTGGCTCTGGATAAGTGCTAGCTTGTGACCCCAGGTAACCAGCCTTCAGCTTACCGTGGAAGCTACTTGCTAACCATTTTGTTACCATAGCTATTGAATTTCTCCTAACTTTAATTTACTGTAGTGCTATTCAGATGATCTCAGAATAATGTGAACTTAGGAAAGTTTTGAGGATTGCTGTCTGAAACCATTAGTTACTCTTCCCCCCCACCAGACCCAGAGCAAAGTCTGAGCTGAGGCCACCAACCATTAGTTGCATTATTCTTCTGTAAACGGTTACTGCTGGTGGATAGCACTTCTACTTAATTGTATTTCTGTCCCATTTGACTTGGACCAACTTCTCCAGATTTCAGTTTCTTCAGCATTAGTCCGAAAACTAATTATGAGACCACTGTTTCTTACCTGCCTCAGATAAATATACTGAGGTTGGGCTGGTTCAAGGATGATTACTTAGCCACGTACAAATTTGGGTGTTCTGGAGCCTGTACTTTGTGGCTTTTTTTGCCTAGGACCATTTCTCTCTTTTTCCCGATCACACCTTAAACCTAGCCATGAATGCTGCCAGTATAAAGTTTAAATATTGCCCCTGACATCACTAGCCTTTGTTATTTGAGCTCATCACTTCCTGTATACAAAATTTTCCCAGCTGCTGGCATTTAGCAAATACAAGTTCATCTAATCTAAACAAATCCTGAATTCTAATCCATAATCTTTTGGTGGGTTCTTCAGTCTGGTCTCTTCTGAATCCTTTCGTTAACATACATAGCTGCTGTGTTCACCCCACAGCAGCTGGCACTAGCTCCAAAATGTTAGGTATCTTTCTTCATCAGTGAGGTTTCTCTGGATTTCATTAGTTCTGTTCCTTTGTTTTAGACTTTCACCAGCCAAAAACTATATACAACCTGTGACATCTACTAGCACAGTCCATACCTTAATTGATCTTTTTTCTGGCTGGTTTGTGAGTCCTTCCTCAGGGTTTTCTAGAGATGCGAACTCACAGTATAACCTACCCTCAGCCTTACTTTCCCTCTATGAACTCCTGCCACAGTCAGCTTGCCAGCTGCGTGTTTAAATGAAGCGTGGTGGTTTTAGCAGGCACTAGTTCTCTGTTCAAACTGACAGCTTTTACCAACCGCAAACAGAAATGTGGCCTCGTGACCTAAACTAGCACAGGTCATACGCTTCTTAAATCCTCGGTTAGGTCTGATTCAAGAGGCTCCATAGTCAGAAACGCTGGCACCTAACCTTACTGTAACTCTAACTTGTTCTGAATGTTTTTTTCTCGATGCATGTCATACCAAGCCACAGGGTAGTCATGGATGGAAGAAAGTTTGAACAGTGATTTACTCTATTTCTAGCTCTATGAGCTTTGCTGGAGACAATGTAATTGTACCGCGTACCCCTTTTCTGCATTTGCCAGCTCTTCACAGATGTCTTTGTAACCCTAGGGTGCTTCGTTAAACTTCAGGGTCTGAGACGTACGGTTAACCTGCAATCAAACTGAAGGGCAAGCTATTGCCAACAAAGATCTGTTGCTTTATGTTATTGCTAGCTCAAAGTCCATACTGGCCTATTCCAGTGCTGGGTTAAGGTGTAGGTGAGAGGTGTAGTGCAGGGTCGGAGAGCTACTGCAGATTGGGTGGAAACTGCTAAGGGAACACAAAATTGAAGAACTGGTGCTAACAGACTCAGCCACTTCTCTTGGCAGGTTTCTGACCTCACTGGGCTATGGTTGGCATAGGGCTGGCTTCAGGGATTACAGAATGGCAATAAATAAGGCAGTAATCTTATTGGAAAGGGAACAAAAAAAATACAGTGGAGATTGTGGCCCTTATGGGTCCAGACTCCATTTCTGCTTGCGGTTTATGGAACTTGAAGGATTTTTATTCGCTGTTAAACTCTAGGTTGCTTGTGATTTCTAACAAGTAGCTTTTCATACTTAAAATTGCAACAACTAGAATTCCTTATATGTGACTTTTTGATTAACATGTCAGAATTGTATTCCAGGCATTGTTTGTATCATTTACACTGTTACACATAAAAACACACACAAATATAAACAAGTATTAAGGTCTGGCAGTTACTGTTCTATTGCAAACACAAGTTTTGTTAGTTTCCTGTATTTGCATAATTAACTTTATAGCAAGGAATAATGACAGTGTAGTAACTAGGAAAGATTAGATTAAGGTGGCAGACCCAAGAGAAAGCAACTGGTTCATGTTAGCGATTGCTAAACCTCTACTGGTCAGTCCAACCCTAAAGAAGCCTGACTTTAATTAGGGCTGCCTGGACCCAGTGAGGAATGCTTGAGGGAATAAAATATGAAAAGAAAGAAAGAAAGAGCTTGAAAGATTCTTCTCTTCCTAAATCTAAAATTAAGATGTATCTTCTCAGTGTTCCATTTGGAAAATACTCATACCTAATAAAACAGCTGTCAGTTGTCGTACACAATGTCTGCTTGTGAACTTACTAAATTGCTAGTTAATCCTTGTAGCTGGTCCAGTGCCAATGAAAACACTGATGTGGAAATTAACGTTATTGTTCAAGTAAGCATAATGTACCAGAAAGTTAGACATAGTACATAGGCCTCCATTAACAGTGTTTTAGAAAATGTTTGCTTTGATGTCTTTTCCTTCCCTTGCAAACATTTGCTTAACAACATCTGATATCCATTATGTAATATTTGCTCTAATATGTAGGTGTTAAGCAGCTGTAAACATTTTATCCTCCCTTCAGTGAATCATCAACATGATTCTTGGTTCTACATTATTGCCAAGTATATATAGATTTTTGGATAGCCTTTGGTTTTGTGTGTCTTGGAAAATAAAATAAATCAAGAAAATATCAATAAATTTAAAACTCTTTATATGGACAGATGGCATTTTAAAGCTTTTTGCTTTGCACTAAGAAATCATTTGATCATGTGAAAGCCTAACCTTAGTTCTATAATATCAAAACAAGTGAAAGCTTTGATTTAAAAAATTTATTGTATACACATTCTGACCATTTTGTACAGATCACTAGTTTTCCACACAATTCCACATACTAAAATATCGCAAATAGTTGTATTTCATCTGTTGTCTCAAGTGGCTGTGAAATAACTTAAGTGCATTACAGAAGCGTTATGCAGTGCTTTGCATAGGAAGGAGGGGAAAAAAGCCTGTTGAAGAGGTATTTCTCCTCTGTTAGTTTGAATGAGTTATTAGACATAGTATTTCAGGACATGTTTTGCCATAATTTCTCAGCTGGTTACTAGAGCTAGGGAAGTCTTAGACTTTTATAGATTGCCAGATATCACAGGCAGGACGAAAGATCACTCGCATGTCAGTTGTTGATTGCCTCTTGGGTGAAGCAGGGTCATTCCACCACGAGAACATCACCTGAACTGCCTCTCTTGCAGGCACCTGCTTACCTGTTCCAAAAACTTCCTGCTTTCTGTTTTGTAGATTGTGGATTTGGGTTGGGGTTTTTTTAAACGTGTTTTGTAAACATGGCTCCTCTGGTATGTCTAAGAGGTGGATGTAGGAGCTTCTGAAACAGTCAGAAAGAATATAGGAAAAAATTAAAGCTTATTTATTTTTGCTATTAGCTGTTAGTCTTCATTATGTCTAAGGTGCTTATCTTTCTATCTAAGCAGAAAGATAATTAGCAGCATATGAAACAGCAGCAAAATTTTTAAAATTAATGTCAGGAGCCCTTTAGCATTTATACAAAAGAGGTTACTTCACTGAAACATTGCCAAGACATACATCCAAATATTACGTTAAAGTCTCTGGAGAACCAAAGTGTGCCGGAGTGGTTCTGTCTGAAGAAGAGTTCAGCCTGAGCAGATGCAGCAGTATCCCAGTGGGTAACATGGGCAGGTGTTTTTATTCTTGTAAATAAAACAAACATGCAAAAAAGTTATTGCAATGGTGCTGCGCAGCCTGCATCAGAGAGGCAATGTTTCTGATACTACTGAGCAACAATGGTGGCATTAAAGAGGGACTGGAAAGTGATCTGTTTTATTACTTGGTAGACTCTCCTGAGGACATCAAATTGTATCCTGATGGAAACTTACTTATCACAAAATATTTTTCCTAATAGAACAATAGTTATTTAGACTTAACCTCATCACAGTTGCTGTTTTAACCAAATACTGGAAGTAAGATGGCTGTTACCCAGCCACTGGCTGACTTGGCATTTACAGTCATGTTCAAAGCTAATTATTCTTTATAAACTAGACTGAAAAACAGAAGAAAACCTCAGACTTTCCACATTTTTGCATCCTGAGCCCAGACATCTATAAAAGAGTGGGGTTTGTTGTTGTTGTTATTGTAAGTCCTACTTATCTTTATTGTAAGTCGTACTTATCTTTAAAGGAGAGATACTTTTGCAGCAAAAAAAATGTAACAAATGGACATTTTCTCTAGTAATAACATATGAAAAGTTATTTGGGAGAGTTGTTTCTAAACAAGTAAGTTCTTGGGAAAGAACTGGGAGAGGGAAAACTAATTCCATCAGTTCATTTATATCATAGCTCCCTCGTGGGTCACCCTGAAAAGCTATAAGCTGTATGGCTTAGCAAGAAACAAACCTCCCCAAATATTGGCAGCTAAAAAGCTAGGAAATATTTATTGTTGAAATATCCTGAAATTTTGATTTTGAAAGGGTTTTCCCTGAAATCAGGTGATACCAGTTGAAGTATTTCAGTCAATGTACAGAAAAATGTTGTAGTAGTTATTCAGAAACAGTACATAGAATTCTAAATCTCTTTTCAAGGTTTTCTACATGGCTCAATGCAATGAAACTGGTAGCAATAAACATATGGGATTTAAATCTGCTAAAAAGTTTCTGAAAACAGACTATTAATGGCTAAAGTAAATGTGAGGCTGTGTCAGGAAGAGACGTCTTCTAAGTCCATTCAATTGTCATGGCTTATTTGTTGAATCTACTTAGTGTTTCCGTGTGACTTCCCCGACCACACATCATAAAGCCCTGTTAAGCCGTTAAGTCTCTCTTCAGCAAACCAGTGAAGTAGTTCATATCTTTGTCTCCACAGCTTGTATAGTTTAGCTTGAAGTGCCACGGAGGAAGCAGTGGGGCAGTGCGCAGTGCGTATATACAGCTGCTTTTGGTTTCTGATTTTAATTGTTTCAGCTACGTAGATATTTAATAGATAGAATATATGCATATTTCTGAATATTAGAGCCTGATAAAGAACTGACGTTCTCCTCTTGCCACTGTGGTATCAGGTGGTGGTATCAGCAGGCTTTTGGTAGCCATTTAATGTCATGTGGAAAAATGTTCCTCATGTAGCCACCTCACAAATGAACGTAATCTTTTCCTGTGCAACAGTTATTAGTACTACTGTTGATAAATCTGATGTGCTATTACATTATTTGCTGTATACTCTTAAAATCCTGCTATCTGACAGAATCTCGATTGTGGAGTCTCCCTCTCTGGAGATATTCAAGACCCACCTGGACAAGGTCCTGTGCAGCCTGCTGTAGGTGACCCTGCTTCGGCAGGGGGTTGGAGTAGGTGACCCACAGAGGTCCCTTCCAACCCCTACCATGCTGTGATTCCTCTTGGCTGTTTTCCCTGGAGTCCCCAGTGCTTCATTAGGGAATACTTCAGGGAAATACTGGTAATCGTGTGTTCCCAGCCATGCTCTGGTCTGTGAAGCAGGCCTCGGGTCTCGTTTCTGCTCGGCTGGGCAGCGAGGAGGGGGCTGGCGGTGGCCAGGCTGCCGCTCCTCCTGGCAGAGGCATGTGGGACTCGCATCCTCTGAGCAATATGCAAGAATGGTGATACTGGATGGGATGACTTGGAGACTAAGCTTCATCTGCGGTCGGTCCTGCATTCACGTGGCCTCTTGTACAAAGGAAACATTTGCTTTTCAGTGCTTGGAGAATATTTCTGCTTTAATCATGAATCTAGAGCTCAACAGCATCATTGATGTATGGATGCTGTTTGTATTTTCCATGACTGCAACTGTGTTGTGCAAAGTATTAGACACAGCATGGTAGCCAAATTCTATTTCAAAGTGAAATGTACAGCTTTAATGACAGCTCTGCAAAGACCAGTTATTTGTGTAGTCTTTCTATGCTTTATACAGGCAACACTTAATGAAGTATACACATTGCTAATGTCCATCCTGCAGAGAAATGAACTGTGAAAAAATTCAAGCAAACATGTTCCAACTGTTCATACAAAGGATTGCACCAGTCACGCATTGTGCTTCCACAAAACTTTCCCCACAATTTGCTGCTGCTCAGCATGTACTTCACTTAGTTTCCTCCAATTAAAATTTGCAAATAGAAAAGCTTTCCAGTGCTGACAGACTCATGTGCTTTCCCGGAGATTTGGAGACACGTGTTCCAGGAATGGCTGGGTACACCACAGCAATACAATATAAAGGCAACGTCAATCACCTTCTCTCACTTTTTAATAGCTCCCCGCCATCGTTCTCATTCTCCATCACTAGAAACTTAATCTTAAAGGACCTTTACTATATTTCAAGTACAGTTTAATCCATTTAGATGGATCTCCTTCATAGCAATGGCGTGCTTATCATTCAGCATTTACAGAGGGACTACAGGGCTTACCAGGATTTCCTTAATTTTATGTCGCATGTTGGTGATCCCCGGAATATATTCTCAGTTTATTTTCCTCTTTGGTTTCAGCTCAACCAAGTGGTTGGTACTAAAATGATATGGGTGGCAGTCATTGGTGATTGGTTCAACCTCATATTTAAATGGTAAGAAGTTGGATTTATTTTAAAATATGGTATTTTTAATGATGGTTACTATATGTGCCTCAAGTTTAGAAAACTTTTTGTGAATAATGTACTAGTAGACTTTCCCCTGTAATTATAAAACAGGAATTCACAGTGAAGGTATTTAAGATATGTTTTAAATGGTATTTGATAAGACAAGAAGAACCTATAGAACTGTTACAGAATAGTTTTGGCAATATAGCTCTTATTCATTGTGAGATTATTTATTGTGCTTTGCTGAGGCCTTCTTACATAAAAATCTTTTTATCGCGCTTATGCTTCATTTTATTTTTTTGTCAGGATTTTGTTTGGCCATCGCCCGTACTGGTGGGTGCAAGAAACAATGATTTATCCCAATCAGTCAAGCCCATGCCTTGAACAGTTTCCTATAACATGTGAAACTGGACCAGGTAAGAAATTACATTGGAGATTACATTGGTACATTTAATAGAGATAGCGACTTTCTGGGGGGAGAGGATGTGACTTATAAAGACCTTACATGATCTACAAATCTCAGAGCTCGTGTTTAAAATAGCACCAAAACACAAGAAGATAAAAAGGAAGAAATAAAATGTGATAGCTGTTTGATTGCTGTGTGACAAGAATGTTTACTTCATTGCCTTTAAACAGTGCAAAGGAGGGGAATTTGGCTTAAAAATAACCCCTACTAGAATGAACCAGCGTATTGGCAAGGAATTTTCACAAATCTTGTGTTAAAGGTTCAGGAACAGTGATTCACCTGCTTTGTGAGGTCACTTTTAGGAACAGTTGCAGTGCCAAAGACATCAGCTTGGGGAGAGAAATTCCACATTGTTTCAGAGTGTTCCTAAACAGAGCAGGGGGCTGTTGAGTTTGAGGGCTTGTGCACTACTGCAAGAATTATTCAAACCACAAAAACTAGTAGGTGGTTCAGTGTAAATAAAAATAGTAGCAACGATTGATCATGTAATGTATCACAAGTGGAAAATAGAACCCCTCTTCCCAGAACCAGACAGTGGCACGGAATGCGGGGGGTGGGGAGAGGACTGAGGAGGGTGTACAAATATATGGAAAAAAACAATCTTTAACAAAATGTACCTTTTCAATATATTTTTACTTTTTTATATCTCATTGACTTCTCTGTGGAACTCGAATGCCATACTGCTGAAGTTAAATGAGTTTGTGCAACCCTAATATGTGAAATAAGGTAAACTTGGTTGGAGCTAACTGACTGAATGTAGTTTAATTCATTGTACAAGAAAATACTGACTGTGGAAATGAATGTGCTTTGCTCCTCGTCAATGCCACTGCAAGCTTTTAAGTGGTTTGCAGAGCTGTATTTTGTTAACAATATCCGGCATTATATCCCACTGTATATCCCACTCCTATTGAACGAGAAGCTTAAGCCCTTGCATCAGGCAAGGTTTAATAATGCCTGGTGTGTACATGATCTGCAGTCTGTTTTGAGTGGATTCATTTGGGACCTAACCCAAAGTATTAAGGTCCTTCAGATCTTCTCAAAAGCCTGCAGAACTGAGCCCATTCAGCACGATGTAGCTCCAAGCCCTGGCTAAGGAACCAGAGGGTTTCATTTTGATTTGTTGAGCCAGAAGGCCTTTCTTCCTATTACTTTCTTCCTGAAGTAACAAGTCATTCCTATTTCTGTCCAGCGGGTACCACTGTCATATTGATTCCATATTTAAACTTACAATGACCACATTTCCTCCCACCTCCAGATTTGCCCTTGACCATTGACGGTATCTGTTACTCACCTGTTCCTCGTTAACAAGAGGAGGTGCAGTCAGTGCGGCTGTTAGGTGCACACAGTCATTGTGGGAGCTTACAGGGTACTCCACACACTCTTAAAACATGAATTTGTGTGAAAAGATGAGACAAGCAGCCACAGACATGAGAAGGGCATATCCAAATATTGCTAGGATAGCCTGAACCTCAAACTCTGCGGCTCAACAGAAGGACAGGCTGAGGGAACTGATTGTATGACTACATGGCAAGCAATCTAAGGCCTGGATTTGTTTTGTACTTCTGGAAAGAACTGAACTAAAACCCTGCAGCCATCCTTTCTCTGGTATTTGTAAGGTTTTAAGAACATAAACCATAAGGTGGAGTTTATGCTCTTTCTAGTGGGTAATCTGCAGATGAACTATGAAACATTTTTCCTAGATGACCACAAACAGAAGCTTTCCCAACGCTGATACACAACATTATGGTTTCCTTATCAGTGACATTTGTTCTGTTGTGGGGTTCACAAGTGTACGTCTGTTACAAAATTAGGTCGTTAGCATGCCTACTAAAGATACTGCCAAGCAGCACACTGAAAATTAGTGCAGGGAGCCAGAAATCATTGTGCTTGTCCTCCCTGCACATTCCTGCTTTGCTGCTTCACTGAAATATTCTTTTGCTTTGCAAGCTACTGTATAGTGCTAAGTCATAACACATTCTTCAGCCAAAATGATTTCTTCTGCCAGTGAAATAACCCTGTCCCTTTTACTTCTCTTTTGTCTCCACAGAAAGCCAAGCTGTAGAAGTCTGGTATAGACAGATTCCAATGATTTTGTTTCCTCTCCTTCCCTGTTTCAATTTGTTGAATGTAAACCTGGTGAACAGGGGAAAGGAAGTGACAGAGTAATTTTAGGAATCGTTTCCCTTGCATCATGCCAGCATACTTAGCATACAGAGGAGCAGATAAAAGGCAGCCTGGAAGGGTCATTTAAAGTCATCCTGGTACTTTAATTTAGACTGTTACAAAGAGCTAAATCTCTATTGCTCCCCTTAATTATGAGGTAGCCTATTCAAAACCTATCTCATCTGATCCTCATGTATAACATCTATGTAGTGTGCTACAGCCCTAAGAGAGTGCTGGATGCTCTATTTTTGAAATCACAATCCAAATCCAAGTCGTGGAAAAATACTATTCTTTCCAAGCAGGATACCAGCTCACACCAATGGAAGATGGTTAAGCTGTTACCCACTTGATTTCAGACAAATGTTCTGGATTCCATATGGATGAGTTTTCTGAAAAATTTGTATGGGGAAAATTAACTTTTGACAAGCAATTGACATTCTTTCAGCCTTTGCTAACCATTTTCTTTCTAAGTGATTAGGTGCCTGGGTAACTGCGAGTAGACATTTGCTATACGACAAATGTTACAGTCATCATTTTTAAGCTTGAATATTTCTTTTTTTTTTTTTACTAGGAAGCCCATCTGGACATGCCATGGGATCTTCCTGCGTCTGGTATGTAATGGTCACAGCAGCACTTAGCTACACCGTTAGACGGAAAGATAAATCAGCAGTTACCCTTCACAGGTCAGTGTCTTTCCATTGTTCTCATACAGGTACTTCTTTATATACAAGCTATGTTTTTAATAGGCTTATTTTAACCAAATAGTCATAGTCTGTTTTGTCCAGTTTGTAAAAAAAAAAAAAGAACAACTCTTTATTATGATCTACTTCAGACAAAGCATATTAAGATGATTTGTCCATTTGTATAGGTTGATATTTATTACCTTATGTTCGTTGCATACAGTATCTCTGAATTGGCTCCTATTAAAGGTCATGTCACGTCTTCAGCACTGGAAGTTTTGAATTCTATTAATTATCCTTACATGTTGGATCTTCTGGTTAGTACATAAATTTACTGCTTTGATGGTAGTCCTTCTTACCTCATTTTAAAGCAAAAGCACATAATGTTGGCAAAGTTCAGTGTAATGTGTTATTCGGCTCTTGGGGAAGTCTTAAAATTGCTTAGATGGCTGTTCTTTCCAAGCCTGACAAGATGGTTCGCATACTATGTGAATTTTGTCACCAAATAATTGAACTTTTGCATTTAAGTATGACTTGATGATGAGAAATATGTTCAAGGTACTAGTGCTAATTTAACTTGCCCATTAATGATTTTCATCACTAAAACCATGATGGTGTCTTGGACCTGAAACTACTGGGGTCTGTTCGTGCAGCCCTAGATGTGGGTGGAAGAGCAACCACTCTTGCTAAGTGTTTGAGTACTGGCTTCCAGTTCTTGACCAACTGATTCTAAACTTCTCTACTTGTAAACCTCTGCTTGCTAAAAATATAAGCCTTACAGGAACAGGTCTAGTGTAAATTACTAGGTGAAATATCTTGTCTTAATTTTTAAGCATCTTCCTTTTCCCTCTTAGACTGACATGGTCATTCCTCTGGAGTATTTTTTGGATTATCCAGATCAGTGTATGCATCTCGAGAGTATTCATAGCAACACATTTCCCTCATCAAGTTATTCTCGGAGTATTTGCTGGTAATGCTGCTATTTTTTCTTTTCAATATCCATGCAAAATCTGAAAAAAATGAAATATGAGAAAAGGCAAGAGATTTTTAGTAGTGCTTCTCAGCTTGTAGCTCTAGTTGTGCTCTCCACTCTCTGAAAGATCAAGGACTTGATGATAGTTTAAAGGTAAAATCTGTGAGGTAGTATGTATCCGCTGTCTTTGTCATTCTCACAGGGAGCGAGCCCTTGTCTGTGTGCCAGTTGATGCAGTCTGTGTTATGTCCACACTGCCACAGACTAGCGCTATCTGGTTTGTACTGGCTGCGGCTGATCTTTATCTGTGCGGCCTGTGTGGAAGGGGTCAGAGAGGAAGTTGCTCCTATAGGGTCCTGACCGTTCCTCCCTGGAGGAAGCGATTTGGTTCACTTCAAATGGTGTCGAGGCACAAATTAGTGTGTGTGCAGTGTGAACAAGCACGGGGCCAGAGACCTGGGGCAACACAGACAAAAAGGCAAATTAGCAGTGCAAACCTTCCACGGTGATTTAAGGAGCTGAAGTACATTTTTCAGTTAGGTAAACATGTTTCAAATTAGTATTTAGGGAATTCAAGCTATGAACAATCTCTCTCGTGTCTGTCTGGTTCTAAGGAGGGTGACCAGAGCATTGGGTGGGAGCTGCCTGCTTCCGTTCTCTTTCATGGATGCAGAGCAGCCTGGGCAGCACTGGCTGACGGCTTGCAGTCCAGCTCTCCCTTTTCACAACCAGGGTAAAATGCCTAAGAAGGAAAATAGGTGTGTTCTGTGTCTTTTCCTTCAACATTCCAAGCCTGTGTGGGAGCTGGTATTGAATTCGGCATCGCTGGGGCCAGTCTTTGAGTGGGGGGCTCTTTTGGAAAAGAAATGTTCTGCTTGACATCGAACATTTGATAAGTTGTCATCTGAGAGATGCAGTCAGGCCTAAGGTATGCCTCACATCAGAAGCATGCAGTGCTTGGTATTTAATTGCTTTTTTTCCAAATTAGCAGTTTTGAGTGAGAGAAACAGTTTTGTAATGTACTGTAGAAGTAGTAAATTGTGCATGTATGTGTGTGTATATATACACATATATATATAAAATATATAGATAGATTCTTCTGTCTTCAAAAGTCAAATTCTACAGGAGCACTGTAAAAAGTGTTCCTTCAAAGTACAAGTGTGTTGTTCCATGTAACACTGAGTTTCTCATCCGCAGGCATTTTTGTGGCAGAAGCATTTGAGCATACCCCTGCTATTCAGACAGCAAGCTTGAGAATGTACATGAAGACAAACTTGTTTCTTTTCGTCTTTGCCCTTGGCTTTTATCTAGTCCTTAAGCTTCTCAATATTGACTTGCTATGGTCTGTGCCAAAGGCCAAGAAGTGGTGTGCCAACCCAGACTGGATAAACATTGACACAACTCCATTTGCTGGACTGGTGAGGAATTTAGGTGCGCTCTTTGGCTTAGGTCTCGGAATTAACTCTGAAATGTTCATCTCGAGCTGCAAAGGTAAAAATAGCTGTAGGATAAGTTTCCGCTTATTGTGTGTAGCTGCTTCTTTAGCTACACTGCAGCTGTATAATTTCGTTAAGATACCTACTCATACTGAGTATTTGTTCTACACTCTCTCTTTTTGTAAGAGTGCAGCTATGCCTCTGACTGTAGTTGCCTTGGTTCCGTACTGTGTTCACTCGTTAATGAGGACAGCTGAAAAGAAACTCAATTAGATTAAGTTTTCCAAATGGTTAGCAATATGGGGATGGATATGAACTGTTCAAGAACCCTCCGCAAGGGCAGTTTTGCTGTCTCGTTTTAACCAAGGGGGATGCCACTGCATCTTTGATGTGTTCCTGGTAAGTAACCAGTACATCCAAAATCAGTACATTCAAGAGTGACTTTGGCAGCTCAGAAATATTAATGGCTGATTTTACTCCTAGAAATATTGCAATCACACTGCAGTATGGTTAGAAATGACCCAGTATTCGGGGTCATAATGAAGTTTTAAAGTATAATCAACAGTTTCATTTAGCTGCTTGGTGGTCTTTTAGTTCTGTCCATCTCCAGCTAGATGGTGCTTCGAGCCTCAGTTGTATATAGTGATACTCAATATTTAATTTTTTTATATATTGATATTGCGTATTAAACTGCTAGATAATGGTGTGACAGTATCACACCACCAACAGCTGTACAGTTATACTCAGACACTGTGAAAAAGGCCAGCGTAGTTATAAACAAGGCTTTAGATTTAACTTATTGAGCTTCCTGAGCAAAACAGCTTCTGATTAAGCCAGGTGAGAAAAAAATAAAAGGTTACTTCAATTAGATACTGCAGAATGTATTTTTGCGTTACTCTGTGTGTTTTGTCATTTTTACTTTTTGAAAGTGTTCACATAAATCAGGAGTGATACAGGTTACACCTTTGATATTGAAAATACGTAGATATGGTGTAACACATCTTTGGGTTCTGTACATCTACACAGAGCAACAAATGAAGAAAATCGTCCATAATGAAATTATCTTAGCATATCACCTCAAGAATGTTGTTCATGCTCCTGTATTGCAAAGGTAAATTAGTCTCATTCTCTCAGGTCAAGAGTCACAAGCTGCAGTCACTGTTACTGACTGTGTAAATCATGAAAATGTGATTGCAGATGAAGTCATTGCAATTTGTATTCTTGTCAGCTTGGTTTACCTAAGCAGACAAGTACCTTAATATGTTAAATATATGTTTGCTGTATAAAATGGATGCTCTAAATAGGCAAAGGCAGGTACTTTCCCTTTTTATTCATTACTTAGAACCTACTGTTGCATATTACCTTTTGGTGCACAATCTCTAGGCAATATTTTGCTGATACCATCTCATAATACTTAGTGTACAAGCAACATAAGGCTTAATATGGGTAGTAAGGGCTCTGTATGTATAATCAGATAGCAATAAGGCTTAGAAGATGTGAACATGATATTGCTACAGGACTTCCAGTTAGTTGTGGGATCACTGAAATGGAAAGAATCTTATTTAATTGGGAGAAGAAGGTGAGTAGTTTGAGTTGGCCCTTGGGACTGAGTGTGATACAAATTACCAATGCAAATCTGAAACAGGCATCCTTATTTAAAAGCCTACTAAGACTACCTTGACTTAAGAAAATTAATCATCTGGTTTTAACAGTCAGAGGAGTATTCTGCTTTATGCATCTCCTGATATCTTCTTTAATGATTCTCTGAACTTTTTTTCGCACAGCAGCTGGCCTGAAACCCGTCTTTTCTATAATTGTGACTGCTTAAGCAAAATGACTAAGCTAATAGGACTAGAAACAAATAATGAAGACAGCCAGCTATGACAGAGATTTTTCCCGTGTTCAAGTTGTTCTGTGCTTTGTTATTCCCTGCCAGTGAGGTGACCTACAGAGGCATCACAGAACGCTAGGAGGTTGCTCTGGCTGTCCTTCTGTTCTTCACTCCTGGCCCTCGGCAGGGGATTCTTTGTGCGCAGCCGCCTGTGGCTCTGGCAGCTGTGTTTGGGCCTGCTGGCAGTGCTGGCTGTTTTGAGCTGGGAGTTGCGGGCGACATCACGTTTTGAAGCTCCTAGTACGTGGCGGGCTGTGCTTCCTGGTACTGACAGAGAATCTCAGTGCCACTGTTGGGATAGGCAGAGCCATCGATGTAGAATGACAGCTGGCGTTTCTGCAGTGCTCTTCTAAGTACCGTACAGACCCGTAACGAGACGTGGGCTCCCGCTCGCTTGCTTGGCATGTCCTGTTAGTTCAGCCTGCAACTGCAGTGCTTCAGGGAAAGGGACAAAGACCAGCCTCCTCTCTGACCCACCGCTCATGCTTTCTGCAACTATTAAAACATTACTAAAACCAAAAATGGTGGGAAAACTGAATAAATGGTTAGTTTTATTTTGCCAGTAACTTCAGCAGTTAACCTGTTGATAAAGCCATGGCAGTAGAATGAGACACTTTCTGCACAGCTGAGTGTGTTGGGTTACAGAGTTTTGTGCAGCTGCCTGAAGAATCTCCAGAGAGGACTCCTGAAACGTCAGAGCTAGCCTTTTCCAGAGTGGTGGGGTAAACAAGTGTCTTGAGATAATCTTGATATTTTGATAGAATTAGTATTGCAAATCAGGAGCCAGCCATTTAGTTCATACAGTGAAATAGGTCTGCGTGTCCCATAGTCAGGCTTCAGTGAATTTATCATAGTTGAAAATTACACTTCAAGCCTTATTTAATAAGATTGTGGGGCACCTGAACTAAGAGCTCTCAGATTGTTAAACATTTAAACTGTAACTTCACTGGGCTTTTGCAGCTCTTTATATTGTTAATATTTGGAACAGTTACAGAGCATAATACACTTATACAATGATGGGCTGAACTACTCAACCTGGTCTGGGCCACGAGACCCGCTTTTGAATTAATCTTTCCCAATCTAGCAAGGAGGGTGGAAAGTGCTTCACTGGTCCCCTTGCTCCCACTAATGGGATCCTAGGAGATCTTTTGACTTGGAGATGCCCAAATTCGGATAACGCAATTCCAGAAGTCCTTCCATCTGTCTGCAGAAAGATTCACACTAGCCAGAAGTTAGATGAGGAGAAAGTGTCCCTCACGCTGGCAGGTTGGCATTGCATTCAGCTCACAACACTCACTTTTGCTGATACGCAGCTTGTCGTCTTCCCCATTCGCTGTTCGGCCTTCCCAATGGAAGGGCTCTGGCCCCAGACAGGCTGTTCCTACTCAGAGCAGTCTCGTTGGAGCATGGGCTGTGTTTGCACTCAGGTGCCATCCCACTGCAGTATCATGGCTGTATTTATCCAGAGGAACAGGGTAGCTGCAAAACCAGGTAACGCAGCTGCCAGGGAGCATGCGGAGGAACATACAGCAGGACGCACAAACGATGCTGTCGGCGGCTTCTGTCAAGACCAGTGACTCGGGGCTGGCTCTGAAAGACGCACGCCAATGCCTCTGGGTCTGCTCAGGCGTCTTGTCACCAAGCTCAGGGCTGGAGATCTTGCCTGTGAGGCAGCTGCAGAGGAAAGGCCAGTGCAGCTCTGCCCCGAGCGGTCCCTCAAGGCTTGCTGCTCATGCCCAGACACACCGTGTAGCCCCACTTGCACTGCAGTCCCTTCCCATGGGTACTGGAGGGCTTTATAATCAACTGGTTCTCAATGGCACACCAGGCACCAAGTGGCAGGAGGTGGCACCCAAGAACGTGTAAGACCAATGCCACAGTTTGTGCACACCGTGAGTGCCTTCGTTGTACAGGCGTACTTCCCACTACCTAGCTCCCAATATTTACTAGCTGCCTAAAAATAGGATGGTGTTACAGTGAAGAGCAGTAGTAGCACCTCCCAGCTGGGCCCATGTCACTGTGCTCCTGCCAGGCGATGGCAGGCTCCCTTGCAGGTGGGGGCTAGTGTAGTTGCATTGGCCTTTCCAACAGCTCTGTCCCGCACAGCAGACCCTCGTTACAGACATGATCTAAATACATAGAAATACTCATCATCTGCTGCAAGATACTCACACACCTGTCTGAAGGGTAAGACATGAAGTGCTAAAGCTCAAGAGCTTGTAAAAGACACAATTATTGGTATAATTTGGGCCATGAAAGTGGTGTCCTTTAGGAAAAAGAATTATGGAATAAGTACACATACTAATTGTAGTTTTTAATGAAGAGCAGTTGTTTTTCAATGGCCTTAAATACTAATATAAATTAAATATCATATAGGTATGTCAATAGGTTATTGATGGGCATTCTGTCAATAGTTTCAGTCCTGAGCCATCCAAACTAATTATTGTTCTAAAACATTAAAGGGCTAAAAAGGTTAAAACAGATGACAAATAAAGCAGCTTCTTTTTTTACTCTCAGTTAAGGAGTAAAATACAGGTTTCCTTGGGAAAATAACATTTTGGTGTCAGCTATGTGATTTCAGTAGGTTCTGTTGAAGTAATTCTGGTAACAGAGTTGTGCAAAAGTTGAAATTGTTTTTTGCTGCCTGGAATTAGGGGATATAGCCTAATAAAGTTTTCACGCTTCCAGCTCTATTCAAGTTTCAGCAGTTAGTACTGTTCTGTATTTTTTTAAGAGAATTCGTTGTGGTGTGATTTGTTATAAAGTGGGTGAACCCCCGCAGCTGCAGATTTTTGGAAATGGGGAATGACTTTTGCAGTTATATTGTATTACTCAAACTCAAGATTTGAATTTTGAGACTTTAATTTAGACTTTCTGTGTATCTGTTTTGTCTCCAAGATCCCAGTCACTAAAGGGAAGAGTCCTGTTGTCCTGCAGACAATAACCAATAACATATTTCAGAGAAACAGGCAGTAGACCTTGTAATAAACTGTTAGAGATACACGCTTCTGCCAGAAGGAGATACTTCCTGACCTTTGTCATTTCTGAGCGAATTGTTGTCTGTTTATCAACTCTGCTTAATACAAACAGATAGCTAATTATGGCTAATTTTTTTCCCACCTTTACTGCATCTATTTATGGTTTCTGTAAAAATACTTATCATTGTCTTGCCATCTGAAAAAAAGAGAACATATTATCCATCACCGTCTCAATAGAAGTGATTTAAATAACTGCGATGATTAACTGTAGGACTGTGCATTGATTTAACTGAAGCATTTATTCCTATTCAAAATCTGTTTGACAGCTTTGATCAGCGCGGTGAGTGTAGGGGAAATGATCCTCACCAGCTCCTGGTCCTCTTCTTGATTGCTTCCTTTACTTGTGTGGGGCGGCCTTCTTTGTCAGTACTTGATGGTTTTGGTGAAGTGGCACGGCTGTGCCAGGCTTGGGCGCCGGCGTGCTGGTGCTGAGGCCGCCGCACACAGTGGAAGCCGTGCCTGCCCCGACAGCCCAGCTGCCGAAGGGGCGGAGGGTGGGGGTTCTGCACCCACAGTAAGGGTGGCTGGTGTAATCCTCTGCAGACCGAGCGTTAGGGGCGATTTGATCCCTTCAGATATGCAGCATCACTCCTGGGACTGATTTTTATTTGCACAGCTTACCTAGACAGTTCCCAGAGCACCAGAGCAGAGTCTTCCTTGATTGCTGGTTGAGGAAGGACAGGGCTGTGCAGTCTGACTGCAGGTGTGGCAATTCCCCACCTCGCCAGCAAAGATCCTTCCCATTTTCAGGCTTTCTTTTGCTTTGCAGAGGGCTAAGCTACTTCCTGAGCGCATCAGCCTACGCTTAGGCCCCTGCACGTGCCTGACGAGTGTGCTTGATGCAGAGAGCTGCGTACATTGAGGGTAGCACAGCTCTCACACCACTGTAGAACACTTTGTAGCAGAACGGGGTGCCAACATCCACATACCTACCGCAGAGCATTTGCTTACAGAAAAGAAATCTTTCAAATTTAGAATCACAGTAATTCAGCTAATTGGGGCTCCAGTGGTAACAAGCTTATAATAAGCTCCTTCCATGGCCATCAGTTCCTCATGCGTGCCCCTTTCAATGATGAGTCCTTGCGACATCACGGCGATGATGTCGGCGTTCTGGATGGTGGACAAGCGGTGGGCAATGACGATGCAGGTACGCCCTTCTCTGGCCTTATCCAGCGCTGCCTGCACAGTCTAAAGGCAACAGACAAAGTGGAGAGTGAAAATATGCAAACCAAACCAGGGCTCAGCTGGAAAAATCTGATCGCTGCAGATTAATTAACCGTATTGTGCAGCACTTGTAAACAAGTGACTATGAGGCTAAATCAAAGGTTATGTCACTGATGTGCCCAGCTGGGTCGTGAACTCAGTCTGTTAGCAGTACAGAGAAGGGACAGGTAAGCACAGCAGCAGCAGAAATCAAGGCAGGCCTTTATGCAGCTGGCAAGCTGAATGGCACCTCAGTACGGGTGTGTTTGTAACTTTCCACCTTTCTCTAATCTCTGGGTGTAACCAAGCCACACAAATCCTTGCCCAAGTTCTTAGGCCCCTCACCACTGTTTTGATTAGCTATTCAGGCTTCACCATTCATCTGCTGGAATACATTTTTGATTAGGTTTTTTTTTTTTTAATGTGCAGAAGCTATGTTTGTGAAACATTCCCACGGAACACTTTGAAACCCAGGGAATTAGTATGCACATTTCGGAAGTGCTGCCTCTCCCTGGCAGTCTGCGAGCCCCTGTAGCTGGCTGCTGGTTTTATAGCTGTGCTTCCTGGAGCAAAAGAGCATCAAAGGTACAAGTGCTGAATTAACAATGTGGAGTAACGTGGTCGTGTAGTGGAGTACATCGGGATGGCTCTGTTGAGCCGAAGGCAGCAGTGTACACTGTAAGCCATTGTATTCACTTTCCCTTGGTGCTTATCACTGCGCAGTTACCTTTTCACTTTCTGTGTCTAAGGCAGATGTAGCTTCATCCAGTAACAAGATTTTAGGATCTCGTATGATGGCCCTCGCTATAGCAATGCGTTGTTTTTGCCCACGAGACAGCTGGGATCCTTGAGCCCCAACATTAGTTTCATATTTCTGAAAAATATACAAAAGGACAATTTTAGTCAGGTGTAGGCCAACACACCAGTACGCAGCCTGAAGGCAGAGCGGGAGGAGAGAGGCGAGAGCTGACCATTGCTGCCTCCTCCTTAAAAAACCTGGCAGTGTGGAAGTACTGTAGCGGTGCTGCATGCGAGCTGTGCTTTGCAGTGTGCTCGGCCCAGGGGCCCAGGCAGGGTGGTGACGGGCCTGGGAGAAACATTTGATAGCAAGATGTTGGCTGATTTGTCTGAGGCAAAAGAAGTCCTCTCACCCTAGACTGGGGAGAAGAGGCTAAAAGTGATTTAAAGTCTTTCTGACAAGCGTTTTGTTTGGGTGCCTAAACTGTATTCACACCATTCATGTTCTTCTGATTTATTTTTATATGATTTCAGTGCATTTAAACATGTCTTAAATGCACATATGTAGCCAGCTTCAAATATTTTTGTCTATGTATCATGCCCTAGTCACAGGGCAAACCTCCCACAGCTGGGAACAGGAGTTGTATTTCCTGGCACAGTGGAACACTGTGACTGCCAAACTGTGCTGCTGCTTCTGTCTTGTCCATGGCTTTGAAAAATCTTCCCTTTTCCGCTAGTTTAGAGCTGTAACTGCCAGTTTCAGTTTTATAAATATTTGCCTACTGTGTAAAATCGAGCAGCAACTCACGCCCAAACTCTCAGGGAAGGAATGGCCATGACACCCTCTTTGCTCCTACTGTTAGAGCTGTAAAAGTAAATAAAAGGTCTACGCGTGTAGCAGCTTCAGCTGGGTTTGGAGCAACTCCTGCTGCAGCGAACACCGAGCAGCCTTCTGTAGTTCCACAGCCAAGGCCTCGCGGGTACTTACATCAGGCAGCGACATGACGAAATCATGCAGCTGAGCCTGCTGGGCCGCTTCCACAACTTTTTCCATCGTCGCCTCTTTGGTGTTGCTGCCGTATTTAATGTTATCAGCAATGCTGCAGTCAAACAGCACGGGCTCCTGGGACACTATTCCGATTTTTGATCTAAGAAACTGTACATTTACTTTCTTGGTGTCGTGTCCATCTATTAACTACCAAGAAACAGGAGAAAACTTGAAACAACAGCTTGCAAAACCCAAATAGTTTACAGCACAACTAAATGATTTAGCCATGTTACTAAAATGCAGACAAAACCAATTTAATGTAACTTGAAGAATCTGCTTATATTTGATTCCTTTGTGCATGATGTGTATTTTCTGGGTATGTCTGTGGTCCAGCCAAACAGCAGACCATTTGCTTAAGCTTAAATCCAAGTGAACTATGTGATTGCTTCAGGTTAGGCACATGCTTTGTTGCCTTCCTGGCATAGCTATCACCACACCTTTTTTTTTTTTGCAAAGACAGAGAACTCAAACTAGATGGTTAAGTATTTATCAGAGGAAAAGCTATAAAAGCTTTTTAAACTATCAGTAACTGAATAACTGGAAGTTAAATCTGGACAAACTCAGCCTAAAAAGAAGCTGCATGTTGAAGCTATGTGTTTGGGGATGTTCCAGACTCTCTGTAGCTCCATTCAGGCTTGATTTTCACTTGTGCTCCTGCAAGGCACACCACGCGTTACACAGGTTTCAGCCAGGAGCCACCGGAGCAAATGCCTACAGCCTACGCAATGCACGAGGGTGCACCTGAGACTTCTGCTGTTCTGGTCTTGCCCGAACACAGCTGAGATGACGCTCGGGACTTGCCAGAACAGTCCACATTTGCTCGAGAAGGAGCTGAAGCCCCAAGCTGCACGTGTACGTGCCACCACTGCTGGGCTGCACAGCAGGACACACTGCCAAGAGTCCCTGCAGCGCTGCTGAAACCAACAGCCCCCACACCACGCTTCCTCTGCTTACCACACTGCCTTTGTCAGGGTCATAGAAACGCTCCAGAAGCTGAACACTGGTGCTCTTACCACAGCCGCTACTTCCAACAAATGCCAAAGTCTGTCCAGGCCTAACAGCTACAGAGAGGCCTTTCAGGACCTGAATATCAGGCCGAGAAGGGTATGTGAATTCACAATTAAGAAATTCAATGCTTCCCTTGAAATGATCCTGGGGAAAAAAAATGAGAGAGATGGTACAATGAGGTTGAACTCAAAATTGAGTTGTGAAGTACAAAGTAACTCTTCCTCAGATTCCATTCTTGCATCTCTTGTTTAAAATATGACATTAGTGGTTGTGAAATTAGCCCAGAAAAAAGGATAAAAACCATACTGGAGTAGCTGTCCTAGAGATGAAGCCGTTAGCCATAGCACTAGTGCTCTGCTTACACTTCCCCGTACTGCACTGGTCAGAGGCATCAACTGGAAATAGGATTGCCCTACAAACGGGTAGGGGTTTTATTTTAATACAGACACTGGGTAAGTGTAAATTTGGTGATAGTCCAAATACATTTGTGCAAAAAGCTGGATTTGGTAAAAAAAAAATCTGTTGAACTCTGCAACGTTAAAACAGTACAAGAATTCAGGTCAATTTTCCCAGAACTCTTAAAAAACTGTTCTACAAAACTCTCAAGTGAATCAAGATACTTCATTTTCATGGTTTGAAGCAAATTACTTAATGTATTTACTTCATAATAATTATTTAAAGTTTTCATTTAATTCTAGTGAAAAAAGTTAAATGAAAAATAAACTATTTGAATTTCATGGGTCTGACTTTTCATTTCACCAAAAACTGAGCATTTTCATTTTGTCTAACTCAAAGATGATTCGCCTCCGCATGAACACCCCAACGCTTTGATGTGAATGGAAGAAAGCCTCCATTACAAGCGAGCGATAGTCATGCTCATGTGTGAACTGTAGAGCAGAAATTAAAACCGTGCTGTTCTGCCTGTCATCCAGATTGGTCCTATTTCAATTTACAGGAGTTTTACACTGACAAATTCCTGAGAGCCACACCTAGTGTTTCTCTGGCTGTCTAGTGCACAGCTCAGTGCTTCCAAAAGAGCAAAGACAAGTAACAATTACACAATCAGCATAACCTTCCTGTAAAGCAGCAATCCTCGTTGACTTACAAATCGTTAGTGCAACTTCAATGCTTATACTGAGCTGAATGACATCACAAACTACTCATCTCCGCTCTTACCCATTTGTCCCCTTTTTCACTGTAAACACTGATTTTAGGAAGGCGATCAACCAGTTGAAAGAAGCGTGCAGCAGATGTTTTGGCTTTGGCATAGTTGGGGGTATAGGAGGAAGCTCTCCCCAGAGCAGTTCCACTGGTCACAATAGCAGAGATCACCCTGCGGGGAAGGGCAACACGGTCACTCCTGGGAAGCCAGTGGGAAACGGAACGCGACGCTGAGACCAGCGCTTCTGGCACCAGGCAGGTCTCACCTGAACACAAAGCTGTAGTGGAGTCCTTCAGTGTCCACCAGAAACCCTCCGTATCTGTAAGAGACAGCGTTGGCGATGAACACGATGCTCTGGGCAAAGCCAAAGCAGATGCCGTAAACATGTGCTTTCTTGATTGCAGCTCTGTAGGGCATATCCAGGTGCTTCTCAAAATTGTTGATAAACGTTTTCTCTTTCCCTATGCCAGCTACAGTCCTGATGTTAGAGAGGGCTTCACTGGAAATCTGGAGGAGGAAAAAAATGAAAGCTCCTAATTTTTGGAGTAAAAGCTCCTAATTTTTACTTGGAAAAGCAGAGTGTGCTCTTTCACAAATGCAGAATTCTTTTATGAACACAGGCCACTAATGCCATATATAAATTGATTCAGAGATGATACAGACCAGCTCAAATATCGGCCAACCTAAACAGAAACTTTCCTACAAGGAATTATCTACTAACACCCTCAATAGTAACGCTCTGTCTGCTTCACTAGAGCGAAGTTACTGTAAGCACACTTAGGAAATCGGGCACATGCTCTCACTTGTGACTTATTTCACGTAATGTGAATAAATGGGACATCCGCAAAAGCAAAAATGGCTTTAGGAACACTGTTATTTCCTTGATTGCATACATTTATTAATTAAAGATGTTGATTTCAATTATTTTCTTTGTTTTATTTATACCAATAGTCAGGAGTTAGAAGGGATGCTATCTCCAACTGCTGTTTCATAAATTAAAACCACATGAATTTACTACATTTCCTCACCTGCTAACCCTCCCTCTTTCTCTTGTTTATGTCCAAAAAAAGCCTGATGAGGTGGAACATATAAATGGAGGGTGACACCTTGATTCCTCTAACATCAGGGACACAATGGCCAAGATTTTTACCTTGTGCATAGCCAGAGAGTAAGCAAGAGCTCACCTACGTGCATAGAAAAATGCAACACAGGAAACTCTGAGATGATCTCCATGATCTTTATCTGAGTTGGAAACCTCTCCGGAGCCTTAATTAATGGTAGGCTTTATATTGTGTTTTGTTGCCAGCCAGAATTTGGGTTTCCATCCCAAAAAAATAGCACTACAGTTTCATCTACGAAGTAAATTGACTGTTTGATCTTAATTTCACCTCACTTATCAAGTCATGTTATTAAGAAATTGGTTTTAAATGCTGCACTTTGCCTGGACTTTGATAGCAGCTGCATAATGTGACATTTTCCTGTGGGAAGCAATAGTCTGGTATATGGCTTATGAATGTTCTCAGCATGTAGGAAGAGATCTGAATATAAATAATTAAAAATATTCCATCCAATTTCAGGTTTTTTTTCCCCTGGCCAAAATTGAGAGTCATATCTCTTGCATTATCACACAACATGAAGGAGCGGTGAGTAGGTACTGCGAATTGGATTGGTCAGGCTGTTCTTTTCTATGTTGAGCGTGGCTGACGAGCAATCACTGTGAAAGAAATCAGAGTATTCAGCATTGGGATGCAGTGCTGGCAAATAAATTAGAAAATAAGACCAGACATAATCAGTCATTGCCAAAACTGCTGATGCCTTGAGTGCCCTTTTCATCCCAGCCTCTGGGCCATTCTGTTGAACAAAAGCTGATGCCTTGACTATTTAGTGAAGTTTCTCTCCTTGTCAGTTCAATGACTGTATTTTGATTTATCACTTTTTGTAAATAATTAAACTATTCTGAATGTGGGCAATTAGTCAGGTCTTAATTCTTCCTTGGGTTCTGGGACTGAAGATTGTTCCTAACAGTGCTCAGCAGTGGCCTGTAAATGTATTCATTTGATTAGTGGTACCACAGTCAAGTGATATTAATTCACGTAATAGCTTTTGTGCATTTCAGAAAAAAATGATTTCCGAAGTCTGCATGTATGTGTAATCAAAATGATTTTCTAAGTTCTATGCCCACAGTCACAACAGGCTTCTTTAAATCACACCCAGAAAAGGAAATCGGGAGCTGAAGATTTGCTTCTTCAGGAGAAGTCAAAAAGGGGGGTGGCAGGCTGAGCGAGCTGCAGCAGGCAGTGGGAGGGAACCAGCCAGCAGATGCGGAGCTCGCCGGGGCAAAGGGCTCCAGCCCCTGTGTTTGCTGCATAGATTAAAGTCAAGAGGAGGCTGAAGACGGTTGAGAACTCAGCTGGGTAGAGGGGAGGTTCCGATGGGGCAGGGTGGAAGGTGGGATGGGTAAGACATTTTGTGGGCAGGACTTTTATGTGGGAACAAGGAGGATCAGGAGGAGTGGGAACTCCGCAAGAGTCATTTTAGGATGGGCTGAAGTAGCTCTCAGAAGGAAGATCTGAGGCTTTGAGAGGGCCTGCAAAGCTTTCTTTTTCTGATGCTAGAAACATGGCAGCCTAAAGCGGGGGAGAAGGCTCAGGCATTACTCTGAGCAGGGTAAACTGAGGTAGTCTTCCTCATGCCGCCTGCCTCCTAAATCGGCTGTGTTTCTGATGCAGTTCAGTCTGCACAGTTGAACTAGGTATATTTGAAAAGCATCAGGTTCTGGGTCACATGCCAGAACTTAGTGACCCAGAACTAAAGTCAAAGAAGTCTGAGTGTTCCAAAGGCAGCAGAGCTGCACGGGACTGAACTCGTGAGCAAATGACTTCCCTTTCTCTTGTGTCCCTACCTTTTCCCTGCTTGGAACATGGACTGGAAGCCTGCTCAGCCAGTGCAAACTACATAAACCTATTGCCAGCCTTTGAGGTGACGCGGTTTGCAGGGTCCTGCAGCCAGCGGACCGTGGGATGCTGCTACCCGTGATACTGGATTTAGAGTAACAAGGAGGAGGGCTTTAGCCAGGGGTCACTGAAAACTGTATGCGTTCTTTCCAAGGAAAGGGAATTCCTTCCTCGTGTCCCAAGCTGGTTGGTTTAATATCCACACAGGTGTGTTTTCACCATGGAGCAAAATTTAAAGTATTATGAGAAAGTGCTATGTCTCCTGTTACAAATTAACAGAAAAAGGGTTAGTGCCTATCTGAATTTAAAAAAAAAATGCAAAGATTTATATACTAGCTGAGAAATGAGAATTGATAGAATTTTGACCCTTAGAATCCATGCACAAGAATAAAGTTATGCTTGTGATCTAGCAGCACACATTGATGGAGAAGCTGGTAAGCAAGTAGAACCCACTGAAGCAACAATTCTGCTCTCTCTACAATCCATGTACTGATCTATGGTTCAGTGCCGAATTCTCAGATGTGAGGATTTCTACGTGAACAAGTTTCTCTGCATTCTGAGGACAGCATAATCACAGGGCATCAACAAATGGGTATTTCAGTAAAACCCAGCAAAGGTGAAACAGACTGCTGAGAGGTCTGTGTCTACCAGTTAGGTCTAATAACTATTGAAAAGTCAGTCACATTCCATGCAGCAAGTTAGGGAGTTCCCAATGGTGTTTCAATGGTTTGACAAGCTGAAATATTACAACTTATTTGCAAAACATTGCCAGTATTATTACTTTTGAATTACTGGTGGTCCCAAATGCCTGATTTTTCAACTACCCGGGACTGCAAATATACATTACCCGTCCAGTAGCTTCCAGCGCTTTCTTGTCCTGAGAGGCGAATCCTGTCAGCATTCTAGCCTGCACCGCTCCAGATAAGGCCAGAAATGGCAGGAAACACAGTATAACTAAACTCAGTTTCCAGCTGAAGTAGAAAGCAATGATCATGGCCACCCCAATGTTGGTTAAGGAATTGACAATCATTCCTATCTGCGATCCAGTTGCCTTCAAAGAAAAGAAACAGAGGAGATTGACTTGTACTCCAATAGTAATTTCAATAATCTTTAAATAAAATTTCCTGTAAAACTTCAGAAAACTCTAAATCTTATTAAAATACCATAAGGCACCAGTGGCTGCTGACCGCAGTGGAATTTAGCCAGTTTGGATATACTGTTTCCAATTAGAAAAACTGCAAATGTCCAATATTCCTTTCGCCCACCAAGCTTTCCACTGAGAACTCAGAAAATTGTTTTCTAATGATTGTGAGAAAGACAATCTAGCTATTGAAATTAGTTCCCTTGGTTCCCTGGGGAATCACTCGTCTGAATACTCTGCCTAGCCCCTACGTTTATCCCTCTAGATTTAAATAATAAACAGAACCCTTTTGCATCATAACTATTAACAACAAAGTCTCAGCTGTGCTAAAATCAGTAAGAAACATCACTGAGAAAGGATGAATTAAAGTTGCATTTCTCCCTGTCTCTTTATTAAAGAAAAAATTTAAATACCCCTTTGACATCACCTTTATTGAATGCATTCATCTTCTCCTTATGTACTTCAGGGACACTATTCTTTGTAATATTTATTTGCTCAAAAGTCATTTTCTTTCATGGCAGTAAACAGCAGCCCTAGATAGGAACTAGGTTGCTATGTATTTGAAAAAAAATACACATTTGATATCCTTGATCATTCTCAGCTGAGTTCATTTGCAGGACGTGACCTTGCAGCACAAAATGCTCATCACCTACTCCTTCTCTGACCTGTAGCAGAGGGCATGGTGCCTCGGGCCTGGCCACGTGGAAGGTACACCTCCCAGCTCTGCAGAGGCTGCCAAAAGGAGCAGCTGTAGGGCTGCTCTTAACCTGGACCCTGCAGCTCTGACAGCCCCCCCCCCACACACACACTCCAAGAGTCCACTTCTTACTCCTGGTGCCGATGTAGACATTTTCAGAGCCTGGGCATTTGCGTGCATCTTCTCACCTCAGCTGGCTCTGCAGCAGCAGCAGTTGGCTAAGCTCTGCGTCAGGCAGTAAAAGGCAGGGGACACTGCAGCTCAAGAAGTTCTGGTTTTTTTCTTCCGGAGCTGTGGGTTGAATGACTGTGCCCCACTGCTCTACAAGTGCTTAGAACACAGATGTCCCTTAGGAAGCTATTAAATGGTTCAGTCAGTGTTTTACAAGTTTGTTAGTTCAATTAAAATAAGTCCTATAAGTGCCGGTAGGGGCTGAAAAGGTTTGCAGCTGGTTTCTCTGACTCTGCAGAAATTGCTGCTGACGGGTTTTGGGAACCTCTTCTCTCATTTGTCTCTTAAATTCTTAAAACCTCCATTAACAGTTTTTAAAAAAATAACCTGCCATCTTCAGTCAAGCTGAAACAGGACAATTTTTATAACAAAGAAATCTGTATGTTTCCTTCTTCATTTCTAGAAAATTGCTTGCATTGGAGCCAAGTAAAATGGCATCTGACTCACTTCTGCCAAAGCACCCATTCAGATAGGTAACAATTAGAGCTCAGCAGGATTTAACCCTCACCCCCTGGGGGGCACAACACACGGAGTTAGTGGTTCACTTTCCCAAATAAAGTCACACTAAAGCTGGCTGCATGATCCCCCGGCTGGAGCACCAGCCCATATTGTAAACTATTTTTTCAAACGGACTGTCAGTTTAAATCAAAACTGTCACAACAAGCACAATGCCATGCTGAAAACTTGAAAACATGATCAGTGACGAATGTCACTGAAATACTAGTCTGACGTGTTTTTGTAATAAACACTTAAGCATTGTAGCAAAAAGCTAATTCACCTCCAGAAAAAAATAAAAAAAAATAAGACTTCTGCACTGGGTGTTCCTTCCGGTTCCATTGATAGTTGGTATTTTACTGATTTTTGTGTTCTTGTTCTGGTAATACTGGCAGGAATAATGGGCAGTAAATTGTGACCCTATTTGTGCTTTTAGGTAAACACAATGATAATAGTTCCACATTGACAGTCTGTGATAAATAGAAATAGTTTAATTGACTGACGAAGGCCTGATCTACACTGACCTCGCTGGCTGCATGCTAGCTAATTTCTGTGACAATGTGCCAAAATAGGCCTTCAATCAGTGCTTCTATTATACCGTTCTTCAGCTGCTGGGCCTTACCCCTTGGACCTGTGAGGCATCTGTTGCCAGCCTGGTAGTCAAAGCACCAGGGCTGTTCTTCCGGTCATCAAACCAACCAATGTCTTGCCCCAGCATAGCCTGGAAACCAATTTTCCTTAACCGTCTTGTAAGCAGCTCACCAGACTTGGCAAAGGTGTATCCCTGGGGTGCATAAGAATAAATACAAATATTGTACAGAAAAAGATACACACAGAGTAAGGGATCAGAAACAAAATTTACTCGTATTGGACTGCTATTACCTGTAGAAACTGTGTGAGAAATGAAAGAATTCCAATAAAGACAAAGAGCAGGCAGACACCATTGATCTGGATTCTTTGTTCTTCTTCATCAAGAATGGAGAAGGTCTTTGAAAAAAAAATGGGTGGCATCATATTAGAAGTGTCGGTTTTGCCGTGCATGAAGTTTATTCATGACTTGCTATTGCCCAGTGCAGAAGCCCACCCTAGATCCAAAGCCAGGACACAGAGCTCTCCCTCACCCCTTGCAAAGGCCCCTTTCCTTACTTTTCCTAAGGTGAGCCTGGGTGCCACATAATGCTTTTTGCTCCTGTTAAACAACAAGTCCGTTATACTCGGTGTCTGCACATATTGCTATCACTTGTTGCCCATCCCTAGTTACAATGTCAATCATCCCCCTACTCTAAACAAGATCCAGTGTGGTAACCAGAAAACACGAATGAAATAAACAGCATAGCAACAAAGCAACAGCGCAGCAGCTCCCTTACCTCCACTCTAATCTATGACAATTGGGCCATACAAAATGAAGTCTGTGTAAATAATTATACCCCAGCATGACTTTCCTTGCACAACACTAACGGATACTGTAATTGCTATAGGTAGGCTTCAAGAGGAACCTATTGTCTTTTGCTGAGCGAGTGTGGATATGAGCTATTTGCTTATTGCTGCGTACTTGAGAAAAAGCACTAGTGCTTAGAGCCCCTCCACCCCATTCTGCTCCAGTCTCCATGGTATTTTCCTTTTGCCCCTTGTTCTTCGTATCTGGCCTTTTTCAACACCTGCCAGCGTTACCAGCTGCTGCTGAAGTAGTGGTCCAAATCTAAGTAACCATCCTTTACCAATTCCTTTCAGTCAGAGCAGCTGATGTGCAGGTCAGTTAACCTACCTGAAGTTGTGAAACTACTTCTGCTACTTGCAAGTATAAGGCACAGCTCATGTTTGTACTTCTCTAGTAACCTTAAATTAATTCTAATTGAATTTCACAGGTAAAAATTACTCTCAATTAACTAATCTCTCAACCTGTTATCTGTAAGCTGTAATTAAAAATAACTTGTGCATTCAACTTTTACTTATATCAAAACCAGCTTAAATTCTTCTAGGTAAGTATTTAACAGTAGAAAGAGAAGAAGGAATTTTCATTGCAGCTGCAAAATGTAAAAATTCCACAAAAATAACTACTAGCCTTAGAAGGTCAACCCAAATTATTTACAGTTCAAAATGAGCTGTGCATCAAAGTAACAGGGAGGAAACAGAGCATGACTTTGAGCAAAAGACATAGCTGTTGTCTAGTTGGAATCCCACTGAAAGTATTTTAACTTTGTACATCAGTACCTTGGCAACAAAATAAATCCTGCAAAATCCAAAATTACAATATCAAACCAGCACTTAGTGTTTCAAGCTAAGAGCTGTTCCAATGCTATGCTCTCTTATCAGTAGCAAGGCATACTACTTGCTTAGATTAATCTTTGTTTAAAAAAGAAATCACCAGGTATGATTTAATCAGTCATAATAGGAACAAAACATATATAATGATCTGCTGCTGTTTCTATCCTCTTAGTGAAATCTGCTGTACATTCAGTAATTCATGTTTGATTCTGAATTGAAGAGGCTTGAGCAGATTTCATGTATCTTTGTAACTTATGTATCTAAAAAAGATACCACTGGGTTTTGTTTGGTTTTTTGTTTTTTCTGTAGGAAATATTCTAGTCGAACACTTGGAGTGAATGAGATACAAGGTGAACTCAGTGCATGCATAAACTGTGTCCTATGACAATTCTGGATTTTAGAATTGCTCTGATGGCATTTTCTGTATCATCACGGCATGTAATATCTAGACATGAAAGGGAGAATGCACTTCGTAGTAGGGGTCATGCCACATGCATAGCTAGCCTAAAACATAACCAGGGGAATAACTAACTGCTCATCATTGTGAACATTTGTTAACACGTATGTCATGTTAACTACAGTGCTGTGGTACTTTCTCATGTGAAAAAACACCAGCAAAATCTCTGTTGAAATGAATAGGAATTCTAATGAGTAATATTAATAAACAGTATGATAAACAGAGTGTGTGATGGATCATAATAAATATACAGTTGTGAACTGGGATAAAAACACTACTCTCCAGAGGGGTTCATGGCTTTTTCACAAATGATTTGCATGCCTTCTCTGCAGAGTCTTCCCGAAACACTGGGATGGCCCCATATATGGGTTGATCTTAACATTTTTTCTTTTCACACTATGAAATTTTTCTCTCTAGTCAAGTGAAAAAACATCAAATACAAGACTGAGCATTAAAGAGATAAACACTTGCCCTAGCAACCTACAGTGAGTCACAGTAAGTATTTATGCTTGTTATAAATACACTTTGGTTCATTGCTTCTGTATGGCTTGATGGTAGGCAAGGTTAAGTAGGAGTCTTCATTTCAAGAAAGTCAAAGGCAACACGGTTCCTGATTTCAGGGAGGCTAGAACCGTATCCATGCTTATGAAAGGTGCTCATGAAAAGGAAGAGCGCTGTGAGCCTTTGTTTTAAGCTTTTGCTTTAAGCTTTGTTCTGTCCATATCACCCATATTCAAAGTGGTTCCCTTGTTTTATGCAAGACATACATTGTGAAAGGCCTTCCCAGTTCCTGTGGCCAGGCTCTCCGTTGCTCCTAGATAAAGGCTGAGAGAACTGCAATGTCTGCAAGACACCTTGAGGGTTTCTGGTGAAACCACTTACTGGTCAGTCTGGGATTCCTATTACAAGCTCTAAATTCAGGGAAGCATCCCAACTCAAGAAAAGCAATGGGGTGAAGTACGTGCTTACACTCTCCCTAAACTGAGAGCAATAGCACTTCATAGTCCTTTCATACAGAAGGAAATGTGGATAACATTAGTTGGGAAGAGATCTCTGTATGGCAAACAGAGGATTCTTTTTCCCCTTGCAAATCTGTCCTGTAAAACTGAACTATCCCATTCTGCAGCTATCCTAACATGCTCAGCTATGGTTTTAACCTATGTTCTTGATTCAGAAAAATAACACTGATTACAGTAACAGGTAGCATGGACAATACCATCAGGTATATAAAAGGGAAGAGTTGTTCCTGAGGTGTCCATGCTCAGATTATACAAGTTTCAAGAGTTTTGGTGTGGACTATCTTTTATCTGCAGCCATGGGCTACATGCCCAATAGCAGTTGGAGCACATCTTCCAGTTGAGTTACACTGGCAAGGATCCATTTCTCATACTCTGAGACAGTTCCACAGTGGGAACCAAAACATAGTAAAAAGAAACTACTGAGAAATTTGTTCCAAAGGTACACTTCACATCTGCACTGATCAGAAGACATATCTAGTCTTACCCAGTTCTTCATTCACTTTTTGGGATCAATTGCCGAGAACCTTCAGGGCAGACTTTGCTAAATTTATCCTTTCATTTCTTAGCTGTGGGGATTTTTCCCCTCACTTCCCCAGAATATTGGTCCCAGAGTACAAGGCCACGTGTCTGTCACAACATCATGGCAGATATTCAGACAGCTTGGAAAGCAGATGCATATTCCATCTGCCTGACTGCCTTGGCACCAGGCAGAAATGTTTTAAGTTTATGAATAACGAAACACAGATGTTGGACTTTGCTCATGTTCATTATGGCTTGTTTTTTGTTGCAGCCTCTCTCCCTTGATCGACTGAGACCTTCAAGCGAAGGAATTAATCCTTGGCAATAAAGGCTTTTAACATCTTGCAGGATGACGTCAGCCCTTCCAGTGTCTAGAAAACCTGTCTCAAAAGGAATGAAAGGTTAGAGTCATTGTGGAACGCACATAGCAATGTCTCACCTACTGTCCAGTGAAAGCCACAGTCCTTGGCATGAGGTCTACTCAAAAAGTGTTTGGAGATGGTACACCTATGGCTAAAAGGCGAAGCACATTGGCCAGGAGCCACTAAGTGGATCAACAGGGACTGGAACATCTTTTGCTCTGCCCCTGCCTGGATGTCAGCTAGTAAACATCGAGGAGCAAGTAAATGTGATTCAAAGTCCAGAGTAACTTCCCAGAGAGAAACGTTTAAGACAAAACAAACATACTACCACCACCTCCTGCCCACCCCCCCCCACAAAAAAA
>Ga0065711_1002472_pt1 | contig 33680 bp, 24 predicted proteins | sample Hoacrofraction12_FD_59098 | JGI IMG/M metagenome (GOLD analysis project Ga0065711, IMG submission 59098) | Hoatzin crop microbial communities from Cojedes, Venezuela - Epithelial fraction 12 v2 (version 2) | ecosystem: Host-associated > Birds > Digestive system > Esophagus > Crop | place...
AAAAAAAAAAAAAAAAAAAGAGAGATACAATTGCCTGTAATGTAAGACTAGACTTGGGGGGAGCGATTCTTCCCAATTTTAGGTTTCTAATTTTAATAACTACCAAACCTGAAAATGTTTACTCACAAAATCAAAGCTAGGTTTGTCTCTAAATGGAGAGTGGCTGATACTTGATGACTTTCTTGAAAAAAAAACCCAGCAGTGTAATCATGTCTTTTTATTAGGTTGGAGTAAGGTGTAGTTATCTTCATTTAAGCACAATATTCTTATGAGATTGTTCATCCTTCCCATCTTCTGACAATCATAGCAAGAGTTAACACACCTTGCACATATCCGTATCTACATATATGTGTGTGTGTAAGTGTGTATTACGTATGCAGGCAAGTACAGAGTTCTCCAACCCGACATATTAATGAAGAAGCCAATGTATCACTGTTGCCTAAGTTACGTGAGACCTCATGATGTGAGATTTCTCTTTATTGACAGTGAGAAATAACTGTTGACTAAGGGTGCCAGTGAACTTTACTGAACATACCCAGTATGATACAGACACTCTTCTGCACTGAATAAATCCATGTACTTCAGGGTTGGTTTGCTGTTTTGTTTTTTTTTCCTCCTTCTGGAATTTTCCAGTCAATCAAGGAGATGTTTTCAGCCCGGGAAAGTACTGTAAGTGAACAGAGAAAGTGTTGTTCCAGGTAACTTATCTGGATTGCAAAAATCTTACATGATCCACATTTCCTTGGATATTACCAGCAGCCAGATAGAGACTGAGATGAAGAACATATAAAAAGACCACTTACTGCCCTCTGGGTATAAACAGGATGGGGGGACATGCATTATTTGAATCTAGCAGGGGGTTTCATAATGAGCTATAGCCAAGAGTGGATGGTGCAGTACTTCACCTGTGCCAGACTTTTCTCAAGCTGATCAGAGTGATGTGAGAGGTAGCAGCACTTTCTTCTGCTGCCCTTATGTAGAATATCCCACAGGGATTAATTCTATCCGCTCTCCTCATTAACACATCTAAGACCCCCATGAGAGGAGATTTGACACTCTGGACTGTAATACTTCCAGTAGCTTCATAACCCTCTATTTAAGAATTGAACAGCTGACAGCCTGGCAGATATTACCATGCTTGATTGACAAGAGTTCATCATGTAGACAGCTGCTGGTTTGATATTAACTGTTCCAAGATGCAGGAAATTCTTTGAGGGAATCGCAGAGATAATGACTTCTCTCTGACAGAGGAAACTTTTCTTGTGTTACCAAGGAGAAGACTCAAAGTCTTGTGACAATATAGTTTAACTGTATTTCTTAAAGCAAGATTACTGATAATGTAAAATTTTCAACCACTCACTTGTGACAAGAGATGAGTAGTGTCTGATCTCTGTATCAGGACTGCTGTTATTTATTTCTACTGTTTATTCAAGTAGAAGGCTTTGGTTTCTTCAGTTTCCTAAGAAATTGTTGGGGTTTTAGGCAGAAATTTGTTCCTCTTCTGAATAAAACACACTTACTTAGTGTCTGAAGATTTGAGGGTATCTTAGTGTTTCAGAGCAAAAATATCTCTCAGTAAAACTAGAGATTAAGAAACCTACCTTCTTAAGCATATACTTATTTGACACACTAATATATTATGGACATGCTAGTGCTATAGTGGGTAGAATGTTACTTTTAATCAATAATGAGCTTACCAAAAAAAAGAAGAAAAAAGTAGTATTGCTCTGTCCGAATCATTTGAGTTATTTATTGCAATAAAATATTTCCCCAGTAATATAGGCCAAGGTTAAATTGTAATAACTCTATCAGTACGATAGCAGAACAGTAGAGTAGTGCTCATGATAATTTGATGTAAATTTAGATGAGTAATTTGGGCAGTCTGTAAGAATTATATGCATGATGTTTTAACCAGATATAGTTCAGGTGAATAGGTAAAGAATCTATATTAATTTATAAGCAAGTTTAAAAATCTTTGACACTGTGCCAGCTGTTCACCAATAAATTATCAATCTGCTCCTAGGCCAGAAGAGAAAGAAGTCTCTAAACCAAATATGTTTAAGAAATTTGGAATATCTTTCTCACATTCCTGTGTGTTTTATAATGGGGTGAGAACCAACAGCTTTATATAGTTTTCCAAGTGAAAAAGTAAGTTCATTTTCTTTCTTCTCCTATTGGAAAATAAATAAAATGAAAACATTACATTAAATTTTTCCAGGAACGCTTCCTCTTACTGTCTCCAGCATCTATCTTCTTGGCTAATGGACCACTGTTATTTAGATGGTGGTTTGTAATGTCCAGACAGCTATGTAAGGAAGTTATCAAAAGAAATTAAAGGTCAACAATGTTTTGATAGTATCAGAAGATCTGATGGTTGACCTGAATCACTCAAATCACTTTAAGGCCTTCATTTAAAAACTTTAAAAACAAAAACAAAAAAAATCTTCATATCTTACCACTTTTATGAGAAAGGATTAAATCTTTTTTTTTTCTTTATGTTACAAGAAACAAACACCAAAACCTCATCAAACACCAAAACACAAATTTTCATAAAGTAATGAAAGTTTATGAAAAACTGATACCATTGGACTGATCTTTTCAATGTCTCTGCCAGGAGGTGATTGCAGCAGGGGAAACTGTTATTTGAACCAAAATAACATCCAGTTTTGAAAATAAAAGCTTTTTTTTGATCTATAAGATCCCAGTCTTTCAAATTGTAAGGTAAGTGAATATTTTCCATGTGAACAGTTTTCTGCAATTAGAAAGATGCAGTGCACCAACTTTAGAACAAAAATAATTTCACAGATTTTCTTGGCCTTCCTTAACAAACTCTTTAATGATTATAGAAAATCTTGAAACCTCATACTGTAAATTATCTTGAGTTTTGACACAGATCAACCTTACAATAGCCATAGCTTATTCTCCTGAGACATTTATTTTCAGTAATTTTTTGGATGAAACTTACATCAACACTAGGTGCTCATCCGGAAGCAATTCAAACAGAATTTAAGTTTAATTTTCCCCCTTCACTCCTTTCTCCTCCTGAGAAAAGAATTGAAATAAAATTCAGCCTCTGGGGGGAGCAAATCCTGATTCTAGAGGTGCAGTTTGTGCTTGCAGATTGCTTTTATCGTCAAGTCCAATAGCAAATAAAGCAATTGCTCTTGTACACATTTGTTGGTTCAAGTCCAGCCATAAGCTCCTTTATTTTACCTAATTGTTGTACACTGCTGTTTTCCTGAAACTGTGGATCTTCAGCTGTCGTAACATGGCAGGTTCTGTTCAGTACTGGAGAAAATTTTTGCAGACCACTGCTTTCTGGTTTCTCAGCAGCATTCTTGTTATTCCACTCACTTTGATATAGTGCTAAGTACTTGAGTGTCATTTTGTTTTCAGTTTATATTACTTTTTACTTCAGAAGAGCTGAAGCCAATAAAAGACTTTATAATGTATTTTCTAGATAACAGCCCATATGAAAATTTCTACTACACTCTCATCACAAAAAATAATTCTGGAATAGTTCTGGTAGCCTCAATATTACTATATTTTTTTCTTTTGATTGTGTGATAGTATAAAGCTATGATAAAATCCCAAAAAATGTTGTTTGTATTTTCAGGCAGTTGAAAATAACTGTGAAGAGTCCAGCTAAAATTACAAGAGAGTACGAGACAGACAACTTAGAAATTAGCTGAATGAAAGGGGGCAAAATGGGACAATATTTCTGCCATAAATTGAAAATAAGCATCCAACTTTTCTATTCCTGATGCATCGTGTCCCATATTGGCAGAAAGTGTTAACTTCACAGAGCAGAAAAAAAATGTTGTCATAGAGTTATTAAAAAGAACATAATCTTCCAGAACATACTGCACTGAATAACCCTTAATAATATGATTTCTGTTGTCCATAGTACAGAATATTTTAATCAGAGATGCTGAACATTGTGGAATAATTGAATAAGGAAGAGATAACAACAAAGGGATGGTTCAACAAGGCCAAGTGCCCAGCGGAAAAGGACTTTGGGGTGCTGGTCGACAGCTGACTGAACACAAACCAGCAGTGTGCCCAGGTGGCCAAGAAGGGAAACACCATCCTGGCTTGTATCAGGAATAGTGTGGCCAGCAGGAGCAGGGAGGTGATTATGCCCCTGTACTCGGCACTGGTGAGGCTGCACCTCAAGTACTGTGTTCAGTTTTGGGTCCCTCACTACAAGAAGGACGTGGAGGTGCTGGAGCATGTCCAGAGAAGGGCAAGGAGGCTGGTGAGGGATCTAGAGAACAAGCCTTCTGAGGAGCAACTGAGGGAGCTGGAGCTGTTTAGTGTGGAGAAAAGGAGGCTGAGGGGAGACATTATTCCTCTCTACAACTACCTGAAAGGATGTTGTAGTGAGGCAGGTGTTGGTCTCTTCTCCCAGGTAACTAGCGATAGGACGAGTGGCAATGGCCTCAAGCTGCATCAGGGAAGGTTTAGATTAGATATTATGAAAAATGTCTTTACTGCAAGAGTGGTCAGGCATTGGAATAGGCTGCCCAGGGCAGTGGTGGAGTCCCCATCCCTGGAGGTGTTCAAAAAAAATGTAGATATTGCACTTCGGGACATGGTTTAGCAGTCATGATGGAGTTGGGTGGACAGTTTGACAAGACGATATTAGCGGTCGTCTCCAACCTGAATGATTCTATGTTTCTAAGATTATATGATTTCAGTCAAAAGAAGTGATATTTGAATAGACTTCTGTTCTGATTTGGGGTACAATTAATAAAGAATAAAAGGCACATTATGCCAGCCAAAACAAGTGTTTTGTGAAAAGATTTTAGCAAAATAATTGAAAATTTTTAATGAAGTTGAAACTATGTCTGAAGATGTAATGAGATGTGTGAAAGACATTTGATTTGAAAATATCAACATCTGTATTCCCCAAATTCTTAAAATATTTTTTAAACCCCCTGATTTACCACACGTCATTTATGTTAGATTTTGTCCAGCCATCTCTTAACATTCAATTTCAAGTGAGGAATTAACATCAAAAAATTTTGTTGATTGTAATAGACTTCAAAACAATTGGATAGTACATTTTTAAAGTATTTTTTATAAACAGTCTAGAGTAAAACATAAGACTATGATGCACTTCCTAAATGTAAAAATACCTGGTGCAAATATTTGAAGCCATATGAACAAAGATTGGAAGTAAATTACACATTTTAACACCAATAACTACAATTCTACCAGTCCACCAAAACTGTAGTGCATTCTGGATTGCTGAATATTTTTGAACCCATACTGAATTTATTTTTGCTTTCTAAAACTAATACTCTATTTCAATTCTGAAAGTACCAAAGACTTATTTTATACAAGAGTCATTTTTGATCTCTCGTAGTCATAAAATCTATGAACCACAGTAGAATTGTTTAGTTGATGAGCTTCTCAGTTACTAGAAGTTTTTTAGTTTTCTTTGTTTTGTTAAGCTTGCTTTAATGTCATGTTTCAGCTCAATAATTTCATAGGGATTTGAGCTATACATTTGGAAATAAATTGCACATGTTTTGATGAATGTTGGTTTTTACAGCAGAACCATAGTAATACCCTGTTCCAGAAAGGGTAAGAAAAATGAAAATAACTGATTGCTTGTTACAATTACAGTTAGCTACTCTACCTGGAATATTACAGATTCCCATATAAGCATCTTGATGTTAAAAGCACCTTCATCATAACTTTCATTATTATGCCTCAGAGGAATAAATATTCAATAAATTGCAAACAGAATATTAAACAGAACTCGAGCAAAACAATTTGTTAAAGCAACCAAGATAAATCAGCCAAATGCAAAGTAAAAGAAGTGAGGTGAACACACTACCCTGAAGGTCAACAGGTCTTGGGAAGACTGTTAATGAGAATAAGTATTCACCTTCAAGATAATTCTCTATTTCAGACTTTCATCTCAGTGGTTTAAAACAATATAAGTTCAGTGTCTGTATTTTGTTAGAGTTGTCCAGTTCTTCTTCTGACATAATGATTTAGTTACCAAATACCCTCTTTGCTTCAGTCTTCATTGCCAAGGCTGGCCCTCAGGAATCCCAGGCCTTGCAGGTGAGAGAGGAAGCCTGCACAAAGGATGACTTTCCCTTGTTGGAGGAGGACTGTGTGAGAGATCACTTAAGCAATCACATACCCACATGCCCAGATGGAATGCATCCATGAGTACTGAGGGAGTTGGTGGATGTCATTGCTGAGCCACTCTCCATCATCTTTGAGAGGTCCTGGAGAACAGGAGATGTGCCCGAGGACTGGAGAAAAGCCAGTGTCACTCCAGTCTTCAAAAAGGGCAAGAAGGAGGACCCAGGGAACTACAGGCCAGTCAACCTTACCTCCATCCTGGGAAAGATGATGGAGCAGCTCATTCTAGAGGTCATCATCAAGAAACTGGAGGAAAAGAAGGTTGTCAGGAGTAGTCAGCATGGATTTACCAAGGGGAAATCATGCTTGACCAATCTGATAACTTTCTACGATGGCATGACTGGCTGGGTACATGAGGGAATAGCGGTGGATATTGTCTACCTTGACTTCAGCAAGGCTTTTGACACTGTCTCCCATAATATCCTCCTAGGGAAGCTCAGGGAGTGCGGGATGAGTGGTCGGTGAAGTGGATTGAGAACTGGCTGAATGGCAGAACTCAGAGGGTTGTCATCAGCGGCGCTAAGTCTAGTTGGAGGCTGGTGACAAGTGGTGTCCCCCAGGGGTCAGTACTTGGCCCAGTCTTGTTTAACTTCTTCATCAACGACCTGGATGAAGAGTTAGAATGTACCCTCAGCGAGTTTGCTGACAACACAAAACTGGGAGGAGTGGTGGATACACTAGCAGGCTGTGCTGCCATTCAGCGTGACCTGGACAGGCTGGAGAGTTGGGCAGAGAGGAACCTGATGAAATTCAACAAGGGCAAGTGCAGAGTCCTACACCTAGGGAAGAACAACCTCATGCATCAGTACAGGCTTGGGGTGGACCTGCTGCAGAGCAGCTCTGCTGAGAGGGACCCGGGTGTGCTGGTGGATGACAGGTTGACCATGAGCCAGCAATTTGCCCTGGTTGCCAAGAAGGCCAATGGGATCCTGGGGTGCATTAAGCAGAGTGCGGACAACATATCAAGGGAGGTTTTTCCTCCCCCTCTACTCTGCCCTAGTGAGGCCTCATCTGGAGTACTGTGTCCAGTTCTGGGCTCCCCACTTCAAGAAAGATGAGGAGCTACTGGAGAGAGTTCAGAGGACGGCTACTGGAGCATCTCTCCTACTAGAAAAGACTGAGGGAGCTGGGCTTGTTTAGCCTGAAGAGAGGGGATCTTATAAATGCCTACAAATATCTGAAGGGTGAGTGTCAAGAGGATGGGACCAGACTCTTTTCAGTGGTGCCCAGCGACAGGACAAGGGGCAATGGGCACAAGCTCAGGCATAGGAAGTTCCGTCTGAACATGAGGAAGAACAACTTCACTCTGAGGGTGACGGAGCGCTGGAACAGGCTGCCCAGAGAGGCTGAGGAGTCTCGTGCTCATTAGATATTCAAGACCCGCCTGGACACGGTCCTGTGCAGCCTGCTGTAGGTGACCCTGCTTCTACAGTGGGGTTGGACTAGATGATCCCCAGAGGTCCCGTACAACCCCTACCATTCTCTGATTCTGTGATTCTGTGATTTGAAACTATAGTTTATTTCCTCTCCTTCCCAGTTTATTTTTTGCGAAAACTGAAATAAGGCGTTTTGGTTTTAAGTCAAGTTAGACTGCTCTGTTTCTGATCCAATTTCCTTTTCTGACTTCTTTATTAAACAGCAACAAAATATTTCCTCAGTAAAATACTTTTCAGTCTCAAAGAAAAAAGCAAAGACTCTCTTGTCTTTTAAGGAGAAACAGGATAGACTGTAAATTCTGTAACAAAATTAATTTCTGGTATAATGGTTTTAGTTTTACTTGGTAAATAAATGTAGTAGAGATGTGGTGAAGTGAAAAGGAAATAAGACGGTGATAAAATATTTCCAGAGTGGAGTGCAATCTTGTATGGAGAAATTAATAGATATAATTTTTTTTACATAAATCTAAACTGTAAATATTAAAAAATTCCACTATGAGTAGTAAAAAGTATTTTTTTTCTTCACTGTAACATAACAGATTAGACTTTACTGCCATTTCTTCACTTACTGTATAATCAGTTTGCAGTATTTTACACTGCTGTCATCGCTGATATAATACTTGTCCCTGAAAGTGGCAGCAAAATTGAGCAGATTCTGAACACTTAAGACTTCGTGAAACTGATTTGAGAAGTTACTGGATCTATTTTGAGAATCTGGAGAGCAAAAATCTCAGTCTGTACAACCAGTAGATCATATGTAGTACTGCAAGATTTTCCACCATGCTCCAATAACATGATAAATACTTTTGCAATAGATTTTATATATTATATAGCAGACTCCTTGATCTGTCATAAAGACTGAAAGGTAACAAAATCCATACTTATTTTAAAAGCATTTATTAGTAGCATTACTGTAATAGTCTCTCTATTGTACACTATAAACTCTGAGATCCAGATTCCTATGAAACACATGAAATTTACTTCATTGATACTCTTTGAACTTCAGTAGGTTTTTTTATTTATTTACACTAATACGAAAGAAAAGTAAATTCTGGAATGAGTCTGCTGTGTAAGTCATTGACTAAAAAATTAATAATCTTTCTTCGTCAGAGACTTCCACTGATCAAAAATTAAATTAAAAAAGTTATGAACAACAGAATGTTCAAAAGAACTTGAAGATTATGGTTAATAGTATAGGAACAGCAGTAAGCTATCAGTATTATCCTAAATAATTTGATTTCTAAATATCTAAAAAGAAAGGTTAAAAAGACATATTAATAAGCAAGTTATGTTCTTTGAAATCTCAGCACTTCATAATCAAAACTTGCAAAAAGCAAAGGGGTTTGATGCATGTAGTATTTATTGAGAAGTTTTCAGAGGACTATTAAAATATGTACAAGCTTCTACATCTTGTTTTATAGATATTTCTCTTCAAAATAGTAAAAGGTTTTAATTTTCTTGGATGAGTTTGCTTGAAATGATAAATTTATCAGGTACTGGGTTTAGAGGATTTTTGTACTGAGTTATGTTTCAAAAAGTAGGATGTCAACATTCAAGCTTCAAACATAAGAAATGCTTATTTTACAAAAAGAAGTGAACAAAAGGAAAAAGATTGGTGGTGATTTTGGCTTTCCTGTACCAATCTACCTGTTTTAAAGATGCATTCAGCTATAATGAGATTATGTTTTAGCAGGATAATTTCACAAAATTGCTAGATACTTTTCTTAAGTTAACAGGGAAACCATTAGAAAAGAATGTTATAATTAAAAGATTAGCATGTTCTCTTTTTGCCATTGAAAAGTAAATATATTTTTATGTATAACTCCAGCTGTATTCATGAAGTGGGTAAATTTTTAAATATTTTTAAAATTTATTTTATGTAACAGAAAATGTTACCATTAGGTAGGACTTCAAAATACTTGAAGGTCTAGCAGTATTACAAAACTTTGATAAGGAAGCTATAAACATAAAATACTTCTAATATTCTTTGCTATCATTCTAGTTTTCATTTCAGTTGATTAAGAAAGCTTTACTCTTCCTTCATAAAACATTCTCATATCTGTATGCTATAGGTCCAAAAACAGGCTAACACAGTTTCAAAATAGTAAACACATACCTTTTGCTCAATGTGCAGCGTAGAGTTAAGAAGTTGTTGCTTTTGGAAGACTGTATACCACAGAGGTGCAAAGAAAGGGAGGAGTTATAGGTCCTCTATGGTGTAGTGTGCATGTGAATATTAATGATAAATGTGATTTAATTTAGCAGTGATTGCCACGCTATCTTTGAGCATTTTCTCAGCTCAGCTGAGCTTCCACATGGCCGGAAAGCCACAAGGAGTGACAAAAGTGGGATGGCAGTTGTCTTACAGTGACTCCAGAAGTGAACAAGAGGAGATTAAGCTCTTTTCTCTAACTGTTCTGAGTTTTGTTCCCTACAACATTGTCTGTGTTACCCAATTTCAGTAATGCTAGTGATGAAAAGACTTGAATTCAACAGAACTTTTGTAAAGAGTTGGAAGAGGTTTCCCAGAATGCTTTAGATGTTTTATTTGTATACTGAGGATTTAGTACATTTACTGCTGAATTGATGCTTTTCATGCACGTCAAAACTAAACTTCATGCTTACATGCATACAGACACTTACTTTCTTGCACAGCTCACTTTTCTAAAGTTTCATATTGTGTGTTAATAATACTCTCTCTGATGTCATCTACCTTTGCCAGCTTGCATCAGGAGCTTACAGAATGACTAATTCTTGTGCAAGGGATTTTTTTTTCACGTCTCTGTTCACAGCGTGGCAGCCCTGGTTACAGTGTAGGTTTATCTCAAAACTACTACTTAAAATACACAGAATATCAAATAGTGCTAAATAGACTGTTTAGCTTCATTATGTTCATTCAGGTGGTACACGCAAATAGAAGATATGATACTGTAGACCTTAAAACCCTCTGTTATTTCTACAGCTCTGGATCTACACATTTCTGTTTGAAGAGTTGCAGTCAGTTTCCAAAGTCCTCTACATTTCTGGAATGAGAAACAAGCAGAGAGGTATCATAGGTCCTACAAAGATCCTATCTCATACAAACATTGCAGCAAGAATTACATGTGTTAAATTGTGATTGACTCTGAAGATGTAAGCTTAATCTATTTTCTCCTAGAGTAAGGAAGAGGTTTAATGAGTCTGCCTTTGCCAGTTCCAGAACAAGTAAGAAAGAAGGTATGTTTTTATGTTAGTAACAATCACAACAGGGAGAAAAAATAAGAACTTATTTGTAACTAAATGCAGCCATTTGACTGCCGTATCAGCCTGTGTAATGAAGCCTGCTCATTTTAGTCGTTCTTCCTCCTGTAGTATTGCCATAGTATTTTGTAGCCTTATGGAGAGATACAGGTACCTTTTACACCAAACCCGGCCTGTTGCAGCACCGCTGAGAGAAAATGTAACCATTCAGCTCTTAAAACAAGAGCCACAATCTCTGTAACGTGGAGTTTAGTTTATTAGTAAAATGTTGCACTATCAAAACATTCCTTGATTTTTGAACAAAAGTGCATTTCTGTCCCATTGTTTGTTTAATTCTATGAAAACGCACATGAGCAAATAGTAACTTTCTTCTAAAGCTATCAATCTGATGGTATCAGAGTGGAGATTAAAAACAAACTGTGTGTTATCCCAGATGTACACTTCACCCTGTGATTAACCTAACCTGTGACGGTAGCTTTTCTGCTTATTTTTTTGTTACCTCAGGGTTCATGCAGGCACACAGAACCTCACCAGCTGGGATCATTACTGAGCACATCCATGGAACATGCTTCAATATTGATTAAAAAATCCTGTCTCAAGGCCAGGATTTTTGAAACTGAAGGCCTGAGAGACCACCTGCAAGAGAAAAAATCCGTAAGACTGAGTGATTCTGAAGTTCCATGGTTTTATGCCATTAATGTGCCTGTGTGAACAAATCAAACCTATCAATCCACAAATATATAATGGTAGTCACCCTATTTGCACCTACCTTCATGTTTATCCAGCAGAAGTACTTAAATGAATACGGAACGTATGACCTGCTTAATAAAAGAAAAAAAACAATCCGAGTTTCCAGGCAAAGAATGTAATAATATGCTATTCCAAAAGTCTTGGCTAACAGTACTTAAAATACTGGCATAACTGTTATAAATCACATGAGAAAGATTAAGAAAAAGATACACCTTGAGTCTTTTTGTCCTTTCTGCAAACTCAAAAGGGCAAGTTCTCATCTATATGTGAAAAAAATTTAAGTGCACTGAAATCAAGTCCTCAAATCCTCCAGACTAACTGGCATAAATGACTGAAAAGTAGCCTGAAAAGTTCCTAAAATATCCTTATACAAAAGATGGTTAGTTAGCATTTAAATAAATTTGTACAAATGGAATTTAACTCTAGTGTTGATTTGTACTGTTGTTTTTAAATGATTCTTGTGGCTGTTTTTCAGAAATATTCAGGAAAGAGTATTGCTGTTGAAATGAGATTAGAGGTCTTTGGCAATTATAATAGCTTCCAAACATTTACTAACTATTGTGAAATAACTTAATCGTCATGGATTTCAGAAAGGTGACAAGCAGAGATCATCTTGTTATTTTATTGTCAAAGGAACGACGTATACCATACTTCTCCCTATTTTCCTATTTCTGCCTTTTTATATTTTGATTACTTCCTTAGTAATTTTTAACCACTGTCTATTTGTCAGTGTCTCCCTTTTAATAATAACTTTTGATTCTCCCCAATTTTGCAGATAGGTAGAGGTCTCACAGGTTGTCACATTTTTGAAGTTTTACAGAAATAGGAATAAGGTAAGAGAAGACGGACTGCAAATCCCTTAGCTGTGAAGAAAGCTGAGCTCATGTACTGCTAGAAATGTGAGAAAAGGAGATCTTATAATTGCATGACCCAGGAGTAAAACTTGAGTAGCACTTTACAACTGCTTAGACATGAAGATCAACCACCTACAGTACTTCTGTCCCTAGGAAAGCAGGGTTCATTATAGCTAGCTCTTAGAGAACATTAATTCTCTGTAAGTGGGATTCACTGGCTGCACCTGTACTAATAAATAAAACAGGTCAAGACTTTTTCACTTGTCCATAAGGGACAAGGCACACAGTTCTCATTCATAGAATTAAAATTTATTTCCTCCCAAAAATTGCCCGTGTTCATACCATCAAATGATACACCTTGTGCTAAGTCTCCCAAATGCCTGGGAGAGTGCTGGCTGGTGTGGAGCAAAGCTGCATAGGAAACCATGTCAACTATTTAACAAAATATACAAGTGCATGGTAGTAACTGAGCTGCGTCCTTCATCTTTTGTTTATGCTGGTGTACAGATCACACCATTGTATCATCCCAATTTTAGCTATCTAAAAATAAATCTGACCTATATAAGTTGTATCCCTTAGAATAAAATTAATTACTTGATGTAAACTTATTGCCTATAACTCTCCAGTGTCAAAAGGAACTTGAGGTTTTAAACCTTACCCTTCTGATTAACACTTTAAAGATTCCTTTAAAAGTCAGTAGCATCTTCCATCTTTATGGTTTTCTGAACACAGATGAGTCACTTCTGTTGTTCCCTCTTCAGCTTTCCAGAAGGTGCTTGTAATTTAGAATCAGAACATTTTTCCCATGAATTATAGAATTGCTCTGATTTCCTTTTTTCAAGTGGGATCCACCTGTCTGTATCTGCTTAAATGTACCTTTGCCTTTTTCATCCTTTCTGCCTTGTAGCTATAAAAGCCCCTTTTGACAATCCTTACCTCAAACCCACCAGAAGGCTGTGATCAGTAGCAGTAATTATCCCCATTTTGATAGCATGGCATTAACATTTTAATTTTTTTGGCTTGCATTTGGTAAAGTTTTGTTTTGCAATTCCACACGCAGCAAGAAATAGAACCCCATTGTTTTCACCAGTCTTAAGGTATCAACCACATTGTCCTGCAGTGTTTCCTACAGTGTCTGGGTTGAATCATTCAGGTTTAAATGGTCGCAGTTCTGTCTCTTCAGCTAAGCCCACAAAAAAAGAATCTCTAAGCTCATTGTAAGTCATGCCTCAATAGATAATACGGCATCCAACAGCTTTATAATTGCACACTGAACTGTAAGCTGATGAGTTCCCCGAACTGCAGCAATTTATGTTGTGCCGATGGGAGTCCTGAAGTTTCAAGAGGTAACTCGCTTACACTGTTCTCTGCCCAAGTCCAATCTTAGGATGTTCCACGTGTGGAAGCACAGTCAGGCTTCCCCACCCACTGAAAGCAAAGGAACTATTTCTGTGTTATAAAGTTGTGAATTGAGTTGAATGTGATTTAAAATATGTTATCAATTGCTTACATATCATCTACAGTATATACACAGTAATTCTTCCACTATGACCTATGGGATGATTAAAAGCAAGGGTTTGAGTTTTTACTAACTTGCATCCCTCAAAACTTGTGGAACAGGTACCCCAATTAATGCAAGTAAGAACGGTATCAACAGAGTTCCTGTTACATATACTCTATTTCAAATACTAGATACATTTTAAATTAGGCCACAATGTACATGTAATTTATGTATAGTCACACTTGATACAATGGGATTATATATATGATTAGTCATACATCTGAATCTTTCTGCAGTGCCACGCACAGATGATAAAGTAAGAGGGATTCAGATTACTCAATTTTTATTTTAAGCAGCACCTTTTCTGAGCCATAAATACATGGTTTAGGAGTAATTGATTTTTTCTGGTATGGTGCATGGCTTACATCGTAGCAGCAGAAAAGCAATGCTAAACTGTCAGTTACGCGAAATAACAGTTTTCATTGTCGTAGCTGTTTTCGTCTTCTTGCTAAGAAGATTTTCATCAATAAATCAGTAATTTTGCTTTGATCTACATTTAAACTTCTTTTACTTCATCTTTATTTAACTTCCCATACACTAGCAACCTGAATTCAACTTTATTTATTTTTAATTTTACCACACTTTATATAATGTTTTACTGGAGAGTTTTTTATACAGCAGATGCTTTTCTTGCAGTGTGTTGATTAATCATATTTCATATTATCAGCTCCCTCGCAGAATTTCACACTTTGTGCTCAATAGGTACAGTACATCATAAACTACATTATTGGTGCTCAGATAAACATGTCTATCTTTTACTAGCTATGTTATTAACACTTCCATTTGAATTTTTGCACTTACAGCTGCCATTATGAATATGTTTGCTGTTTTCATAGTAGTACTTTCCTTGTTGGTTTGGTAGCATTTTATTTCAGCGAGTTCAGATTACCCCAGAAGTTAGTAGTTTAATGGTTTTTATCTAAATGTTGCAAGCTGTAATATAGCTTGTAATTTGTAAACATACATCTTCAGTGATCCCTAAACATGGGCATGTTCTTTTTTATACTTTAATATTTGTGTCCTTTAATTATTTTACTGTTACCTCAGTTTTTAATATCATCAGATATAGTAGATTAGTTTTACTGCTTTTTCTTTCAAAGTGCCTGGATATGCCGAAGAATTATCTAACTTCCAAGGCAACATCTGATAGTTAAAAGGGTCTTAACATGCTCATTTTGTCTAGTGAATAAGCAGAAACACTTTCTTTGTTTAACTCCTGACAGAAGTTCTTGTGAGCTGGAGATACTCAACGCAAAATACCCTGGGGGATTTATATTTCTGCTGTTGATTATCCTGTCTGCTCTTTTTGGTCAGAAAAGGTAAATGATTGATTGTTTTTCAAGGTTAATTTTTAACATTTGTTTATCATTTACTCACAGGTGGCTCTCCCTCACTTTCAAGACTGCAGAGTCTCATCTCTTACTTTCTCCAGGTTCTGGTCTAAAGCCTGTCTATCAATCACATTGTTTTCATTGCTTTCAACAGGGTTTGGCTTGGAGACTAGCCATAGACTTTGTGGTTCATATTGTTCTCAGGAAAAACATGAAAAGCCTCATATCTGTATTCAATAACGCAGAAAGTGGGGGTGGGTACATGTCTCTCTCTGTTTCCTAGCTTTTGTAAAACAGCATCAGATTTCATGTATTTTACTGGAATAGTAACATATAATTTTTCATTGTGTTATGTGTTACTGTTTATTGAGCTTTTGCTGTCTCATTTGACGTAATAGTGTGAAATGCAAAGGAAAAGCAGATTTTGCAATACAAAGGTCTCAAATTCAGGTGTGCAAGTATCATTTACTAAACTTGCTATACGTTTCTTCCCTCAGATATTTCACTTACAAAGACTTCCTCGCCATACAAGTATATCAAATGCACTTTTTCCACAATTGCTTAAAAAGGTAAAGGTCTATGCCAATGCTCATTCTCAGGACTTATTTTCTAGATTTTACATTGTGAAAACTCTTGTCTTGTACATCCTTCTTAAAGAAACTATTTATGCTTAAGATCTTGTTTCATGTTTGAATTTTATGTCTCTGGACCAACCAGATCATCTTGTTCTTGCCTTTCTTTCCACCTAGGTGAGGTGTTTTAGCCACCACATAAAGGTTCCTGGGTTAACTTAGACATTGTCATATAGTCCTCTAGCTTCTGAGTGAGTTATCTGGTTTCTGCTTGGAGATAACAGTTATTTTTAAATGCTGGAATGTCTTACCATGTAGTCGGGTTAGTTAAGAGTCACATCAAAAGACAAAAATCACCTGCTTAATTTCTAATTAAGCCTAGGAGCTTTTGATCCTTTAAATGACAGAACTTTAAACCTATTTTAAAATTACTTCTTTAGATGTTTGTATTATTTTTTTGTTCTAGTTATCAGTATCTGTTTGATAGATCATGAGTAGATATGATGGTAAAATTATAAAACAAATAGTATTTCCTGCAAAACAGGATACTTACACCCTAATAGTGATATTCATACTGCTGAACAGGAGAGACAGCAAGGCTGGGTTGCAAACTGTGTTAAAAGCCATCGAGGAACCATGACTTCCTCCTGCAGCAAAAATATCTTTTCTCTGAGGACTTCTAGTTCTTGTGCCTGGTTTGCTGGCAGATTTGTTTGCTTTCTGCTCTCCCCACCTGGTTAGGATCAAGTTGGAAAATAGCCATCGTTCATGTAGAAACTGCAATAGCTTCTGACTCCCCGATGGTATTCCTGTGCTCCCAGGCTGTTCTCCTGGAGCCAGCTTGAATTTCCTCAGCAGGACCGTTCTACTTAACGTTTTCTAATACTGCTAAAGGAAAGAATACATAGGGCTATCCATCTTTTCTCTAGAATGTATGAAGTTTCACTGGAGGGGCAAAAAGGTAAACGTCATGATAAGTACATTTTAAAGGGTTTTTTCTTGGCATATATTCATAAGGGTAATAATTTCCTTGCAATAGAAATGGCATAAGAAACAGGTTGGAAAACAACTGCTATGCATGATTTTTATATGTATAAAACACTTGCCAGTGCTTTTCCTTGTCAGTTAAAAATACCTGCTGAAGGGAGTAATACAGTGAGCCGAAGTAAAATGAAATAACTTTCTAAAACAAAAGTAGAATTATTTAAGTGACCAAGTCACAGTTGGATTAAACTGAGATTATGTTCATGCAGCCTGATTTATATTTGTTATTTTGACTAACTGATTGAAGGCATTAGAAAAATATTTATACATGTTTGAAAAGCAACCAGTCCTCATAATTAACATCATTTTGTGACTAGAATTAATGCTGTGTTTTGCACAGCAATATTTTGCAAACCTGTTGTGCATAACATCCTAGTATTTTACAAAAAAGTGGCAAACAAGAAGATCTTGAAAAAATTCATGAAGACTTCTCCTAAAAATGAAAGTACTCTCTGAGAACTCAAACAATCTAATTTGTATAAATTATATCTCTATATTGTCATCCCTGACAAAACTCTATTCAATCAGTTCAGTTACATCATTCCGTCATCATTAATGGTCCATTGCCTTTACTGTGTTTTCAAATCATCGGTTTCAGGCAGCCCAATATCACTACTGGAAAATATCTTATTAAATCATCCTCATCACCCAGTTCAACACATTCCAGTCTGACACATTAATACATCAGTATACTTTATTGCCTTATTATCCAACTAGCAGGAAAAAAAAAAGTAATTCACACATCCATAGTATGAGTTAAGTCTAACAGTGTGAACTCCCTGCTAGGAAAACCTCTCAAGGGTCTCAACTCCCTTCTACTAAAATCTTTCACATGCTTAATTATTGTTAATGTTAGCAATTAAACAGTTCCCTCATCAGAAGTGCCCATACACCTCTTCTCAGAATTATCTAAGGATCTTAAATTCCTGACTATGTTTTTTCTATATAGACAGTAAGGAAGGAGGTCCCACTTTTTGGAGGGCAGTGTGAACTGTCCTGAGCAGTACGACCATGCAAAGTAACAAAACAGAATTTCTCAGACTGTACTGATGTGGTGGCAAGCTGCCTCTGGTGAGTATTTTGAAGCAGTCACTGAAAACTCTTCAGGATCCAATCCTACAATCAAAAGAATGGGGGCAGGATATTTGTTTGTTTACTTTTATCAAAACTGCCATGAACTAAAAGGCAAAAAATAGTTAAGGTGATCATATTATGTTACAGTTGAATATAATTTAGCAGCTTTTACCTTAGCCGTTATTGTGTGGCTTGTTTCAAATGTGGAAAAGACAGTTATGTGCTAACTCCCCTACTCTGTTATCCTCACTGCATGCCTTTGTTTTGATATCCTTCTGGTGCAGTTTCTTTTACAGTCTTCCTATTTTTCACCTTTCAGTTACATAGATCAGAGTAGCTGTTGCTTGACTTTTGCTCCTTGGCTTCTAATTCTCTCCCTTCATCTTATCTTCTCTTTCATCCATTTTATGTTCTTCTTTCTTCTCTCATGAAACCTATCTTCTCCTCCTGTGTCAGATCCCTAGGTGAGTTGAGAAAGTTTTCTTTTAAGCCATTTTACAGCCAGATGCTCTGTATATTAAGAACTATAATCAAACCAAACTTGCCTCAGCCCTGTTCCTAAAATACCAATAATTTCCTGTACAGACAGCTAGGACGGAAAACAGAGGGATCATCTCTCTCTTTAGGTACTGCTTTTCTGCTTTTTTCGGAGTCTATTGCTTCTTATATTGCTCATAAATAATGTTGTCAATATGGTACAAAAATTACATAGACTCTGAAAAAAAAGAATAGATCAGTTCCTTCCTGAATGATGTATTACTAAAAGGAATGATAAGTATTCTAGCTCCAGTAAAACATTTTGTTGAAGATTTCTTCCTTTGTTTTTCCTGCTTTTTATGTTTTTCCTGCTGTCCCACACTGGTATAGTCCATTTCGTATTTTGTAAACTTCAGATTTTGTCTATCTGCAGGTCATGGAAAAGGTATCATTCCAGACATGTAACCTGGAATCTATTAAAAGAAACCCGCTATCTGCCAAGATGAATTTGTAGCTTCTCATCTGACCTTTCGTGAATATCTTCAAAGTTTCAGTCTTAGAATTCACACTACTTCTGTTTGTGAGGAATCAAGATCATAAAATGTTTTTATTATTGCCCACATTGGTGATATCTGGAGCTTATTAAAGCTTCTGTGAAGCTCCATTGCTCAATTACTTCTAGAGGAACTAATGCTCAGATGGTGCCTTAAGAAATAGATATCCCTGATAGCCACAGAAGTCCCTCCTTCCATATCATCCAGTGATAGGAGCAGCAAGCAAGCAGTAGAGTATACTACAGAATTTCAAGTCCTATCACAGTTGGAAAAAAAAAAAAAAAAAAGAAAATAGAGGGGAAATAAAGAAGAAAAAAAGCAATACCTTGTGATATCTCCTATGTATGCATGTAACATTGTAAAATCTATGCCCTTGAATCTATTTACACTTTAAACATTAACGTTTATCTCCAATAAGGGAAAAATAAGGCCTCCTGTTCTCCAGTCCTAGGTGTGGAAAATGCAGGTAGAGCAGCCCACTGCTTCTCTGGAGACACAACAGTCCTGGAGTGGTGTGGAAGGTGGAGAGATGCCTGCTTTCCTCACACAGTCTGCACATAGATCGTGCCTGGGTTCAGGGATGACAGCACATAAGTGGTATACATACTCATTAGTGAGCAACAGGGTGGTCAGATGATTTGATTCAAGCTATGATATGAGATTAGGGGGAGAAGGTGGTGCTTACAGCTTCTCATTTCCTCCATTTCTACCTGTCTTAACTGTACCAAAATCATACGAGACTACCTGAGGAACCAAGTCAGTAGGGTTAAACCTGTCTGTGTTTTCACGGAAATAATGTAGAGTGTTTTTGAAATGGTTGAACTTTTGCTGTGAAAAGTACAAGTGTATGCCAAACAGTTGTTTAATTTCTCTTTCTGTTCACACAATTTTCATACATATAATTAAAGACAGACAAAATAATTGCCTAACCTAAGTGCCAGAGTTACAAGTTCTCTGGAATAGAAACACAAAAAAGGTAGGGCTGGGAGCAGAGGAGGAGTACAGGGAAAGAGAGGAGGAAATACAGGTAATGTTTTGTGGAAGGTGAACTAAAGATACCAGATTTCTGCACTTCCATAGCATTTCAGTTACCACAGATATGTCTGAGCTTTGGGACCTGCACTGTTCCTGGATCCCCAGGACAAAGCTTCATTACCTGTATTCAAAAACACCCTTGGCACACATGGTTCCATCCTTGAGATCAAATTTCCTCAAAAAGCAAGCATATGCTACTAGGCTAGGAAAAGACAGAAAGTCATTACGAAACATACAGATCCTGTTTTTTCTTTTTTTTAAACTAAACTAATGCATGTCAGTGGTATGGGAACAGAACTGGAAAATTCATCTGACAGGAGCCTGCAAAAGTTCAATTAACTGTTTGGATTTGTAAAGATCACCTACTGACTAATACAACCTCCCATCGGATTTTCTCAGAGCCTTAATGCTCAGCTCTCCAAGGGGTGGAACCCTGTCTTCTCTTTGATCTATTTCACATCTGTGTTCACATGGACTCCAGCTTTGTGTTTTAAACTCAGGATAGGAAGTGTCAGTAGAATTGTGCACTGAATTTATTTACTGGATTGGACTTGTTAAATGGTGTACCAAGTGAGTTTTGAGCAAGCACCTGGAATTTGCATTCCCATGCAAACTAAACTTACAGTACTTAAATTTGTCCACTCCACAACATTTTTACTAATCCATGGTTGAACTTTGCAAAAGGAATTATTTTTTCCGTAATACAATTGTTGTTCTCACAGGTTTCTATAAAATGTGTCTCTTAAAATCATGTTTAAAAGGTGCATTTGCAGCTAAGTACAAGCAGTCATTATATAGAATGCATCTGAAAAAAGCAGATCTGAATGATTGATGTTCACAGGTCTCATCTGTTGAATGACAACTATATCGGCTATGAGCAGTGCTTTTTTTCACTTTTGTTTTTCATAGCGTAGCTAACATCTCAGTGATGCAAAGCTTTTAAGACCAGTGAAATGGAAAAAAGAATGCAATTACCATGCCTGACATTGTTGATCAAAATGGATACAAGGAACACATAGACATTCGAAAGAAACTGCAGAAGGTGCAGTTCTGGGCTTCCTTCAGGGGTAAGGTAAAAGAGAAGGAGCTACAATATCCAGCATGTGCTTTAAGCTTCTCAGCTGGGCATTTGAAATAGAAAAAAATAGTAGTTTGGAGCTCTGGGGAGAAAAGTGGTTTATCTTGGTGAATGTTGAAGACTTGGGAGAAACTTACCACAGGTGAAGAGCGTTCACTTAAACTCATGAGCAGCAGGAAGGATTGTGTTGATATTTGTTTCTTTTCCATTAGGGATTTTTGTCGGATGTAGAAGTGCCTACAAAATTTATTATTTTTCATTAGAGAACTGCAGTGCAGGGACTGAATTTATAAGCAGAACAGAGGTTTCTGGAGGCATTTTTATCTTGAATTCTTTTCACTCTTATATAAGAATCTTGTTATTTACTGTCCCTGAGCAACAAGACTACAGATTTTGCTTCTTATCCAAAAAGATATTTATTTCAGTTTCATAAAATTGAAATAAAAATCCTATAAAAAGCATAAAGCGTATGCAATAATAAGGCTGAAACTGAAATGTGCTTGTTCCTTCTTATGTTTCATCAACAGCAGCAAGCCAGAGACCTGCTGGTAGTTTTAAAGTAAGAAAAGTTATTAAGCATAGGTGGTAATGGAACACATAACGCCTGCAAGAAAGAATCCAGACACACAAAAATGAGGACATGGACAAATGGGTTTGTAACTAGAGTGCTTATGGCAATAACAATGCTCTAGACCTCATTTTCTTTAGGGAAGACCGCAGTATTTATAAACCTTTAAAAAATGCTAGATTAAACAGTAAGTGTTTGTGTGTCAAAATATTTCATTTGGTGTATGGAATATCAAAGCCCACCTTAAAGTACATTGACCTGAGTGCAGAGGCCAAGTCAGGCACTAAAAGACATGGCAGACACTGTTTTTGTGACAGGTTCAGTCCTCATGCAGCAGCAAAGAGCAGACTCAGGGCTGTAAACAGAAATACAACTTAGCAAATCCAATTTTCAGTAAATGCTGAACTGTAACACTTGTTTAGATCTTCTACTTTATGAATGTTTTAATTCTTTTGAAATTTGGACTCTCTGTGGGGGTTACTTTTGTATATTTGTGTATACAAAGGAAGACGTATGCCAAGGAAGACGCTAGCAGAAAATAGATAAGGTGAGTTAACTGTGTTACGTTATGGAAGGCTACAGAGGTAGAAAGAGGCAAATCAGACAAAAACAGACAAAAAGACAATTCACAAGGAATGTAATACCAGACCTAGATAAAGGCTTTTTCTATACTCTCCTCAGGTTCTTTTTTTATGGGACTTTTTAGACTATCTTTATTTTTCTATATGGAACTAGATCTCTGTCTTAAAAAATCACGTGCAGTGACAGTTGTAGCAAAAAGAATATATGGAAGGTTGATATCTGCTTTCCTATGAGCAGGGCAAATGAACTATCTGAGATCTATAGGCTCAGAAAAACTGAGGATTTTTAAAGCAACAATTTTCCTTTTATCATCCTGCCTTTGATACTAGGAAGATCACAATCTCCAGCTCCCGAGTCAATTTTACTCCTCTTCATTGCATGCCAACAGCATATGTACCCTTCGGTTTTCTATCTACAAGTAAGTGAGGCTGCTGCTAATTTGAGACCTGCTCCTGACAGACGCTAGCACTTGCAACTCTCATTAATACCAAGTGAGACAGAAAGAACACAGAGCTTTGAAACCTCAGCATCTCCATTTTGCAATGGACTCTTAAAAGACCTGTCACATCCGCTCTCCTCTGCTCTGATCATTAGGATTTTCTTCTAGCAATTATCATCCTGCTTACGGTGTTCATCCACTAGAATAGCAAAAGAGCACTTTCTTCTGGGTACACACAGGTCCGGACATCACCAAAGTCCCCAAATCATCTTCTGTGTATTTTCTTCTCTGTCCATGGGCTAAGCATTCTTTTGTGATCTAACAGTTTTATTTTAGTCCACATCTCTGTAACTAACTGACATTTTGAGAAGTGTGACAATACTTTTCAAAAGAAGCAATATGTATCAGGGGTGATAGCTGCAGGGGTAAAAATAGACTTCTAACCTAAGCTAGCTAATCTGTTTCACTGTTCTGCAACAGATGTAGTCTCAAATTTCTAGTGTTTTATGCTTCTTTATTTCCGAATTTCAATCTATCATACTCTGGGATGATGCAATCTCTGCAAATATTTGTCACTTTCTGTCTTTTTAGTAGGCTGAGGTTTATTGAGTTGAGAGTGACTGGGAGAGATGTATCACCAGATTTACTTTCTACTGAACTCAAAGTGGTATATATACTTCTCTAACCTTCAGAATATAATTGTGCTCAATGTTGTATAATATAATTACCTATATTTTTCAGCATGCTATGAGGAGAAGGAAGGTTTCTTGGTATATTTTAAAACATGTCCTTCATTATAAAAAAGTCTACACAACCTATTAGGGAAAAAGGCTAAAATTAGCTTAAAAAAATAGTAATTCCCCGCAAGAAATTTTCCATAAGAGATGGTAAAATCATTTTTTGTGTGCAATCTCAATAAAGTTCTGGGGAGGAATCCGTAATTTTTCATATTTAATTAAACTCGAACAAGATGTAATACTTTCTCCCTTTTTTCATCCTACTATTAAAGGAAATCCTTGATTAACTCATACTGCTGTGACTGAGAAGAAAAAAGTCTTAAACCTGTAAATTTACATCAGTAACGAACACTAGAGGACATTCACAATGGAAGTGTCCATTTTAATTTATAAAGAAATTATACCTATATGCATTAATATGAATATATTTTATCACAGAATCATAGAAGAGTTTGAGTTGGAAGGGACCTGATAGATCATCTTGTTCCAATCCCCCTGCCATGGGCAGGGACCCCTTCCACTAGACCAGGTTGCTCAAAGCCCCGATCAACCTGGCCTTGAGCACTGCCAGGGAGGGGGCAGCCACAGCTTCTCTGGGCCAGGGCTTCACAACCCTCACAGTGCAGAATTTCTTCCTTGTGTTTAATCTATCATCTTTCAGTTTAAAGTCATTACTCCTTGTCCTATCACTCCATGCCCTTGTAAGAAGTCCCTCTCCAGCCCTCTCGTGGGCTCCTCAGGCACTGGAAGGCTGCTCTAAGGTCTCCCCATTGCCTTCTCTTCTCCTGGCTGAACTGCCCCAGCTCTCCCAGCCTTTCCTCACAGCACAGGAGTTCCAGCCCTCGGATCATTGCTGTGGCCTCCTCTGATCCTGCTCCAACAGCTCCAGGTCTGTCCTGTGCTGATGGCTCCAGAGCTGGACGCAGGACTCCTGGAGGGTCTCAGCAGAGTGGGGCAGAGGGGCAGAGACCCCTCCCTTATCCCACTGGCCACCCTGCTGGGGATGCAGCCCAGGCTATGGCTGGCCTGCTAGGCTGCAAGCACACACTGCCAGGTCATGTTGAGCTTCTCATCAACCAGCACCCCCAAGTCCTTCTATGCAGGGCTGCTCTCTGCCCTGTATTTGTGCTTGGGATTTCCCCAACACATGTGCAGGACATTGCACTTGACCTTGTTGAACTGCATGAGGTTCACATGGGTCCAATATGTTTTTAAGCAGGCTCATATGTGTAGAAATATACATCATAACCTTTCACGTATGTAAATAAAACACATATGTGCCTTCACCAATATTTTCAAGAATGCTTTCCAATTATATAATCTACAATTTTAATAAGCAAAGGAAAGCCAAATTCAAAAGGTAGAAGGTCAGAACCAGCATTAGACATCTTGAGTTTCTAATTCTCAGATCACAGCTTGATCTATCAGATTGTGTGATCTCAAAAAGCCACTCAGAACAAATTCATTAAAGCCAATATTATGTTCTGCATTTCAGAGGTGCAGTTTTAGCAGTAACAAAGTGCACTACAGAAAGGAAAAGCACTGTTAGGTTAAAATGTTTGTGCTCTGTTCATTTGCATGTAGGTCAATCTTTTCAATAATGCACATTCTTTTATACTTATTATCGCAAAGTACCTGGAGTCTTCCTCTGGATAAATTAACAACATCTGAAAGCCCACAGAAAGAAAAAATTAGGCAGCTGGTCTAAACCTTTTTTCCCTAAGAATTATTTTTTGAAAGACTAAAAAAGAATGTCTTAAATGCCTAAAAGTGTTTCCCATCAGAAGTTAAACTGTTTTGCATTCCAGTACAGATTGTTCTGAAATTTCATATGTGATTGTAACGTATATATTTTTGTAGTGGGTTGAGGAATAATTTCACACAGTTACACACAGTTTGTTTATTGATCATGGCAAACAAACACCTTCAAAATCCAGTTTTGAAAAAATATTTTGGAAGCATACAGTCTATGTTTATATAAATATAAAAGGGAAACACACAGGTGTAAGTAAACACACATATACAACTGTAAAACCGCTTCTGAATTATGTGTTACGTAGAAGTGACTTCACTGAAACCTAGTACTGAAGGTCTTTGCAGGCATAATATATTATGTAAGGCTGCAGTGTAAAATGAATAACATCTTGGTTGTATTAGTCATATTGGCTCCCTGGAGGTGTTAGGTGTTTGACCTGAAGAGTATGGTTTGCTTGTTCTTCTGTAAGTAAATGAAAAAATAAATCTTCTATGAGGAGAAGAACTCTCTAATTAATATGAGTTTAAAGATTCACCATAAACCCCAAATTTCTGGCTGTTTCCACAACAGTGATCATTTTCAGAAATGATTGTCAGAGCTGGCTTTGCTGTCCCTGTTACAACCACAGCATTAATGTGCTGTTGAGACACAACTGGGAAGACACTGTCGCCTTTGGCTATGGGTCAAAACATCGTTTTGCAGGTTTTGTTACCAACTCTTCAAGCACCCTTGTAGGAAACTACATGGTATGTTTTCACCCCTCAGACTGACCAGGGAGAAAATCAAAATCACAATCACTTCCAGGGAAAGCTCTTTCCTTTCCCTAATTACATTATGTTGTTGTTAAAGACTATTTGTTATCCACAGCTAATCAGTATATACTTATCAAATAAAATTCCACGTCTGCTCACCATGAAATGACATCAGTAAGATTTTCTATCCTCAGCCAGACAACAAACTTGTACTAGAAACTACATTTAAGAGAGAGAAATAATTTTGTTACATTATGTACGTTATACAGACATTATATAAGTAAGCGTGGTTTGGCTTTACTTATGGAGGGTCTTTCTTTTTTTGGATTTGTTTATTTTGCATGATTAATTACATTCAGATGATCTATTTCTTGTTATTATATACATTAACATGTGGTGCCTCTCAAACTTGATAATCTTTTAATATCGAAATCGGGAGATCACAGGATACATCTTTACACTGAACAATGACACATTAACCCAAATATTTCACTATTAGCGCTATCACAACACCATGACTGGTGCCTGTGCCAACTGACAGCTGCTGTAGATTTAGTCATCAGGCTATATTGCTTTCCTGAAGGGAAGGAGTTTAGTATTTTTAAAATAGCTTGATGTTTTATGTTAGCATACGCCTATCATTTCCCTAAAAGCACAGGTTTTAGAAATACTAAACATTAGGATACTGTTATCATCCAGCTGAGGTGCAAAATCTGTTTTATCAGGGAGAAAGATGGAGACAAAAATTGTAAATGCGTATATGCATCATACATAAACACCTTGCATACTGTTATCAGAAAAAGCTGAACAAAGAGACTATAAAAGATAATACAGTCATTTAAATGTGCTGTAGAATAGGTTTAATCATTGACTTTCCTTAGCTTGGCAGCATTGCATTATTCTGTCGTTGGACTTGAGTTGTATGTCAAAGTTGTCTTTGAAGTATTCCAGACAGAACAATAAAATAAATTCACAGAAATGTGTAAATAGGCTACAAATATCACACACATCAACGTTTAAAAGAAACTGTAGGGCAAAATGTTTTATTCATTATAATATATTGCTGAAACCTATTCTGTAACATCTAACTCTAGATTAAAGCTGATTAATTTAAAATGTAGAAAAATAGTCAATAGACAAAGATCATATCATTTTTCAATGGTTTAGGTGTTCTTAGATTTCAGTAATATTTCCCTGCATATCGTTCATTCTGACTTATCCACCTCAAAATATCCTTCCTGCTTATGTAACACTAATTCATTAAGTGTAATTTAAAAAACATCCTTCAAAATAAATGCTTACAAATCTCTAAGGGGAAGAATATCAGCCTTGCCTGTGACAAGCTATGGAATGGTACACGATAGTAGGAGGGATGGGGTACTAGTACGCGCCCTCAGCCTGTTGCCCAGAGGTGTGGAGGGGACACTGCAACACAGCCGAAGTCTTGTGGAGATGAGCTGGGAGCTCCTGAGGTAGTAGAAGCCAACAAGGAAGCTTCTCTGAAATACCCCAAGGGAAACAATGGGTGTTTCACTAGAAGAGTGACATGGCTGACAGCCCTGATGAAGTGCCTCTACACGAACACATGCAGCGTGGGAAACAAACAGGCAAAGGATGCAAGAATAACAAGAAGGACTTCTACAGGTATGTTAACCAGAAAAGTAAGGTTCAAGAAAGCGCGCTCCCCCTGGGGAACAAATATGGTGACCTAGTATCAACAGACAAAGAGAAGGCTAAGGTACTCAACACATTTTTTGCCTCAGTCTTTACTGGCAACTTTTCTCCTCAGCCCTCCAGAGCTGATGGGCTGCAAGATGGGGACCAGAGGTGCAAAGCCCCTCCCACTTTAAGGGAAGATCAGGTTCATGACCAGCTGAGGAACCTGAACATACCTGAGTCTATGGGACCTAACTAGATTAACCCCAGAGTCCTGAGGGAGTTGGCTGATGTATTTGCCTAACCACTCTTCATGATATTTGAAAGGTCATGGCAGTCAGGTGAAGTCCCTGGTGACTGGAAGCAGGAAAACATTGTGTCTATTTATAAAAAGGGTAGAAAGGAGGACCTCGGGAACTACGGACCTATCAGCCTCACCTATGTGCTTGGGAAGACCATGGAGCAGATCCTTCTAGAAGCTATGCTAAGGCGCATGGAGGACAGGGAGCTGGTTCGAGAGAGACAGCATGGCTTCACCAAGGGCAAGTCCTGCCTGACCAACCTAGTGGCTTTCTATGATGGAGTGACTAGATCAGTGGACAACGGAAGAGCTATAGATGTGATCTATCTGGACTTCTGTAAAGCCTTCAGCACAGTCCCTCACAACACCCTTCTCTTTCCATTTTTAGAGAAATGGATTTGATGGGTGGACTGTTTGGTGCATAAGGAATTGGTTGGAAGATCGCAGCCAGGGCGTAGTGGTCAATGGCTCAATGTCCAAGTGGACAATGGTGACAGGTGGTGTCCCTCAGGGGTCCGTACTGGGACCAGTGCTGTTTAACATTTTCATCAATGACTTAGCGGGATCAAGTGCACCCTCAGCAAGTTTGCAGTCAACACCAAGCTGAGTGGTGCAGTTTACACACCAGAAAGATAGGATGTCATCCAGAGAGATCTGGACAAACTGGAGAAGTGGGCCTGTGTGAACTGTGTGAAATTCAACAAGACCAAGTGCAAGATCCTGCATTTGGGTTGGGGCAACCCCCATTATCAATACAGGCTGGGGGATGAAGGGCTTGAGAGCAGCCCTGCTGAGAAGGACCTGGGGGTACAGGTGGATGAAATTCTGGATATGAGCCACCATTGTGTGCTCGTAGCCCAGAAAGCCAACAGTCCCTTGGGCTGCATCCCCAGGAGCCTGGCCAGCAGAGCGAGGGAGGGGATTCTGACCCTCTGCTCCACTAGGGTGAGACCCCACCTGGATTTCTGTGTCCAGCTCTGGAGCCCCCAGCACAGGAAGGACATGGAGCTGTTGGAGAGGGTCCAGAGGAGGCCACAAAAATGATCCGAGAGCTGGAACCCCTCTGCTGTGAGGAAAGTCAGAGAGCTGGGGCTGTTCAGCCTGGAGAAGAGAAGGCAGCAGGGAGACCTTAGAGCAGCCTTTCAGTACCCGAAGGGGGCCTAGAGGAAAGATGGGGAAAACCTTTTTAGCAAGTCCTGTTGAGACAGGACAAGGAGTAATGGTTTTAAACTAAAAGAGGGTAGATTTAGACTGGGAAAGAAGAAATTTTTTACAATGAGAGTGGTGAAGCACTGGAATGGGTTGCAGGGAGAGGTAATGGAGGTCCCATCCCTAAAAGCATTCAAGGCCAGGTTGGACAGGTCCCTGAGCAACCTGATCCAGTTGAAGATGTCCCTGCTCACTGCAGGGGTGTTGGGCTACATGACCTCTAAAGGTCCCTTCCAGCCGAAAGCATTCTATGATTCTATGATTCTATGAATACACTTGATGATCTAAAAAAATATTGAGGTACTATAGTGGATTACTGTGCGTAATCTGTAAGATTTGTCAAGAAATCTTGGTTTTCAAATGCTTGTAGCAAGCACATGTACTACAAGAATTTTCACACTTCTTTTTTGCTTTTCATAAATGTTAAAAAATGAGGTGAATGCATGAAGTTATGTTAATTTGACCTTTAACATGCATGGACTGCCCCCTCTTGTACCTTACACTAGTGCTTAAGACTGAATTTCCAGAATTTTATGGTTGTCTGCAGACTTCAGTACACTAACAGTTATGAAGTGTCAGTACCTTGGTCAAAACCAAAATGACTCCAGGTATTTACAGAATCCAAAAGTAGCCCAAGGATTTCAATATTGGCACACTTTTATTGTTCTCCGTTTTGCAGTTTGTAAGCTTGCCACACTGCATCTGTGTGACTATAGATCCACATCTAAAATTACAGTATTTTACAACCTGTCCTCTGAGCTATAAAGGTAAAGGTTGGGGTGAGGTTGAGGGGGGAATAAAATAAAGTGACGTGTCAGCCTCACAGAGTAATCGATATCAGTATAGTCTCTCTGACCCTGAAGAGTGATCTTGCCAGACGTGCACGGACTTCGCAGATCTGACACCAGAAAGCTCCTTACTGAATGACTAAGCTGTTGCTAAAAAGTCGGTCTTTCAAAAATGTACAAATCAGCAAGCCAGCTGCTTCCTGCTTCCTAAGTAGGATGATTTTGGTGAACAATAAGTAGAAGTCTGGTAGTTATTTTGTTTAACATCTTCATGCACACAGTCTCCCAGCTAGGCATCTGCTTTCATCTGTTATAAAATCCTTGATTCTGATCAACTCTTAACCACTCTGCAGCTGAGTAGAAGCCCTGAAGCAAAACACTCGGCAGAGATAATCAATTCACAGACTGTGCACATACTTGAAAAAGACACTACTCACCATGAATACTCAGCTAGAATATTTATCAAATTGTAAACTCTGTTGCCACGCTCAAGTAGATTTCCTTCTAATACTCTGTAATCCCTGATTTACACTTGGATTGTCAAACTCAGAAAGTTAAAAGCATATTGAGGAGTTGATAAATGTCCTCCCTGTGTCTCAGCTGCTTGATTAAGTTTGGTGTCGTGGTGCTTAGCCTCAGTGAAACTACACATTGTCTCTGTCTTTCTGTGATATTTTGGTACTTTGACTTTGGTTTGTTTGAACTCGCAAATACGAGTCCAAAAACAATGACCTTGCTTTCCAGTGGCGACTTAATTATGCCTGTTTTTTCCAGCACGCATACAGGACATTTTGTTTTCTTTGACTAAAGCAGTACTCTGTTTCTTGCTTTGCTACTGCCTCTGTCGTACCAAAACCATCATCATTGCTCACTCATTTGAATGACTTCCTCTACCATTTTCTCCAGTGACCTTTTTCCTGCACCTCTTAGTTCATCTTCTGTGAGATTCACTCACAAGATGCCTGCCCTTTCCTACACTTAAAGCCATAAAACAAGAAAATGGACCTCACGTTTCTGTCATTCAGATCATAAAATCACGAGTAAGGCTTGAAAAAACACCTAAATGGTAAGCACTTGCCCTAGAGATCAAGGATCTCTGACTGAGGATAGTCACGCTCATCTTTCTCAGACCTGACATTTATGTGAGATGCCAGAATAGAGAATTTTAATGTTCCTGTGTAGTTCTCCTGACACGTGAAGACAGTTTCACTTAAAAGACGCTGTAATTTTCAATTCCCACATGACACATCTGAAGATTTGAGTTCCTCCTGGTCAAAAATATGATGGTAATGGATATGCTTTAAAGTTCTGTTAAACAGAGGACGAAGACAAAAATCCAGATAGTCAAAAACAAAATAGCTTTCAGTAGGTGACTCTGGCAAACTGAGGTGGCTGCACAGAAGCCTAAACAAGTTGTTTGTGGGTGTCAGTGTATTCAGAACATGATAGGTACCCACTGTTGGCATGACATTAAGGAGGGTGAGCAGACTTTTTTGCCAAGAGCATGAGGGCAGGTCTGAAGGTATTGTCAGTCATGAGAACGTACGTGTTAGAGAAACCCCTTGAAGACTGAAAGATTTGACATGAGAAGACTTGCCCTGTCTCCTGTTTTCTGTTTACTTTCATACTTACAGATCAAAACTTACAGTTACAAACCAGGCTCTGGAATCTAGGCAGGGTGCTACATCCCCTTGTAACAACAGAGAGTATGGTGAAGAAGTCCTGGAGGTACAACCAGACTTTATGAACCTAGTGATCAGGGAAATGGGAAATCAAGCTCTTAAGAATATTCTCACAATATCTTAAGAATTTAACATGAGGCAATCATTTGATTAAACCCTGAGAATTCAGTTCTGTTTCTTCCCAGAATAGTGGGAATGAGTGAATATCTCTTATGTACTCGTTCTTTCACCCTAGCTCTTTTAGTGGCAACACAGTTAGTGGCAGAACTCTGTCCAGAAGAATACCCTATTCACATATGATTCTCTCTTTTAACAAGCAACTTCTGCTCATTTAGTCACCACCAGAAGGTAATATAGCTAACCTGACTTCTAACTACTAGAGAAGTCTACACCACGGGGTCTGAGGCAGGACTCTTACTGCTGCCTACAGCAGCCAGGATTTAATTTGAGGCTGTCTGCCTGCCTGCTAGTGAATACATAAACCAAGATTTTGGCTGTGTGGTAGGTGGAAGAACTTTGCCTCCAGCATGACTGAAATACTGAGGTGGTCTAAAAGCATAGGTGGAGCACAGCTCTTTCAGCTGACTGTGTGAAAACGTGTACATCTCACTCAGCTTGTGTGAATCTCCTTACAGGACCTGGATATCTACCTTTTCAGTCTCAAACAATATAAGAATTAGTTCACATATTGCTTGTCTACACAATGTATTTGAAAATGAATAGGGGACCCACCATTTCCAAATTAGAGAAGGTAGCACTCATGACCTTGTTCACAGATCCCCATAAACACAATAAAGCTGTACAGAAGAGTCTGCCTTTGTTGCAGGCAACTGTTGTCCTCATTATCTCACATTATTGACACTAATAAAAAAGTGACATTCATCCTACTTATAGAGGTGACGCCCATAACTGTATATTACAGCTATGAATGGTGGTTCCCAATAGAAATTAAATACCGTGTGATCATGCAGTTTTGTGGATCTTGTAAGTGTGAAACAGTAATTTCTATTTAACTGATGTGTATCTAGGTAGCAGCAGATCATGGGGCATCTCAATCAGTTTTTCTCTTTGAGGAGAAACCTGTGATGGACCTGCAGTTCTCTCAGTGCAGCCTGTGTGTTTACAAAATACAATGTTCTATTTTCTTGAGCAGAAATTCAAGAAAGGAAGAAGGAATCATTTATAAACAAATGTTGGTGAGATCTCGTCTCTTATTATGGTTGGACTCAGTGATTCTAAAGGTCTGTTCTAACTTAAATAATTCTATGATTATATGAATACAGACTGTGCCTGAAACTTCAGAAGTCTCGCTTAGACCTTGTACTTGACTTGAAGTTTCTCAGATGTTCACTCCCAAAATGTTAGACACAGCAATTTAAAGCATAGTAGAATAATCTAGCCAATTATTATTCTAATACAAACAATAAAAGACAGAAGTCTACTTTTTCTGGTGTATTATGAGGCTGTGAATATGTTATGCCAGATCTTCATTCTACTATACATGCTCTGTTGCCATGGATAGGTGTTTAAATTTAAAGGATCCTTGCTAGTTTGCTTACAAAATCAATAGGCACGGTCAGAGACAGTGGGTATGTCCTGGGTTCGGCCAGGACAGGGTTAATTTTCACCGGAATCCAGGAAGTGACACAGCCGGGCGGGCTGACTCAACCTGGACAAACAGAGCAGGGTATTCCATACCATGTGCCATCCCACCATTTGCCATGGACTAATCCTGACTGCACTGGAAAAGGGTGAAGCTCCAGAACATTGATGACATCACTGAATGGAGTGACACCGCGGAGGAAGTTTTAGAGAAAGGGGAGAAAATAGTTCAGATCCTTCTGAAAGCTGGTTTTGCCACCAAGCGAAGTCAAGGGACCTGCGCAAGAGATCCAGTTTTGGGAACAAAATGGCAGGATGGGCGCCATCAAATCCCAATGGATGTCATCAACAAAATAGCAGCTATGTCTCCACCAACCAGCAAAAAGGAAGCACAGGCCTTCCTGGGTGTTGTGGGTTTTTGGAGGATGCACATC
>Ga0065711_1030104_pt1 | contig 33680 bp, 14 predicted proteins | sample Hoacrofraction12_FD_59098 | JGI IMG/M metagenome (GOLD analysis project Ga0065711, IMG submission 59098) | Hoatzin crop microbial communities from Cojedes, Venezuela - Epithelial fraction 12 v2 (version 2) | ecosystem: Host-associated > Birds > Digestive system > Esophagus > Crop | place...
CCCCGAAAGACCTAGGGCTGTGTTCCCAGCCACTTGCTCTCCTCAGTTTATTCTCTTGAAAGATCCTGTGCATGAGAATAGCAGGATGAAAATGCCTGGGGCATGACCCAGGCTCTGTGCCAGGCTGCACCCCTCTCCGAAGGACCCCAAGTGATTGCCGAAGGGTGCTGGGCGGTGCAGAGCTGAACCTAGTGCTCACAGCGCTAAATGACTCCACAGCGTGGCTGTCACCGAATAGCCATGCTTTACTCTGCTTTGAGACCAGAGGCTGTGTGGGTGTCTCTTTCTCTGTGCAGTGCAAAATCTGGTGAAAATGTGCTTGCTTTCTTTTGTTATTGTTGTTACTGAGGTTATGCAGACACCACATAAGCTGAACTAACACCATATCTCTTTCTTTTCCAAGTGCTTTGATATGGATTTTTCAGCTCGATTACCTGTGATAGCTACAAGTGAAATGTGCCACTCTTCTGCCGACTGGCTGACTTCTGTTATAATCGTAGCAGTGCCTGACTCAGCTTTGAAGCTTGTCATGCCTGAACTCTGTCCTCTTTTGCTGTTCATTTAAGTTTGGAACATGTTCCTTAGTGCAGACTTCAATTTTCTTCTGGTAACTTATTTGTCTGGAAACTTTAAATGAGCCTGCTCTTTGAATTCGGTCACAGCCTTCCCACTGATTCTCTGCACCGTGTCCGGTTTCAGATGAAATTCAAGCAAAGTGGTTTGGGATTGTCCTTGTAAGAGACAACTACTGGAGAGGTTGTCAGCCAGGACAGTTCTTTTTTTCCTTTAAATGCTGTGCTTATACACTGAACTGAATTGAGGTCTACATTCATGTGCTTCTTTAATGTAGCTTTTTACAACACTTTGTTACTCTATAAATACAGACTGTTAAAGTTGTGAAAATGTTGCATAAGGACATGTATCTTTTTCTGTTTTTTTTCTTTTGCCTTTCCATCACTAGAAGTACGTATAACCCACGTCCATGTGCCTGAATATAATTATACCCAAAATCATACCTATGCTGTACTTCCTGGGATGCCCTCTCAGAGGCCTCCATGGCAGCATCTGCTGGAGAAGTGGGCATGAAACTGCATTTCACAGCAGCGAAGAGCTACGGGGCATTCAGAGGTGAAAGCAGGGGAAGAGAAACTTCTTTTTCAGTATCATGGCTTTGCCATAGCTAAAGAACCTGGTTATATTGATCTGTTAGATTAGTATTCCTCGTCTTTTTACACATTTGCATTTCATGTTGAAATTTGTTTGCTGCCTGAAACAAGCTGTCCAGTTTGTTAGAACAACTGAACAACACAGCAAAGCCACTGCTCCTGCCAGCTCTTAATAAATTATTAAAGAAAGCAGGATAGTTAACCCTTGCTCTGAATTGCTCAGATGTATCATTCTCAAGCACAGATTCGAAAAGGTGGTGTCGGAGCAGCTGTACTGTGTTAAAGTGTCAAGGCTGAAAGATAAGCCTGCCTGGACTTAATAAGTTAAAACATTAACTGTCTTTTAGCTCAGAGAACAGCGTGTTTGGCCTGGGTAGCTAACATATTCAAAATGTCAAAGCACTACTTGGGCAGCAGCATCTCTGTGGCCAGATATATTTTACAGACATCTAAGAAAGCTTCCTACTGCTGCCTGCATACTGCTGCAGCTGGCCCTGGCTGAGTTCAAGGGTCTATGCTGAGCTGGTAGCAGCAGTTATTTTTCCAGCTTCATTTATAACTGGAATTTCAGGATTTAACAAACAGCAGATTCAGTCTGTGATTTAAGTGTTTGGTAAGATGTTATGGATTTATTTTGGGTAATGGTTTTTATGGAGGCATTTGAGAGTTCTGGTCTATTTCTGGGTACTGACTGTTACTGCAGGCTAAGGAGTAGAAGGTCTTGCTGTAGTTCAGGTTCTATAAATGACTGTAGTCTTCTGTGAAGCTCCTGCAGGCAAGAAAACAGTTTTATATTTGTGGAAAAGCAGGAAACCAGCAGGTCTTAGATTTAACTGAGATGCCCTTCAACAGCTGGATAAACATGGGATTGTTCATTTGGCAGAAGACATGTATGCCATGCTCAAGTCCTGGGCAGACCCTCAGCTTTTTGGCTTTCTTGAAGGAGCTACACCAATTTACTAGCCAAGGATTAGAGCAGTTTTTACCAAAGCCATTGGCTATTAAAGAGACCGCAGTTGTTTCTGGCGCTGAAATATCCAGAGTCGGTGTTCAGAAGCATTGAGCACATCATTTTTTTCACCAGAACGTTAGATTCTGCCAGCTGATATGTACCTCAGCACAGCAGGGGTGATCTTCACTGAACTGTTTCAAGCTAGTCAAGGACTTAGTAGCTGTGAACTGGTGTCTCTGGTATGTCTGAAGTCATGCTGACTTGTTTGAAGTGAAGGAAATATGAAAGTACTGCCCTTTCCTACAGCTGCGCTGTGGTTGAGTGGAAATGACCTGGCAGACTGGGCTGGGCCTCTTTGTATTTCTAATACTGTTATCACAGGCTTAATATCCAAATGCTTTCTAATGCTCTTTCTTTCGTGGAAGCATGGAAGAGCTGTCCCGTTGTGGCAGAGGGTGGTAAGCCTTTGCCACACTCAAGTATGTGTTGATAAAGTTATTCACCAGTGTGCTGTTTTTATTCTCTGTAACTTGGGTTATAGGTAACCTCCTGCTTCGGCAGGAGGTTTACTAGATGACCCACAGAGGTCCCTTCCAACCCCTACCATTCTGTGATTCTGTGAACCCCTCTGTAATACAGACAGAACCCCCAATGCACTTGCTATTTTGTCTTGAATTTTTGTATTGCAAATGGTGTCTCTGCAGAGTTCATCTTCTCCATGTTTTTTTTGCATGTGTTGCTTTCACCTTTTAGTAGGTGTCTTTCTACAGTTTTTTCCTGCCTGCACTCCAGCCTTACTTGATCATATCCTCTTCTTCTAAAGGATTACAGGTGGTTTCAGTGTATTTATATTCTCATTCTTGTTTCTTCCTAATATTTTTCTGCCTGGGACTCTCTTCTAAGTATGCTACAACTGAGGACAGTGAGAATAGTTCAAAGCGTGCAGAGTAAGAATCTAAATTAAGTGCCTGTATTGTGTACTCAGAGGTGTTGACCGAGATAGTACTTTTATGGAGACAATCATGAAATTCTGTGTCTTAAATTTTAGTGGATGTCCTGTCTTAAGCTGCCCTCCCACTCTTTGCAGTTTCTCAGCAAACTAGATGAGGAAATGATCTTGCTTAAATGTATTTTCCCCCAATGGTTTGTTTTTAGTTAAGTTTAGTTCTCCAGTTTGGCCACACAAACCCTTCATTAGTCAAAATGAAGGGCTGGCAGAGGCCACGGGGGCTGATATTGCTACTGAAGAACAGGTTACTTAAGCTGTGTACCAGTGAGTCTATTAGTGGTGATCGCACTAATTGCAGCTCAGTGGTTTGGAGCAGCCTCTGCACTTTCCCGCGTCCCGACAGCACGCGGGAGTTGCAGGACCACCTGGCACATTTGGCTGGGGTTGCTCCACCTCCATTATGGCCACGTGTTGCCACTGCCACTAGTTGAGAGAGGACCCTCTGGAAGGTGTCTGCGTCTTCCTCATGCTGGCTTCGCTGCAGGACTTCTCTCCTCTCCTGGGGCTTCAGTGTCTGTCAGTGCCATGCATGGGACTGAGAGCAGGGCTGAGACCTGAGCTTGGATCTCTACCAGACGTAGTGGGTGGTGGCGGTCTGGCAGTTGAGAAGCAGCTGCCGTCCTGCCCTGACACTGCATGACCAGCAATGGGGCTGTGCTGTCACTGGATTACAGGGTGACACGAGTCCTTGCTGCTGGAGGAAGGGAGCCAGCAAGCAAGCGGGGCTCAGCCTGGCCCTGCTGGGTTGCCCCAGGGGATTGCTTCATGCTAATCACACCCTTCAGTGTTTCTGCTCCTCAGAAGCTGCTGTCATTGCTTGCACACTCCTTGTCCCTTCTGTCTCTTCAAGGGGCATGATGAGTGTCTGCGGCTCTTCTTCATATGAAAATTCGAGTATGAGGCTTGCAGAGCAGACAGGCGGGCTGCCCCTTTTCCACACTGGTAGTTTGCGTAACAGGAAGTTGTACGCACTTCAGGCTTGGCTTTTGCCACCGCTTGCCTAGAGCCTGCTGCACTGGCTGAAATCCTGTCTTCACCAAACGTTTGTTTCCAGGCCATTGCAGCTGTAGTAAGTGGTGGAAAGACTGGCATATTGATAACACAGTAGTTACTTCCTGAGAACCACTATTCATTCAAGCAATGTTAGTGGGGGAAAAAATGGTGCAAATGTGCTAATTCAGCTATCCAGCCCTGATATTTCGGGATGAGTCTTTCATTGAATAATTGGTCTTAATGCATAGTAGGAAACATCTCTATAGTTTTTTTTCCTTTCTCCTGGCTGCCTTTTGGAGGAGGAAAAAAGAAGTCAAATAATAGCTTTTACACCTGTGTACTAGAGCCTCCTGGATGTGTGTTAAGATGTCTGTCAGAAATAATAAAATTCTCATTTATGTGGCCTGTGATGACAAGCTGAGATTTTTATGGAATTGGTGTATTTGCTTGAAAGGATCCATTGCAGAGCAGTTATGCTGAGGCTCTGGGTTAGTACGTTGGTACTAGTGAGTCCTTCCCATCTTTTCCTCTTTATGCAAACACTCTTATGGAGCCTGTGCATGCTAAGACAAAAAAAACCCACCATCAGGCTAGTGCTGTGCAGACCACCCTGGTAGTGCTCACCCTTCTTACCCTTCCCCTTGAGTCAACGGTCACAGAAATTGGTGCAGCTTGTGGTGGTGGGCAGTGTGATAAAAAGCAGATCTGTAAAAGCATTTTCCGGTTTTATTTTCTTGATATCTAAATGACATCCTGTTGCACAAGCCCTGTCACTTAGAAAGTGCCTAAGCACATTGGAGATGCTGCTGCTGTGACCCCTCTGCCTTGCAATATGAGGACATGAGCTGGGACGAGGACTTCAGGATTGCCTGTACCCCTGCCTGTCTGCTCCTGTCCAGGCTAGCGGTACTGGTGCTGCTGCTCTTCCCTAAATAAATCAGTGTGTGTCTGTGAGCTAGCTGGTGGTGTAGAGGCAGCTATTAATGTGACTTTTATTTAAGGGTTACAGTTAAGGCTACTGAACGCTTCCTGTAATAAGATGCTGGGTTTCCTTGCAGGGAGGTGCGGAACCTGAGACTTCACGCATTGGTGCCCGGGGTGCTGCTCTGGGGTGCTCATGTCACCACTGTCCTTGCAATGCATGGGACATTACCTGACTTGTGCTCCCCCTCACTAGTGGAGAGATGGGCAGAAACACGGGGGAAGTGGCAGTCCAGGAGGTCCCTTCCAATCCTGTTTGTTTGGTTTGGTTTGGTTTTTTGTTTCTGTGAATATACAAAGGTTTTGAGCCAAATCTGAGCATAGGATAAAAACCACAGGCTGCCAGGCTAACAAACCCCTGGGTCATAAAATGAGTCAGCAGAAGAGATGAAGTTACAGTGCCCTGGGATAGCTGTAGACCTCAACTGCAGTTTGTAAAAACAGCCTTGCCCACACAGGGAGCTGCTGTTATGTGGTCCTGCCTTGCAGGCAACTGAGCTGTTGGAGAGAAGGCGTGAAATGTCACTTTTAGGTGAATGGCTTGCGCCTTCTTCTGGAACTCTGGTTTCATAGGATGAAGTATTTGGTGGTTATGTTGGCATTTGTTACGCCTACTTGCCTCCTTACCCTGTTCCCAGCTGCTGCTTCTTCCTTCATGTCCTCCTCCTCCTAGCTGTGCTGGCCACCCCTCTGCTATGCCAGCACAGCTCTCCTTGCCTGGTGTCATGAGCTGGGTAAAATGATGCAGAACAAATAAACAAAATTCAAAAAGAACGTTTCAAGCTAGTTCTGTTCCCTGGTGCAGGTCAGGGCCTAGCTGCACAAAACATGAGTGCAGAAACTGCTGTGGGGTGAGTGCTGTGATTCCAGGGCGAGGGCACCTGCAACTGGCACAGCTGCTGGGGAGCCACTGTGCCGTGCCAAGCCACATGCAGATTGGTGCTCCTCCAGGGATGGAGAGAAGTGACTAGAAACAGGGTGAAAATCAGCCCATCAAGTAAAAAAAAAGGTTTTTCAAGTGCCTGCCACGCTCAGCAAAGCTGGATGGAGCTGCGTGGGAACCAAAAATGCACAGTCCAGAAGAGATGGAAGGGGCAGTGAGCAGAAGGTATGTCTGCAGGATTGGGTCCAGTGCAGCCAACAGGACCTTGCTGAGACTAAGCACTGGGCTTTCCTGCAGTCAGTCTTGGACCAGCACCAAAAATATGTGTGATTAGGTTGAGGCGTAGATTGAGTTACCTTATTCAAACCTCATGTCTCTTGATGCTAGAAAAATGCTTTTTGTGGCATAGGAGAGAGACATGTCTTGTGGCAAGGTCTTAGTGACTTATGGATTGCTCTCATATTTCCTATGTGAGTTTGGAATAGTTGGTTTATTTGTCTGTACCTCAGTTCCTCTGAGTCTTTCCATCCTTCAGTTTTGTTTTGAGAAGGTTGCAGCCTCTGTGAAAACGTCTGTCTCTTTCCTGTATGTGACAGAGACATTAAGCCTTTATGAAAAATATGATAACCAAACCCTAGACCAGAGCTGTTGTGCTCGGTGTCACCTTTCAATAGCAAATGGAGTCTCATCCTGATCAGTCTTTAAATGTGATAAAAGTGTCATGCCATTTATACAGCAATGTCATACTGTTTACACTCCAATTCCGCTACAGATTTCATTTGATCACAAGCACTGGAGATTAATGATTCATAGCACTTGAAAAATGGCAGTCTGAAATTTCAGATGGGATGATTGCTGACATCCCCGGGGTTTAGTTATAACAACTCTTGTGGTACTGCAGCAGGTTGCTGAAAGCTGGTAGAGCTTAAGCAAAACTTTACTCAGAATGGTGCCAGTTGTTCTGCTGTTTGTTCCTGAGTGTTTCTGTGCATAGATGTGGATGAGTGATAACTTTGCTCTATGACTCGGACCTTTCATTAACAGCTAATAATCAATGAGAGCAGGCAGGTTGGACAAAGAAGAGAGGCTGTAACTTTAAAAAAACACAAGTGCGTACCCTCATACCTCACAGGTGGGCTCTTCCTGTGCACTTTACATACATAACCGTGCATCAGGCCATGCACAGGAGCTGGAGAAGAGCAGTGGGATTTACCCAAATGTGACGTATTTATTTGGCACTAGTGACAGCGAGATAATTTTAAGAACATGCTTCTTCCTGTAGTAAGAGTGAAAGCCTTTCTTTTAAGGTGCTGACATTGAGCTCGAATTTTAAAACTGTTTTTTGCAGTTGAAAACTGGATTTGAGTGTATTAGTGTCCTCCCTTGTTCTCCACCCTCATCAGCTTCCTTATTCGCTTAAAGAGAATTGGGATGCGTTCTCCGTGGTTGTGTTTTGAGAGCTGTGATGAGTGCGGTACCTTTAACTGCAGGAGCAAAGCAGAAAAGCAGAGCAGACAGTCAGGCAATGAGTGAAGGAAGTAGCCTCTGTGCAAAGCAGAAGTAGCATCCAGAAACAAACCATCAAAGTCTCTTTGTCTTTGTTTCACAGTCAGTAGATGGTGAGAGGCAGCGATGTTGCACTGCGTGTTTAAATGATGTGTGTTCCTAATGTCGGGGGGAAACAGGTTTTCCCGCAATGCTACAGTACAGATTCCCTGCACGATGGCTACAGTACAAGTTAATACAAGTAACAACAGCAAAAATAAGGAGGAGGAAAATAAACAGGAAAAACCGTAGCATCACAGTTTAATAGGCCCATGCTGATGCACCATGTTTCACATGATGAAATAATGTCAGTCAAAACTTGGTTTATATTTACAATTTTCTTTAGTCAAGAAAGCTTTTGAAATTAATAATTACCATAGGAAATCTGTTCTGTTCAGCAAGCATGGCACTTAATTTGTCTGGCTTTTAAATAGTCTGAAGCCTTATCTGTTACAGGAATCCCCTGATTTTCCAGGATGTTTTATACATACAGTAGCTGCTTCCTCTTATAGAAATAATGTCATTTGGAAGTGAACAGTACATGCTGAAAAGCTTTTGTCTGCAATCAAATTGGCAGTGACTGAGAAAATCCAGATGATCTCCCAAAGGGGAGTCTGTGCAGCTGGGCTGTTCTTTGTCACAGTACTATTTTGCTCTTTCTATTTAAACACGTTTTGTATGCTATCTGCCACATACACCTGCCAGTATTCTGATCTTCCTGCTATGATATAAATGTGAGTGGGACAATGTAGAACAATGTTGTGACCAAACTAGCATCGTGTAGGGTCCTGCTGCAAAACAGATGAGTTTATCCCCACTAAGTCTACAGGAGAAGAGCTGTGAGTGCTGACATTGTTTGTCTTTAAAAATGTAAAGCCATCCAAGGACAAGATTCCTCTCACCTTCAGATGATTGATTTTTTTTTGCCCCCCTAGCTTAGCTGATGACATGTTGTTTGGATTTCACTGGGGTTTCTCAGTCTGCTTCCAGTCTTGATATCATTTGGCCAGTTGTCAGATAATATCTAGTACATGTGTATAATAATGGTACTCTGGTGTTAGAACACATTGATGAAAGATTACATTTCAGTTAGCAGTGTGACAGAGGTGATCATGGATTTTTTTTCCCCTGAGCACAGCATGATGCCTAGCCCATGACTTACTGAGTGGAAGAAAGTTGTATCAAGGGTTTCAAGGCTGATTTCTTTATATTTCCTGGGTTAATAGCTTGTTTCTTCATTAGTATATTTACAGTGAGTATTAAAACAAAAGCTGCTTTATAAGTATAATGAAAAGTAAAAGGAATATATAGTTTCTTGGAGGAAATCCAGATTTTTTTTTTCTTTTTCATTCTGTTCTGTGGTTTAGCCAAAGCGAGAACCACAATGACCTGAGTATCTGACGTTATCAAAACTCACAATTAGTCTCAGGAGCCTGATAATCTGACATATAAGCATTTACTTTACTAAACTCAAGCTGTCTTAATTTCAACAGATGTGATGGATTAAAGAGAAAGCATCATTGACTTGGTTCCACTCTGTTAGGCTTTCCAATTAAACAAAGTGTTGTAGAAAGCGAGACCTTGCAGAGTAATACCTGGACCACTGGGACTGAGTTTTTAAATGTTCCTTATACTTTAAAAGATGTTCCCTTAAAGATTTTGCTTGAGCGCTAATCCCAGACCACTAATAATGGAGCCTTCTGTAGGGATGTTATCTTTTTCTAACCTCTTAATTAACTGGCTAAATAGACAATTTTTGTGCTTTTGTGTTTAGAAGCTCTTTAATGAGTTTGAATCCTGTGGCCAAACCAAGTTAAGAGTTCAGATTTTGACACCAAGAAAGATGCCAGACTGCAGAAAATGCATAGTGCACTTACACATACAGTGTGAAGAGCTGGAAAGAGACATTCATCAGGATGAAATTTTAATGGAAAACAAAAGAACCACAGCATAACTGCAGCTCTTGGGAGGAAAAATTTTGCCAAGGATGTGGCTAAACCTATCATCATCAAGTCCTGATCAACTTGATGAAAAGGTTCTAATGCCTTGAAATTACAGGAGCACCAGTCAATTGTAATCTAAGAAAGAAATGTAGCAGGGGATTAAATCAAAGATGCAAGGGCATGCATGTGGCCTTGAGTTGTTCTATAGCTAATCTGTCTCTGATGTACTCCGGTTACTGTAACTTCCTTCATTCAGACAAAGATTGTAGAGATCCTGTAATTTCTGTGTGATGGTAGGATGTTGGGGAAAGGAGGATCTCTTTTAAAAAAAAATAAAATTATTCTGTCATCCTTGTTCGAACAAGTGTGTTTGTTCCTAACATTGCTGCTTTGGACCAGTAGTGGCTCAAAACACCTGCTTTTCCACTGTTCCAGAGTAATAGCTGTTTCTGTCTGCTCTTCCTGTAGATTGAACCTCCTAGTCCCTACACCATCTTAGAGACTCAGGTTAGTACACCCCCCCCATCTGTTTCTTACAAGAGATTCTCTGAAAGAGAGGGCTGATCTGCTGTTGCCCACCATATTGATGATATTTAACCATGTTGGTGGCCCTGGAGAAGGTGCAACTGTAACAGCAGTAGCAGTAGATCCCCACATGACTGACTGGGCAAGAAAAGAACCAGATTCTTTACAGGAAGCAGCATGTGCAGATGGTGAGGAAGGGACCTGGCCTACAGCTGGACAGCAGCAGAAGTGACTTGTGTTTGTTCGAGGAGAGGATGCAGTCTTCAAGGCAGTGCAAGCGTCTATTCATGGGATTCTTATTTCTCTTTGTATACTGAACTTCCTAGCTATTGTTGTGATCCCCGCTGCTAGTGTGTTAGTCTAAAATACTGTTGCACTGCTGATTTCTGTTTTAGACATTACAATGAGTGGTAATGAATCCATGGAGATGGCTGGCACCAGAAGGTCAGAGTGACAGAAGGGATTTTACAAAGTCACTGATGCTTTGATTTGTGTTTTCTAACAAGGCAGCATCATTGATTTCCATTCTTGCTGGTCTTTGGGAGACAGCAAAGGCAGTAGTACTTGCATACTGAAGATGAGTGTTTATTCAGAACACACATTTCCAATGTCGCTTAGTAACTGCATAAATATTGCTCCCTTTGTCTTCTGCTAGCCTTTCTCTGGGGAAAGCTTTTGACTGTTTTGTTATTTGTTTCAACAAGCCTACTACATCTTATTTATGGACCTCACTTTGGAGCCAAGCCCTTGTGAGTCGAAACTAGCAAGGAAGGATCACACACAGATTGTTATACACAGTGGCATTATAAAGTGATATCAAAACACAGAGTACATAATAAAGTACTAATCTGTGCATGATATAGAACTAGAAATATAGAGTGATAATGAAGACTTATTTTAATACTAACTTAAAATAGTGTCGGAACATCATTTTGTGCCAGTGAAGGTACTAGAGGAGAATGCACATGTGAGTATGAGCAGGAGAATGTCACACTTGAAGGAGAAGTGAAAGGGAGATCATCAGCTCCAGCTGATACAGCTGCCAGCTGCAGCGGATTCCTGGCTGAGGTGATGCCTTCAGCCTCAGCATACCAATTCCTTGTCCCGTCCTGCCAGTCTGCATCTTCCCTGACCTCCATGTCATTCGCTGTTCCTGCTCATTACCTCCTTGTTAGGACTGTCAGAAGGAGTGCCAGGTGACTCCAAAAGTTGCTGTGCTTTCAAGGTGACTTAATATTTTTAGGGTCAAAGAGGGCATAAATGCATTGTTTAATGAATAATTCAGGTAGAAATTAAGTGCATGCTTATATGTGTTGATATTTCTTTCAGTGTTACTGAAAGCCACATCCACTTCTGAATCCATTTTCTCTAGAAAGCTGCTTACTTCTGACCTTGAAATAGATGAGGAGAGCCAAAACCAACTTCTTATGGCAACACACATCCCAGAGTGTTTTAGACTGCTGTGGACTACTCAAATGTAGGAGCTGAGACCAGGCAGGTATCCTGAGGTTGGGAGGGAAGGGACTGTCTCTGTCTGAGAGGTGGAAGTAAATCTGGGTATCACAGCTGAAGTTCAGGGCATGACTTCGGTTTATAGGGATATGTTTTTCTTTAGGTGAAGTGGTCTAAAACATTCAAGTTAGCAGTGGAAGTTGTTGTTTTATATCCAGACTAAGAAGTTAGCAATTCAAGACTGGGCCACAGTCTTAGCTGCAAGTGTCTCTGTTTTCTTTGCTGCAAAAAAACATTGTGAGAAAAATAACAGCAGCAGCTTTAACATTTTGTCGACTCAAACAGGATGTTAACTAGTATGGTAGTAAAGAATCCCCAAATTTGCAGATGTTTCTCCACAATGCTTTATTCTCTTCCGTTTTTCTTCGGGGACACATAGGAGCGGAGAGTAGCGCTGCAGTCATTTGAGACATGCTGAGTAGACTGGTGAGCTGTTTCTCTGTTTTGGTGGTTTCCTGCACAATCTTGGGATGAATTGGCTCATTTGAGAGTTTCTCTCCACTACTCTCTGGTTTCCTGTCTCGGCTCTGGTTTGTTTGATATTTTGAATGTTGACATTTCAAACCCATGCTGTCTGTTGAAATGGGACTGTATTCTGGAGGCCTTCTCATGAATTTTTCATATCATTTTCCCTCATTTCCCTAGTCTTCCAATCAGCTGTACAACTGTTGAAAATTTTACAGGTGTGGCTGCAAGTGATCTTCTAAAGAGAGAATGGGTACTCTTCCAAACAGCTCAGCTTCAGCACATCTCTGAATTCCGCTATAAAGATATATTTTGGGTTGTGTGTAAGTGAGCAGAGGGAAAGCATTTACTTGAGAGCTAAGCAAGTGGTTTGGGCTGATATTTTTCCAAGAGAAAGACAGTTTCTCCAAACAAAATAATTTTTGCACAATTCCCTCACATTCTTCTGTCTTAAGAAGTGTATCAAAATAAGTTCTTCAAATTAGACCTGCCAAATCACACTACTTGTGTTAATCAAATAGCAGTATATTGGGGGTCAGTCTGATTGGTTGAAACCGACCTGTGTTGGGATAGTGTGTCAAAAGATGATGCAGTCGGGCAGTTCCGTTTCTCACTGTTCTTTTTTTTTTGTGAGATCAGATAGCTCACAAACAGCTGTTCTTTAGCTTTTCTCATGTTAAATGATGTGTAGCAAGCATGAATCATGTAATGTATAAATTTGGTGCAGCAGATTAACAACTGTTCAATCGGCTGTGTTCAAAGAGGGTAGAATGACAAATTTGTTTGCACTGTGTTGCAAAATGATGTTCATCTAGGGTGAAACCCAGAAACTTTGTCTTCACTGTATTAAAAAAAGATTTTGCAAACAACCCTCCCATTTCCTATCTCTAAATCTCACTGTGCACTAATACCAAAAACAGATACCCCTGAGCATCCTTGAGGTGTTTGATAAGGTTGCATTGACAGGATTCTTTTGGAGGGTTCAGACATGTTTCTCTGCACTGTCACACAAAGAGAAGATAAGAGAGAATGAAGACAACATAGAATGAAAGCTGTTTTCAGCAGCTGAGATGGTTGTACGTCACAACTGAAACAGCTATGACTGTGACTACTTTTGTCACGGTTTCAGAAGTTATCTCCATCAATGAGATTGTGACCGTTTGCATTTTGCACTTCCCATCCTAAATTTCACAAAACTACCAGGAGCTAAATGTAATGGCTTCAGCAGCAGTTAGCCTAGAGATAATTTTTGGCCCAGTTTTTCATTCCCTTGGAGCAATGGAGTTTGTTATCATCTTTGGGTTAGAGAGACCATTATCGATCTCCTTCCAAAGCTGTGTCTTTGTGACTATTAAAAGCTGTGAGATCAGATGCTAGGAAGCCCTCTAAGGCTTATTGACATAACCATGGATTATTGCAGCTGGCAGAGGGAGTGGGGCTCTGTGTAGCAGGTAACAGGACTGAGTAATTATGCAGCAGTTGCAGTCCTTACCACTGCCTTCACCTGTGAGAGGTAAACCTTGCCATGTTTTCCTTTCGCCCGTACTATCCCCAGCATGAGTGCGGTGCAGTGCTTGCCCCAAGAGCCACTGTCTGAGGGGTGCCGGGCTAAGCCTGCATCAGGCAGATGTGCACCCTTGTGTCTCTGGGGTAAGCGGTTGGTTTTCCACCACTTGAAGGTCAGCAGCATCTCTTCTAAGCTTATGGCAAGAATAAATTAAAAAAAAAAAAATTACAATTCTTCTTCCCAGAATATAGAACACCAATTTTTCCTGTGCTGTTAGAAGTCAAAATATGAACTGATTTTTGCTGTGCCATTTCCAGATGCTCTCACTGAAGTAGCTTGTTCTATGAGAGTAGCTGGTGGGTTGCAGCCTCCCTGTAAGTGATGGGTGCAGCTCCCAGGTGCTACTGAAGTGTGGAACTTGGAGATTGTTGAAATAACGTGCACACTCAGAATCCAAACGTGAGACGTGCATGTAACGCATACACCACACCAGGATTTCAGCTGAAAAGTTACCTTAGCCAAGGGGGGTTGCCAGTTCAGAGAGCATTACCTTGGCAAAGAGCCAGTGTGAAAGATGCTTTGAAGGCCACATGGAACACAAGTTCCCATGGAACACAAGTGCTGTCCCACATTGGGTGAAGTAAATATTGATGCTTGAGTGTGGGCAGCAGTGGGCTTGTCATAATACAGCAAAACCAGACTTCTTGTTCATACCCTCTGGCAATTGGGGTGTACCCTGCCTGCACCGTAGTGGCTCAGTACCTCTTACCTCTGTCAGCCTCTTGTCTCTGAGAACAGCTTATACACTGATTGCTACCAGACAACATCTGTATTTTAACAGTAGTGCCTTTAAAGAGAGCAGGATAAAGACTACTTGTTATTGTCCTCTCTACCATTTAATTTGAATTCTTTTTTTAAGAGCTGGCTCTTCTTAGAATGGAAGTGTCCTACCCTGGAGAGCATCCTGTAAGGAACAAAAATTGTCATATTAAGAAGTATTTATTATCCTGTCCTACCTTTCTCTGATTTGTGGCTTAATTCAATAAAAGACTCAGAACTGAAGGTTCGCAGTGTGCCACTCTGTTGTGGGTGTTGCACTTCACAGTTAAGTGGCCGCTTTGAACAGCAAAAGCATACTCTTGGTGTGTTTCTTGCGAGTGCCTGGCAAGATGCCTTTGTCATCTGGGTACGCGTCAAACAACTTAGTTGCCTGTAGGACTTTCCAAATCATCACGTGCTCAGTTGTTTGACCTTTAATTATTTTTTCTTCTGTTCAACCCAAAAGCTTAAAACCATAACCCTTAGCTGTGGGTGCCAAGAGGGACTCAGGTCTGTGATCTGCCCTTGTAGCCTGGGGGCAGGAGAGAGGCTGTCTGGAGGCATGCTGCTGCCTGGAAAGCTCATGCGCCTTTCGTCCGGTTCTTGTCTGGGAATGATGGGGTGCCGTCAGCCCTACTCGGATCCAGAGCACAAGTCTGGCAGCAGCAGCGGCTGTAGAACTTGCCTAATCATGGAGCTTAAAACGGAGATGATTGCAGATAAGCAAGCGTTTTGTCCTTTGTGCATGGACTTGGTCAGCATCTGTTTCACTGGGGGGTGCACAGCTGATTTCACCCAAGTGCCATGTAATCAGGTTTCCCACTGCAGACTTAAAGGTACTATATCCATTACTAGGAACAAGAATAGAAACATTCTCTGCATTATTTTTTAGAGTATCATGTGGAAAATAATAATTAAAAAATTGGGAAACTATTTTTTAAAAGAATAGGACTCAGAATAATACTCTGAATCTTTAATGTCTCTGGTTTTGGATGTGTTTGGGATTACTTTCTGAATCTTATTGTTATCTTGCAAGTTAGAAACTTGGGGATTTTTCCAGGTTTAGCCAATATTCATGGAAAAAAAACATGAATCCAGGAATCTTGGAGCCTGTAGAAAGAGGGTGACATGCAATTTTTGTGGCAAGATGGTTGTGATTGGTAACACCATAAATATGGAGTCTTTCTAAAAATTGTGTTGTGAAGATAAAGTAAACTTCCAGGGTACTTGATGTTCAAAATGCAGATAACTAGTTTTCTTCTAACTCATTAGTTTGAGGGGCAAGGAGGAGTGCGCACCACTTCATAAGGTGCTGAAGTGAGTAAAGAGCTGAAATGCCTATGGGATATATGGCCACTGGGGAAAATTATGCTATTTCTTGCAGTGACTGTACTCACTTTTATTGAGGATTTTTGATTCTGCTGTCAGTGAAGAGGAAAAAGCATGTTTTACTTCCTGCTGAGAAACATGAAAATACAAGTAGAATTCACGGGCTTACCTCTGAAGTCTTCTAATGCAGTACCCATAAAAGCATCCAGTGTAATCAAATTGATGAGCTGTTATTGTATGATAATCAGATACACTGATTTTGCCAAAGATAAGGCCAGAAACACAGCAGCTAGAAATGTCTCCATTTGTTAAATCACACGAGAAAGAGAATTTAGGTCTTTTTACGAGAATGCATCTTTCCAACGTATCTGCTGAGTGGGACTTTTTTGGATATAGGTGGGAAATACTCTGGCACATTAACTGGATGATATTTGCATTGAAGATAGCTAGGTACGGTCTCATGCAGCATTTTGGGACATTTTACGTTACACATGTAGTCATTGTATGCGATTCAGCTATATGCATAGAGAGAGAGAAAAAAAGGAAGAGCACATGGCTTTGAACTTGCATCTCTAGCCCTTGTTTTCTGCATTATTCCATGAACAAACTGTGAGAAGGTTGGCACTGAAGGCCAGTGGAGTCCTTTGCAACAGTCTGTTGCCTGAAGAGGGTACACACCATGTGTCACTTAGATTCCTTCCCACCAATGCTTTGAAACTTGACTATTATATGAAACTCCTTTCAAAAAAAAAAAAAAAGCCTTATATAAAGATTTCTAACTTATGTAGGGGAAAAAAAAGCGCACCTAGAACAGTGGCCTGGGTGCTGTATAATAACGTAACTCCTTTCTTTTGTTCTTTGGAGGATGTTTGATGTTTTCAGCATGTTTTCAGTCCACTTGGTGCTTGTAAAAAGCTGTCCTGTGGGCAGCACTGAGTATGAAGTCTCCTCTTTGAGAGATACAAAGTGGGCAAACTTCCCAGATCCAGCACATGTGGAAGGGGACTTCTGTGATGAATGGGATAGTATTTTCAACTCTTCTCTGAACTATGCATCCAGAGCTTGCTAAGCATCCTTGCTCTCATTAAATTGAGCCTGAACTATAGGTCATATTCACTGGATGTCACCTGTGGGTTGGGTATTTTTTGTTCCCAGAATTATTTGTGACCTGCCCAGTGGGTTGTCTGTCCCTTTTAATTCTCATTTGAAAACATATTCATGTCCTTTCTAGAAATGGGGAAGTTTCTAATTGTCCGTAATTCCATTCATGCCTGATGCAGCTTCAGGAACATAAGGTGGTCTTATGCAGTTATCTTTAATGATGAATATTTTTAACAGTACACCTACCAAAGCCTGACGTTCCCAAGCTAAGATCTTAAAAAGATATGAGAATTGTGGTAGTTCCCAGCAGAAGCTGATTTGTCTGTAACCTTTTAATGTGCGCAGCATTCTAAATGCTTACCAGCAATAGCTAATGTTTGTGAAGTGTTTAGCTTCTGATGGAAAGCGAATGGTAAAATTTAGTTCTGTGTTTGCCTATTTTTATTGTATAAGGCAAATTAGAAGAAGATACATAAATTATTATAATTATAATCAATTACCATCAGAACCAAACTGTGACCCTGTCTCTGCTGTATAGTAAAGCTATTGTATGCTGTCATGCTCTGCATTTCAAAAGACACCACAGAAAAGAAAAATTCTTGATTATTGCAGAATAATGATAAATGGGCTAAAGGATAAAAGATTAATATCTGATAGCATGAGGCCTGGCTGATTGCTTAAATAAAGCTCTGATGCAGGACTGTTCTGTTAGCAAACAGAGAATTGTACCAACAAACCAGAGTATTCTGAGACTAATTGAATCCTTGGGTATCTGTTGCCATTCTGTAAGTGAAATACATCTAGAAGTTGTTCTGATAAATATATCTAGACATAAATACTTCATGTGTCAGAGATTGCAAATACTATATATATTTGCAACAGTTGCAATATTGCAGTGAGGGGCTGTTAAGAGTTTTACAGCAGTTTCCTTTCTCCCCTGCATCTGTTGGTGTCAGAATAGCAAGATAGGAGGAATTCACACGTTATTTTCCAGCTAAATGTTCGGTAGCTCCCCATTCAACATTTCCTAGGGTAACATTTGAGAGTGTTCTTTATTACAAGCACCCACTTAAGTGCAGCTTACTTTAGGGAGACTTTTCCTTGAAGTCCCACTGTGTATCACCTCTTCATTTCTTACCTAAACTCAAATTTCCGTTGCAGTAGCTTAAAATATATTTTTATCTCTGGAGCCCTTTTACATACAGCGGACTGGATCCTCTGGTGAGTAATTCACTGTGCCTCTCCTGACTGAAGTGGAGCAGTGTCGATTTATCGTGGCTGAGGAGGTGACTTTTTGTGTTAATGTGAGCAGCGAGTAAAATGGAGGTTGACTTGCCAGCCTGGCAGCTGCTAGCACAGCTGGTGCGTAGTTGTGGAAGGTTGGTTGTGTGGCAGGTAGAACGCGAGCTACATGCAGGTGGCTGATGGTACTGCTTGTGCAACGATCTCTGTGCAGCATTTCTTGGGTGACATCTAGGATGCATTTTGCTTTGGGATTGGTTTGAAATGACACTGAAATGTGGGGTCTGTTTCTGTGTTACTTCATTTTCGTTAACAGCTACAGGTAAATGCAACTGAAAAGACTTTTATGATGCTGCCTTACCCCCCTCCCCGCCCCGCGATTTTCTCTTTCTTTGGTTACGCTTGGATTAGACCTCAATGGCATAAATAGCTCTTCTGTAGCAAAGTGGTTTAAAGAGATAATTCCAATTTTGGGGCGGTGAAGCATAGCACAGAAAATAAAAATGCACAAATAATTTCTTAAAAACAATCAGACGATAATTGGATAAATACAGACATCCACAGCTGTGTTTTGCATGCAGCATTTTCCAGTTGTAGTTACAATAATATTGTAGCCAGGGCAACTTTGAACTAGCTACGTCCACTTTCATGTAACACACTGAGAATTTTTTCTGGTTTTGCAATTACTTAGTTCTTGAAGTAACGGAGACCACAGTACAAGGAGAACCTACTTCTAAAACTGTATTCTTGATTTACAGAAGTAGGAAAAATTATGCGGAAGGTTCTTTTGCTGGCATGCCTGGGCTACTGCACAGATCACACACGTGCTTTTTCACATTAACCTTCCTCTTCCTACGAGTCCCTGGTTTTACAGACATGTTGAGGTAGCTTTGCAGTCCCTGTGGCTTTGCCTCATGTCAGAGTTCACTGGTTTCACTCGAAGAGGAATTAACTGGGTGGTAGGCTGGCAATAAAGGTGTATTAGTAGCTGGTAAATCCAGTGGGGGTATGGAACTAGCATCTGTATTACATATGTTGTGATTGGGAAGATGACTGCAACTGGATTGCTGTGCTGAAGCCGAAGCAAGATTTGAAAGAAAAAGATGCAAATGTTTTATTGTCTTGACTTACAACGGTGTCTATTGTCGCAGCTGATGACAACACTGAGGCAGTGGGCAAGCGGTTGGTTGTCACTCCCAAGAGTGCTTGCTGGACACTCGCAGAAGTGATGGAATTTGTCTGAAAACACTTTTCCATAGGAAATTAGGAAGTAAGCTAATAATCTTTGTTTACTTGAAATGTTCCCTATGTTTGCTTTTCAGGGAAAGGAAACCGAAGTTGTGACTTGCTAGTCTGGACCCTTGTTAATGCTGGTGGGAACTGTGTGGTTCAATGTCATTTCCATGACTGAAAATCTTGCGCTGGCCCATGCCAGACAGGGTGTTTTGGCTGTGGAAATGGTACATCCCATGCGCACCAGCTGCTTTCCCTCTCCTTCAGCACTTTTTTGTGGCATGCCAGTCATGACCAGGGGTGGCCCTGCCTGTGAAGCATTGCATCCAGTCACGCAAGCATCCCTACGCTCCTCTGTCGGGTTTGTTTAGACTGTATCCAGCCACAGCAAGCTATGCATTAGATAAGGTTATCTGAAGAGTATGAGCATTTGGAGGCTGTGCCTGGTAATCGGCAGAGCATCTGAATTTGAGGGTTGCCTTTCAAAGCTAAAGCCAGATGCTGTATTATTGCCTAAGCTCCGTGTATTGTGTGCATGTAGAGAGCTGACAGCCTCAGAACAGGATTAGCAAAACCTGTCACGCAGTGAAAATACCGAGGATGGGAGATTTCTGAATCTTGCACCACTGCAGCCCTCGGGCAAATCTGTAATGTGCCCTCTCTGGCTGTTTGGCATTCACAGCCTGTCACCCTAAAGCACTGGTTATGTCCATTCTCAGAGAAAAACAAAACCAAAGACAACACTCTGCCAAGGCTCGCCTCTTTCTGTGAAAGGTGTGTGATTTTTCCCCCATGGACAGGACTTGCCCGAGTGGTGGGAGCCCCAGAGGGACCCTCTGCTTAGGCTGGGAGAGCGCAACCCCTCTGTGCCAGCATCCTGGGGTGCCCTGGCCACGCTGCCCTGCACCACCCAAGCAGGGCAGTGGGGTTTTGGAGAGTGTGAGCTGTGCTATCACTCACAGGAAGGGTCAGTTCCCTGCTCCTTGGTGCAGGACTGTTTCTCTATTTTGTAGGTGCTGCTGACCTGGAGAAAAAATCTGCAGTTTTATTATTCAAATCAAGATGAAAATAGTGGTTGTGGAGCCTGTGGTGCTGGCTTCTGTTAGGTAGCAAGTGTCAGGTGCTGACATTCGTAATGGATTAATAATTTGTATTCATTACAGCAAAGCCAAGCTTGAAAAGGAACTTCCAAGAAGGGTCGTGCTACAAGCAGGTTTGATAAGCTCCTGGCTCTGCTTGGAGAGTCAGTTTTAAAACAATTGTAGCACTGAAATAGTTTTCTTCTCGCTGTTTATGTGTAATATAATTTATTACACATATTATTCCATGACTTCACAGGAACCAGAAAGAATTTTTATTATTGTTTGTTCCTGTGTCTTTCGGCATTTAATTGTACTTTACCCTATGTGGTAAATGTTACCCAACATTTGTAACTGCTTATAATCTGGCTGTCTTCTAATGTTTGAGTTTATATACAGCAAACAAAATATTTTTAATAAATGCTGATAATGAAATAATGGTATTAAAAGAGCAAGCACTTAGTGCCTATAAAATGACACTAAGTTCATTATTTGCAAATTAGCTAGGTGCTAATTTGGTTGTGGCCTTTAACAGCATTTGGTTCCTTAGTAGACAGGAAACATGCAACGTTTGATCACTGCTTCCAGAGCACCTTTCTGGCAGCTCAGCTTTGAACTTTTGTTGGCACTTTTATCATGATGCTTGGTAGCTGGACAAAGCGTCTCACAAAGGTTAAAAAGTTAGTCTTGACTAACACTTTAAAAAAAAGGCAAAAAAACGAAAGACAATTTAAATAACAAATCAATAAAGCTTTATCAGTAAGTGCCAGATCAAACTCAAGGTAACCTTTCTCAAATCCTGCTGCCTATTCCTTTACCTGTGAAAACACAGAAATGTAGTGTAAATGGAGGTCGTTGCCTTTTTATTTTAGATGTCAAACTGATGACTCACATACTTTTCTCATTTGTTGTTTTCTCTCCAGTCAAATAGGTTTGTATTCTTTATAGCCAAACCTTTCAAAACTGACACAGAGACATAAAACTGCTGATGTTTTTTTATCTTATTTATTAAAATTTGATCTGGAGCCTAAGCTAAAACACACCCAGGTCTCTGCTCCAGATTTCTTGTGTCACCCAGTGCAGGAGTCCCTCTCTGCCAAGCATAAGGTGTGGCTGGCAGTGTTTTACTCTCCCGGTCGTACGTCAGTTTGGTAGCCTGGGCCAGAAACGGCTGGTGATGTGCAAGTGCTGTTACTGTCAGCAATTTAGTTGTTTGTGTGGAAGATTTAGCATGCATATAACTTGGCCATTCCTAAGGAAATTATTTAGTTCAGCATAGTGGGGTTTATTTAAAAGGTACCCGATAGATTGCAGGTTATGCCGCACAGGAGGAGCTGCCCCGGCTGTAGCTGGGGAAGTCTGCAGGTTTTCGGCTGGATATTTGCTGGGCAGAGCTCCTCCAGGCTTCCTGAGGGAGGGCTGCGAAACCCAGCACAGCTGCAGCTCACCTGAGCCAAACAAACGGGCTTGGAAAGTACAAAAGTTTCAGAGAAACTAAAACTCAAGTGAAACTCTTGTTCAGGGTCATACTCTGCAATAGTGACCATGAGGAGCTTTTCAACAGGAGATGTGTATGACTACATATTTGACTAAGCAGCTGGCCCCTGGAAAGCAGAGGTTTCTGGTGTGTAGCTGTTTCTTGTGACACCAGAAGGTGAGAGTCCAGGTCGTGTCCATTGCCTGTAGGTCACCTCAAGTGACAGCAGAACACTGAATAGCTTCTGTGGAGCTAGTGGAGCCTGTGTGGTGCATGCCAATCCGGGGGTGTGCAGACCTTGCTCATGTTGCAGACATTTATAGATTGTGTCTAGATATGTACTATATACAAAAATCTTTTTAATATACATTTCCCACTGCTTTGTCTTGTACTGTCATTGATATTTTTGGTAAATTCTGGTGCCAGCTTAGAAGTAACAGTTTTTCCCTGTACATTGTACACCATGATACACATAGCAGTTTGGAAACTGTTCCTTTACTGTACAATGAAAGAAGCTCGTAAAGACCTGTTTTGTTTTATTTTTAAACCAAATGCCAGTATCATGACTGATCCATGGGTCTATGCCACTTTTGACCATTACCTGAAAAATCACTCTGAAGGCCATGCCGTTAAAATATGAGAGCGTTATTTCAAATTACATTCACTCCAGAGCGAATTGGGAGGCTTTGGCATAGCGCCTAGTTTACACTGAGCCTGCCAGCAGAGGAAGTTAATCAAGAATTGTTGGTCCAAGGTGAATTCTTGCTCTGTTTTAGCTTGAAAGACTTAGCACAGTAGACAGTCCTACAGCTTGAGCTGATCTGTTCAACTCTAGGATTATGTTGTGTCTTTTCAAAAGCATGATTTCCTTGAAGCTGGTCCTGAAACAGCCAGCTGAGCCTATCTGCTCCCTTATGGAGCCGAGTACAACTACGAAGTCTAACACCAAATATTAGCATCCTTTGGAAAATGTCATCCATTTCCTGTGCTGAAGTTGTTCCACGTCAGGGATCGTGAGCCTGAGGCTCTCCAGTGGCAGAACAGGCATTGCAAAGAGTCGGTCAAGGACCTGGGGTGTCCCAGCTGGCAGTTTTCTTTTTTTTTTTTAATTGGGATCATCAACACCCTCCACTCCCTCCCACACCCCCAGGATCTTAGCCAGTCGTGAAAGTACAGCATTACCAAGCTGTGGAATGTCAACCTGGGAAATTCAAGCTATAGAGAGTCAACAGGGCTTGCCACTTGGCCAATGGGAGGTTTGTTGTCTGGCAGAGATGCTCTTTTCTCAAAATAATGTTTGTTATTTCTTTAAGTGTCTCTGTCCTTCTTCAGTCCTTCCTGCCCTCCCTGGTTACCTCCTGAAGTAACTATTGTGGCTCTGACAACATAAGCTTTTTATCCTAAGTTTCACATTCTTAATTAAATTTTAACTTTTAGCTTGATGTTTTCCATTATCTGAATGTTTTTCAAACTGAGATTCGGAGATTTCTTTTCCTTAATGTCTGTCTGTCCTCTGTAGCAGTTTATTTTGTTCCAAATAGGTAAATATGCTGATGGAGCAGAACACTTTCTTGATGTCTTTATTTCCATTATTGTCTGTCTATGTGATATTTTATGTATCCAAATAACTAAATATTTTGACATCTGAAACAATACAGTGGGGGCTAAATTCTGTCAGTGGTATTTGCTTGGAAAACGCAGTGTTTTTTATACTCAATTTCAGAATTATAGGACTTAGGCTGAAATTAGACTAGTAGCTTGTCTTTCAAGTTATGAAACTTGTTTTCACTAGATATTTTGAAATCTTGAATAACTGCGTGTTTCCACAAGGGAGAATAATTTACAGAGCTGGGTAATAGCCCGTACTCAGTAAAATGCAAGAAGACTTGCAAGTTAGGCAGTTGCATCAATGTGAGCACTCACATGCTTTGAACTGAAAATGTTGTTTAGTGTTGCCCTGATTCTGGCCCTTTATGCAAAAACATTTGCTTATTATTTCAGTGAATTGGCTTTTACTGTCTTAATAGGCTTTTTAATTATTTATTGGCAGCAATGCTGAAAGGGAGTGAATTTCAAAGATGCATGCACTTTAAGTCAACATGTGAACAACTGCATTTAAAATGCCTGTTTCAGCATTCAGTAGGGAAGAGAGATCCATTAGGCCAGTCACAACTACAGGAGTGCAAATGTTGTGCAAAGATGTACAGTGAAATTCCTAAAAATGCTGAAGGGTGTTTGCCAGAGTGCCTAAAGGCATCCATCTCTCTTGGCCTATAAATAAGACCCATAGAGCTGAGTAGGAAAAACTTTTCTTAGCAGTTACAAGTTCTAGAGATTTGAAGTGGTTTTTCACTTCATTTCAAAACAAAACCAGATCTTTTGATATTTTCATGAAAGGTGAGCAGAAGATACTCCTTAAACGTAGTGCTGTGTTGTGCACGCGTGTACCAGAGAAGTCCTAGAGGTTCAGGAGTTCTTCCTGCTGACCTGCTGTTGAGCAGGAGGCTCTGTGAATAATGGCAGTCACCAGGTAATACAAATTTCAGAGAAGTCTTTTCTTTACCAGCCTTTCGAGCATAGTGGAAATGCATCCTATTGATGGAGGGGAGTAGCATGTGTGCTGCAAACTCCTGTCTTAAGCATCCATATACCCTCCAGAAACTGTCTGAGAAAAAAAGGAAAGGTTAGAGCAGGAATTTTATTTTCTCAGTCTCCCAGTTGTCATGGTTTTGGCATAAACCTCAACCATGCAATAGCAAAGATAGAATGTCTGCCCAAAGGACCAGTCTGTCTCAGCCTGAGCAGTGTCAATAGTCTGTATTTCCCTGAGGGTCAGAGCTCTGGCTCAGAGGCTGGGCAGCAGAACAGAAGTTGTAGGTGGTATCTCTGTAAATGTAAGTGCCAGGTAGTGTGACCAATAGCCAGAGGCAAAGCCTTGCATTACAGATTTAATTAAAGAGTCTCAGGGAATACGTATTGTCTGAACATTATAATGCTCAGCAGGAACTTTGAGTCAAAGCCAAAGGATAATAAGAATTAAACCACATTTTAACCATGTACATTACAAGGATTTATATTCTTTGCTGAAGCTGAATTATACATTACTGTAGTGCCGTAACTGGTGTTATATATGGTCTTATAAAATGTTGTGATCCTGTCAAGCGTTTGTTATTAAGTAAAAAATGAAGTATTTTTTCCAGCTATCCCACTTTCATAGATTTTCCAAGTTTAAAATTGGTTTTGGACCATAGCCTGGAAAGAACAATTACACTAGCATCATTTTTTTTTTAGGAAAATTTGCATTGCTTGCTTCTACACAGGTCTATAAAGACGTAATGGTACGAGATGTAGGATAGCTGTGAAGTGCTTTGCTTTTCTTTGCCAAATTTTCATTTAAGCACGAGATACCATCTCAGCGATTGAGAACTTCTGTTACGCGTTACCTGAGACTAACAAAAGTAATAGGAAACAACAAATAGCTTAAAACAATTAATATCTTGTGTCTGTGTAATAAAATGTGTGGATCTGAGTAAGAAAGTGGACAAAAAGGAATCATCAGTCGTTATCAATTATCATTTGATCGGGTGGAAGAGAAGTGGAGTCACAAAGCACTTTGCAGTATCTTATTCAAGATCACACTGTGAGTCACTAGCCAGGTGACTAAATTTGTTTATTAGGCTTGTCAGTTCTCTTGTTCTGTTGCAGTTATTTGACAGCCCCTTCTCCTTGCAGCCATTTGTGAGAGCGATGGATGCTTCTTTTACTGGTAGTTGCTTTTGATTTCTAGGCAGTGCAGAGTGCTAAAATAATTTTTGAAGTTTGTGTTATGTAAATGAGGTTAAAGAAATGGAGCTAAATGCAAAGAATGATTCTAGCTCTGGCAATGAAGAGAGTAAAAGGTGCCGGTTCAGGATGGCTTTGGGTGAAATAGATACTGAACCCTCAGTCAGGTCTCTGAGGTATCTAGAGTTTAGGGTCTGAAAATCCTCTGTGAACTTTGAAAACTTCATCAAATTCATATATTAAACTGAGGTAGGGCTGTGATTGTTCACGTGTGTACTTGCCTACCTCTGTATAAAGAACTGACGCTTGGATGATAGCTGTGCTGGCAGACAATACGGCTGCACTGCCCTGGGCCTGTCTCCAGGTGGCAGAGGGTAAAGGAGGGTTCTCAGGAGATGCTCCCCACCTGTCACTGTGGTGGCATTTTGATAACAAAAGCCAACACATTTGTAATACTTATGCGGCCAGAGTGGTTGTTGCTGCTTGAGCACCTGAGTGTCTCCTCCCTGGTATGACTGTGCTAACTGGGCTTTTTCTACAAGAACCTTTATTATAATTTTACTTTTCCTCTAATTAACTTTGAGCCAGCCTTCCAAACTGTTCCCACTGACGTGTGGCTAAAGCAGGACTGCTGTGTAATCTGTAAGATCATATGTAGATAGAAGGCATGTGTATTTCCTCTTTCTTTGGTCTCTCTAATGATTTTTCCTAGCAGATTTTCTGCCCTGTAGCCCAGACTTCCAAATGTCTACCAAAAACTTGGAAAGGCCTCAGCTTCAGAAACTTCCCCTTGTTATATGCCTTCCTCCAGATCATCTGGCAACAGCACCCTGTTCCTTAAGCACTGTAACGCACTGAGTGCAGTCACCCTGCTTTTTATTATTCAGTGTGGTTTATTAAATATATTTACTTAATATATAATGCTAAAAATAATTTTGCTTCAGAAGAAATGTGGTGCTCTTTCTGATTTAGTTTTGGCATTGTTGTGTTGTACCAATATCAACGGAGGTATGTCCAGTTAATGGGATCACTGAAAATGAGCTAATACTGATGTTTCTCCAAAAAGCTACATAAACACCATATTTCTTGGCATTAGTTTCAAAATTTTAGCATGATTCCCTTGTTATTTAACAAAGCATTAAGTGCTTGTCCAGAGAGCACAGTAACAACCTTCAGGGAGATTTCTGAACACCAAAACAAGCTTGAGGCAAGTAATTTGGTATTTCTGCATCTCACCCATCATGTCTTATTCTTTGAGTTTGTTTGCTTTCCTGCTGTTCTTCTGTTACTCAGAATTATTTAGACAAATGCTAGCCAAGAGTAAACATTATTATTTTTATTATCATCGTTGTAAAGTAAAGCTGTGTAAGTCTGCCTGGGTAACTGCACTTTTACCGTAGGTGATGCTGTGGTCTGAGCATGAGAAAGGGGTGCACTGATTGCTCTTCTGTAACTGGTGTCTTATAGCAGACAGAGTACTAGATAATCTCAGACTAGGCTTGATTCTACTTGCAATTTTGTCTTAACTGGGCAGCTTGAAATTTGCCTTGAACTTCTAGCTGCCATAACATAGCTGCTATTTGCGTCAACTCTTCAGCCCTCCAGAGTCTTGCTGAAAGGGGTTTGAGCCCCATCTTACTCTTTAGTAATGACCTGAGGTGTCATTGGGTGCAATTCTGCGTTTTCCACAAGGGACTTCCAAATTTTTATGCCAGTGTTCAAATGTGAGCTCAGTTGCTTCAAGTATTCACAAGACATCTTGAACAACAGTGCCTTTGGAAGGGACGTTAATGATTTGAGTGGCTCATCAGGCTCTCCAGTATCTAGTGTCCCACACGCTACGCAAAAGATAGTAAGCTGTGAAGCAACTGCAGTGAGACTGTATATCCAGCTTCAGCTAAATAATTTGCTGTGCGCTGTTTCTCTGTTTATGATTCAGTTTTAAAGGCCCTTTTAAGTGAAATTGGATACACTACAAAGTGTTGGTTTCATGTGTTTTATTTGCAGTTTAATCAGCGTGATCCAGCTGCCAGTGCAGGGGAAACCAGAGCTCGATTTTTAATTATCCCTGCTTTGCCTGAGTTAGGAATTCCCAATAGTGCGGTCTGAGAAAAGATGCCAAAAACCACATTGTTCTTTAATTAGCTGTTGTAATTGTTTCAGTCTAATCTCCATGATTAGCAGCAGCATTAAATACAGCAGGAAGAATAGGCCTGTCCTCTTTGTGCTGCCCTAGTAAACACAATATTCTTACTTCTGGTAAGGGACATAATATAAAATCAATTAGAAACCAACTAGTGTTGATTGGAAAATTATAAAGAGCAGCTACCATGAAGTGTAGATTGCTTTGTAAAGCTGGCTTTCAACCATACTTCTGGGACGGCTTTATTGCCCGATTTTGGGGGAAAACACCAGAATAACAACCTTTGTAGCAGAGAAGCCTTTGGATATCTTGCAGAGACTCCATCCTGCATGAAGCCCAAATGCAAGCTTCAAAACAGTCTTTGCTGTCACAAAGGTTAGTGCCAGTCCAGTTCTTAGGAGAGGCTCATTCTTACCACTGTGCAAAGCAGGTGCATGGTCAAATATGGATGATTGCAGAATATACCCCAAACAGATGAGTTTTTATTGTAAGTTTGTCCAAGTTTTATGGAATTATAGAATGGTTTGGGTTAGAAGGGACCTTATAGGTTATCTAGTTCCAACACTCCTGCCGTGGCCAGGGACACCTTCCACCAGACCAGGTTCTTCAAAGCCCTGTCCAACCTGGCCTTGAACATTGCCAGGGAGGGGGCAGCCACAGCTTCTCTGGGCAACGTGTGCCAGTGCCTCACAACCCTCATAGTAAAGAATTTCTTACTTACCTAATCTAAATCTGCCCTCTTTCAGTGGTACATTTGTAGAGGGGAATTCCGTTTTGCAAGGAATGTTTCTGCATAAGCATATGTGTTAGATCCATTTCAGAACAGGTTATGATATATGTAAAGGTATGGGAAAACTGCTTCCTGAGACAGAAGTACAGCTGTCATGCCTGCTTTGATGGTGTTGAGGTACCTGCTAAGGTGCCAGTTATTATCTTAAAGTCCCTAAATACCTTTGTAAATTTGGCTGTAACTATCATTGCATGTGGGAAAAATAGGAATAATACTTCTGGAAAACGCAGAGTTGAGGTAGGTCATGCGGTTTAAAGTGAGCATTTGTGAGTGTAAAATGAGCACTTCTAGAGAAAGGTAATTGCTGTAGTAATGGATGTAGTCATAGACTGTGGAAGTGTGAGTATTTTGGCTGGTGCTATGTTTTTGTAAAGTAATTGATACAACTTCTTATGTCTTTTGACGGCAGCATCTGTCAGAGCCACTATGCTTAATTGTCACCAGCAGGATTTGCAGTGGAAGTTCAGATTTGTATGTGGAAGTGCAGGTGTGGCACCGACCTGGGAAATGCTTCAGCTGGGCATACACTCAGGAGAGCTCAAGGCATTAAAGAGTTTATTCTTGCTTAAGCCATGTGAAATAAGGTGGTGTTACCATCATTAGGAGATCAGAGAAGTCAGGTTTGTCACACCAAGAAACCACATTCCCTGAGTCTAAACCCAGTGCTCTAGACCAAAAAAAAAGAAAAAAAAACAACCACCCAACGAAACTTGCAGAAAAGCATCTGTACTTGTGGGTGAGCTAATGAAAGAATAGAAATGAGCTTACACCTGTGTCAGATTTCTGTATGTGTATCAAGATTACTCTAGTTTACAAATGTACAAAATGATTGGTTTTTTGTCAATGAAATGGAAAGAAATTGAGGAAATTTTTTGGTCAATGTTTTAGTTATCTGAAGATTTCTCCCTAATTTTTAGAAGGGTCTGATTAATACTTTCAAGTCAGTGTCTGATGTCTTGTCTGAATACCCCTGCAGAGTAGTTGATCCAGGTTTACAGCAGAAATCCAGATCAGTTAAACTACTAAAAATTAGGTTTGTGTACTCATCCATCAACTAAAATCTAAATGTATTTGTTGGATGATTTCAACTGAAGATACATTGGGTGAAAGACAAAAGCTACCTGTGCACTAAAATAAATCTTTTGTGATTGTGGAAGTCACTGTGCAAGTGCTTGACATTGTGAAGCTGGGTATAACTGAAATCTGAAACTGCCCATCCCAAAGCACTGATTAAATAAGTTTGGCTTTATACTACTTGCATATTTTTTCTGCCTATAATATACATATGGAAAGAGAGAAGATAGATGCCATTACTTTCTCATCAGTTTATCTATAATCTTCTAGTTTATAGACCTGATTAAAAATAGAAAGGGCAAATAACCATACGTAATCCCAGTGACCTTAAAAACATGTGTAACCACATTTGCTTTGTCAAAAGCAGCATTTGATAGATCCAATTTACTGCCAAATTCAGTATTTGTTCTGCAGTAACAATATTCCCATTGATCTGTTGAAGTAGGTCTGTACCTGGGAAGAACTGAAAGCTAAATACTGCATGGTGGTGACACAATCTTCCCATACCATTTATCATCCAGGGTTTCTTGTATTTTCTTTTCACAGTGGTGCAAAATCTCAGACCATTTAGGAAAAACCTATGCTTGACTTTTATGGTCCTGGCTGGTTTTCAATCTGAAGACAAAAAGCTCTGACATGTGCAACCATTGCTGTTGCACAGAGGACGAGTTCTCCACCAAGCAGCCCCTCTAACTAGTTGAACTGCTAACACAATCCAACTACCAACAGACTTCTGGTGTTGTTGTGTTTCACATAGAGCTGAAGAAACCTGGTAAAGAGCTAGGTCTTGTACAATGTAGGCAGCGAAGGGGCACTGACTTGCACTGTGAGGAGATACTAAACAAGATAGGTTGGTTAATGTGCTGAAATAGGAAGAGTTTAATCAATATAAGATGGAAAATGTTGGAGAATTAAGTATGGTTTCTCCGCAAGAAGCGGTTACTGCTTTCCATCAGTCACAGGAGGAGGCTGAACTAGGCATTAATTAGTTGACCACTTATATTTGTGCTGAGGTGTAACCCTATGAAGATTTCTTTAAATCAGTGTAAATGAGCTGGCCTAGTTTTAGTGCTTCTGCAGTTAAAACCAGAGGATTTCGGAATAGAGGAATTCTGAGATGACAGTAAATGTGTGACCTGCTGTAGCAGTTGGGTTTCTGGATGAGATTTCTGCCAGTATTTAGGAACCAGTGACTGACAGGCATTGTGGAGTCAGGATGTCTTCTTACCAGCGCTGTAATCGCAGTGAATGGAACCAACTTCTTGTATTTTACTGCTTCTGACACAGTACGTTCATACCATTTTGAATTCCCCTAAGAGAAAATGCAGACTTAGGAGACTACTTGTTAAATATATGAAGTTCTCTGCACAAAAGCTGAGGGAGGCTGTGTTAATTATTATGTTGCCTTCCTCCTCTGCCAAAAATCACTCATCTTGCTATAAGTTGAAATGGTTGCAGCATTTCCTTCACTTTGTATTTCAGGAAATGTCTTGAAAGCAGCAAAAAAAGTTGGGACAGTTATTAAGCTCAATACTGCTCGCACCACTGGGGTGAGCTGCAAACAGGCAGAAAATTTGAACGTATAGAAAACACAGGAGCATCAGAGTTTTACATTAGTCGTTTCACCTCAGAAGTAAGCCAAAACACTCCTCTCTCGATGGAAACCACTGTTACTGCTTCTAAAGAGGAAAGATTTTTAAGTATCAAGGCTCTCAGTTTGGCACACTTTACAGAATTTCTTCCATAATTAAACCCTTGAAATTTCTGATCGAAATGAATAGGGAGCAGCAGAGTACCATCACACAGTTTAGGGATTGTTGGCTTTTGTAAATACTTGACACATCAGACATAGATATATTATATGGTAAGCTTAAATACTCTCATTGTTAGAAATGTACATTCATTCTCTCCATTCATATTCTGCAGAGCACTGCTAGAAGCTAAAGTTGCCCAGAAGAAATTAAATGGAAGAGGCCAGCAGGCAGGTTTGTTGCTGGCAGGAGTGGCCTGTGCTCCAGTGGATTTGAATGTGGGGCAGTGGCAGGCAAATGCTGCCAGTAAGTGCTCTTTGGTGGTTGTCTGACCCACCCCCCTGAGAGACACCTTGGAAATACTTTGGAGGTGTGGACTGACACTACTTGTAGATTTTTAGTATATATATATAAAGTTAAGTAATTCTAACCTCTCTCAGGCCCACCAGCAGTGCATCTAAACACCAGGATTGTAAAACTTGCTTTATGTTTGTTGTAAAATCACCTACAATGTCATTGTTTTTGCATAATCCTGTCTAGTGGCTGTTGTTAAAGAAGATGTGTTTCTGAATATGAATTAAAAAAACTAATTACCATGCAAGCACTGATTGCATAAATGCTGCAGAGGTCCTCCTGGTGCTTTTAGCAGTGGCCGACCCATTCTTGGGCCGAGGAGAGGAGGTATTATCCTTGCAGTGGCTCTAGCAGTCTTGGCAGCTGCGCAAGGAAATTCTCATTGCCTAATCTTGCACCTAGAAACAAGCGATGTGCAGTAATTTGCTGGCTAAACTTTTTGCAACTGTTATTTTAAGATTTTTAGTTAGCAACAAAGAACATGAAACTTTTGTTCTTTGCTTCTTGGGTTGCAGTGCAATTGTGCTGCTGATGTGCACATTATAATTTGTCTCCAGTAATCCTTAGGGACTCCAGAGAGCTGCTGCCATTAGACTAAGTTCAGGCTATACTGGCTATATCAACCAGTGGAATTCCTCTTCAGAGGTAAAACTGCATTAGAATCAGAGTACATTTGTTTTGAATCTCACACATGAGTATCTTGCTGTGTTGAGTTTCTGTGGAGCTGGTTAAAAAGGTAATACTCTGTTTTCCATTTAAACAGGCGTCACTTTGCTTGTTGTTTAGTTGTGGGCTGCCATGAGCTGAGGGTGTGGAAGAGATGATTTCATCAGCCCCAGAGCCAGGTCCTTTCCCAGCCAGGGTGCACCCCACCCTTTCCAGTACAGAGAGCTCCTGCGGCTCTGAAATGCACAGGAGTCTTCACAAATAAACATAATTTGGCCTTAAATTGTAGGAATGTCTGTGGGGTTCATGCTGGCAAAGTACTCTATAGTGTTTTGTTTCATATACTACCCCAAAAAGTTTTGTGTATGATTGAGAAAAGCCACTGCCTTCGAGAGCAAGCTTATAATCTAAGGTGACTGAGGTCCCTAAGGCTCCCACAGAGTGCCATTGCCACAAGAAGTGGTGCAAGAGCCTGTAAGGCCACTCAGCAGGACTAGGAAAATTTTGACTTTCTTCACTTTCTGTCACCATCACTGCCTATAAAACAATTGAATAAAATAAATGGAAATCATTTGACTCTAGTAGAGCATTTTTTCTAGTTTAAACTCAGTTCTTTGCTGAGCAGTAAAGCTTCTCTGATTTACCTGCTGAAGATCTGTCCTGACAGAAGAGGCTTGCTTTGGGTTTTTTTTTCCTTTGGGTTTTCTTTCATGTACTTGTTTTTATTTTTTAAACATATACTGCTGAGTGTTGTGTGAATTTCCAAATTGTTGCAGGAGCAATCAAGGGATGTCAAAGGCTTCTATGGAAAGCAGTGAACAAGCTGCTTTTTAGAGGATTACGTTGAGAATTACCCTGAAAGTGTTCACGACAGGATTGTCTTCCTGCAGTTGCAAGGGATGGTAACAAACCCAATGGCTCTGAGGCCTGCACTAGCTCCTCAGGGCTGGCCTGGCATTTTAGACTCATTCCCCTATCAACAATGCGCCATCTGTGCAGAGGTGCTGAGCCAGGGTGGCAGAGCTGGGCGCTGCTTGCGGCCGCAGCCGGGCTCTGCCTTCCATGAGCTGCAGCCAGGTGCTGAAAGCACCTCTGTGCTCCTGCACAGGCCCTTTTTGTCTAGAGACCATCCCGAGATGTCCAGGGCTTGCTGAGGGATCGCTTTGCAAGGCTATGGGGGGAGGAGAACGATTGCACCACGGGGCTGCAGTTGCAGACAGGGCACTCTTTCAGCAGCTGTGTGACAGTTGTTCTTTCAGCAAATGCAGGACTCTGAACAAAATCTCCAAGGTAGATCTGTGGAAGAATTCCCTTTCTGTACTCAAAAAAAAAAAAAAAAAAAAAAAAAAAAAAAAAAA
>Ga0065711_1030105_pt1 | contig 33677 bp, 25 predicted proteins | sample Hoacrofraction12_FD_59098 | JGI IMG/M metagenome (GOLD analysis project Ga0065711, IMG submission 59098) | Hoatzin crop microbial communities from Cojedes, Venezuela - Epithelial fraction 12 v2 (version 2) | ecosystem: Host-associated > Birds > Digestive system > Esophagus > Crop | place...
GCCTCACCAGTGCCGAGTACAGGGGCACGATCACCTCCCTACTCCTGCTGGCCACACCATTCCTGATCCAAGCCAGGATGCCCTTGGCCTTCTTGGCCACCTGGGCACACTGCTGGCTCGTGTTCAGCTGGCTGTCGACCAGCACCCCAAGGTCCTTTTCCATCATGCAGCTTTCCAGCCACTCTTCCCCAAGCCTGTAGCGTTGCACAGGGTTGTCAATCCAGTCTGTCCAGATCCCTCTGCAGAGCCTTCCTACCCTCGAGCAGATCGACAGTCTCACCAGCTTCCTGGCAATGAATATCATATCGCAACACCCTGCCTCCAGCTGGGTATCATTAGCTTACAGAAGAAAAAAATCCAAGCTTTTCTTGAAGTGTTGAGGCAACCTTCCGCTGTCTGCTCTGCCACTCTGACCAGTGTCATTCTAATGTGGGATGGGCCTCTAAGTTTAAACACTTGTTGGTCTTGGAGGCTCTGATGCGTAGCTCTGAGCAGAGATGGAGTATTTACTTCCACCCAGGATGTACACTGTAAACTCATTGGGTAACATGCTGAACCATCCTTGAACAAGCTAATAAAATCCAGGCTGCTTCGGTCTTAAGACAAGCACCTGGATTGCAAGGATAAAAGCTTGCCTGCTCCTGTCAGGAATGGGAGATCCCTGCAGAGTGGTGGCACGGCATCAGCAGCGGAGAACGACCCTGCTTCAGAGCAGTGTACAACCACTCTCCATGCCGCAGTTATTCAGAACATGTTAGTGTGCCCACAACCTTGGCAAGTATTTAGTCATCCAATCACTGTTGTCATCTTTCCAATGGAGGGCATCATCTCCATGTCCTTCCTGTGTCTGGCTGTTTTCAAAAGGTGCTGCTGGGCAAGAGTCCTCACCCAGGCGCTTTGGAGCACGTCTCCTGGACTGGCCCCCTGAGTAGGGCAGCAGGGAAGAGTATGCAGGACAATATTCGGCGGCCTAACGGAGGCATTCAGTGACATCTGAAACATGCTACAACACCACGTTTGGACTCCAGCTGCCAGTTCAAAAGACTGCAAGGCTCGTGAGAAATATGCCGCAGCTACCAGCCCTGTAAAGGTGTCCAGGACATTTGGGGCATCACAAAAGCCTCTGAAAACCAGAAGCCTCAGGAGGGGGAAAGTGCTGTTTACTAACAGCAGTGAATCCATACTAACAGTGAAATAGGGAAAAAAAAATTTAAAGACATTCTGCCGTGTATGGAATAGCTTTTGCTATTATAAATTTAAACCCACAGAGATAAAGGCAGTCTTGTTTCATCAGAATAAGGATTAGATTTATTGCAGGGTTTTGGGATGCTACTGCAACTTAAATAGCATTAATAGTAGAGCATTTGGGAGGCTGTGGGTATATACATCTAACTGCTTAAGAGTAGAACATGCTAATAAAATTAAATTATCAAGGTGACTCCTCTGAACATAGGCGAGAAGCTGACCTGTTTATTTAAGAGCAGATATGTTTTAGTTCCAATTTCAACTTCCACAGAGCTTTTTTACCATGGGAGCCTGCTGCTCCTAAAGTAGTTAAGCAGAATGTTTGATTTACACGCACTGACTCTGCCTCATTCTTTTTGGCAGTATCTACCTACTTTAGGCTCATATAAAGACCGCAGAGTAAATTATCCAGATCAGCAGAGACTGCTACATAGCTAAATACATTTCCTGAGAGGGATCATGGGTTCTTTGTTTTACAGACTTAGATACATCTTCTGACCTGGAGTCTTCCCGCACCCACTGTTTCTTAAATTGAAGTTCTCTGATTTGGTTTAAAATTTCTTCTCTTGCTTACGATTTATTACTAGACTGCTGATTAACCTACTCTATAAGCTGGAACAGAACCACCTAGAATGCCCCTCCTGTTATATATGTTATGAACAAGTTCATGAGTCTGGTCATGGAAAAAGATGCCAACGGGTAAGACAATGTACAGGTAAAATGTACTTGCTGATCTTTCAATGGCATTTAAAAATATATTCAAATATAGCCAAAACTGTTAATAATCGTATTTAAGAACTCCTTTTCTTTTCTGACATTCAAAGTCCAGTGATTTGGTGCATATATGAGAATGATACTCACCAAATCGCTCTCATAGACATATATACATCTCTGTATGGATAACCACTGTACAGAGAATACTTGACAAAATGACAGGAATAAAGAGTGGATTTTTTCTACAACATCTAGAGGGACGGAAAAGAAATTCTTTCTTTTCTACCTTCCACTTTTATTCCAGATTTAGTGATATGCTTTACAGTTTTCAAAGATTAATTCTGGTAATAATTGGAGTAAGAAGACTGAAAAGCTCAATATTCCCTTGTCTGAGACTTACAAATAGTAAAAGACTCATCCCAGGCAGATTTATGGAAGCTTGTGAGTTATTTAATGGCTCAGGACAAGGAAAGGAGCATGCAACAAACATGCCCCACTACAACCACTTTACACTATCTGCCCTGTAATGAGATACATAAACGTTCTTTGAATGAATGTACTTTAAAGAGACGGTACCTGAGCTCTGAATGTTGGCAGATGGTCTTCTCCTCGCCTTGCAAAGTCTTTGTACCCAAACCCAGGATCTTCAACATAGCGTGAGACATCTGTAGAAACTATTTCATCATCAAATGCTGTGAATAAAACAGCAAAAGGCTTGGTTTTAGGCAAGCACATGAGTCAGCGCTGACTTCCAACTACCACTCTACTACAGGACTAGAGAACAATTTTAAAAGTTGTGCAAAGGAAGAGAGCAGTACAAAGGAATGAAACATTTCAATCCCACCCCTTTCACTGAGTCAACTAAATGTCAGCCTATACCAAACATCTACAAAATGGGAAAAGATGGGCTACATTTCTGTCTGGAGGTGTGCTTTTCTCTGTGTTGACTTCTGAGGGAGGCTATGTATCTTAAATCAGGAAGATGAATCCTATTAGGAAAGTCATTGTGCTAGGATAAAAACTAGACACATGTACCCTTGACAATAGGATTGCTATGCTGAGCAGGTATGGGGTCAGGAATTACACCAGCTCTGTTCTATAACCCAGAGTATGAGCAACCAGAAAGCAATACAACACTTCAGTTGAAGATTATACGAAAGCAGAGAGCTCTACAGTACATCAGGCTGAAATTCTGCCAGAAGCTCTAGTAACTAAGCATCTTCAAAGAGCTTCAAAACAAGTCACTAAGCAAGCACAGGTTCTCTATCACGAATCAATCCTTCCCTCCCGAATAAACAGGTGGCTCGATTGTGTAACTCCCTCTGCAGAAGTTGACTACTGCATAGCTGACTGCATTTGACCCTGGTGTTAAAATCCTGGCTTGCTTCCACATGCATTGACAGAACAGTTGCCATATGTCCACTGTTAGCACCTTGAAAAGTCAGTTAATCTAAGAATTGCAGCAGTGCTTTATCTCCTCTTTGCCTCATTAAACAATCAAAACACAACTGCGTAGGAAGAAGCTCTCACAGCAGCTGCTACAGCAAATCCTCAGCAAAGAATAAAAAACCTGCGCACATACGCGCCTCTCCCCTGACAGGGACTGAATTTCACGAAAGGGTAAAGGCCCAACACGTACTCCTCAGCTCAAACCAGCAGAAGGCAGAGAGGGAGGAAAGTCAACAAAATTATCAGCAAAATAATGGGACGCTTCTGTCCCAAAGAACACCTCTTCCTTACACACCTGAAGTTGCAGAGACTCATGGAAGTCCCAATCTGATAACGAAACGGCAATGGGTGTCTGTTTATCTGTGCTGTTGATACTGCCTGACCAAAGAAAAACAGAAGGAGAATGGACAAGGTCCATTTCTTAAAATCCAGCCATGACACTGCTGGATGTATCTTCCTTCAGAGATTTCTCATGTTCCTAGAGAGCCACAAAACAATCTCTCTGCTGATCCACAATAAGTTCTTCCACCCTTTGGTGCTCAGTGCACAAAAACTCAGACATTTTCAGACCAAGATCTAAATTCACAAAGAACAGTGTCAGTAAAATGTGAAGCATTTTATGGGTCACTTCTTAAAAAGACAGCAGCTACCACATTCAGGTAGGCTCTACTATGAGGATATGGTTGCAGGTTCTGATTATCTTCATAGTATTATTTCTTCAAACACTTCCTTTGGAAAAAAACCTCCTGCTGTCTATAGCGAACAGCTTTCATTCTATGGTTTGTTAGAGATCAAGAACTTCAGAATGTAAGAAAAATACTGGAAAAGAAGGTTTCAGCTCAGAATTTCGAACACTATTTAAGAATAAAACAAATGCTAAGAAATCTCTGTCACAACACAGGCAGTGGAACAGCACAGCAGTATGATCACTCAAAAAATAAAAGTTAGAGATGTCCTTTCCAGGTGGGAAGTAATTCAAATGGTAAATAGCTGAGTCTCATCCCAATCTATGTCCTGAACTAAATGCGTATCTGAAGGCTACTTATGAGCGTCACTGAAGTTCTAAGCATTGTAGAACCTAAACCTGTGAAATACACTGAATATCTGTCTACACGAATGAATTGATTTGAAGATACAAAGCATATAAAGAAAGAGAAATGTACACCCAATGTTTTAAAGAAGACTACAGGCTTTTTTTTTTTAAATATATGAAAGCTAAATTTCAGGTAGCAAAAAGGATGGTGTTACTTGCCACTCCAGAAATCTTAAGCAAGTGAAAGGACCACCCTTAAACACTCCTACCAGACCAGGAGCCAGAATGAAGAAATGGACAGAAAAAGTTGTAGTCATTGAACTGGCCTCCAGTGTTTAGCTCTTACAAAGCACAAACAAAACGGAACTGGGAAAACACAAATACCTCCACTAATTACTAGCAGACTCTCCTTCTTCTCCTTTTCAAAGCGAGTTGCCATTTCTTCCTGAGAGGCTTCTTCGTCCTCTTTATCTTCTTGTAGCCTCTTCATCCTTTCCATTAAGGCCTCCAGCTCACTTAAAGAATCTGCAATCTGCAAAAACACCATGTCATTCTGCAAAATTAGAAGATAGACAACATGTGTCATCTTCAGCTTTCATGCTTGACAACAAACGTTCTCAAAAACAGATAGCAGCAGCAAACATGAGGATGCAATGCGTTTTGTCACACACAGCGCAGACAAGCAGCTTTCGCAGAGTGAGAAGAGGGGAGCTGGGGAGCGTCACTCCGACCCATCGCAGTCATCTGCTGCAGCAGGAAGAGCAGCGGAAGAGGTGCTGTTTGAATATGGAAACCATGAACTGACTGATCACAGGCTCACACTGTACTGCTAATTTTTTAAAAATAGTGACACTGCTCACAACCTTGGTCTTCCATCAAAGGCGATGAGGCCATCCAGCAACTGGCATTAATTCAAGGACAAAGCATTACAGAGCCACTTTCAGGAAAAAAATCCTTCTTTAAGTTAATTAACTAGCAATCAAAGTTCTCTGTTGGTTGATTCAAGATTGGAACATCAGCCTGAAGAATTTCAGACATTTCCTCCTACCTACATGGAAGTGTTCCAGAATTGACCTGTTTGGTGATTGTAGACCTTGAAGTCAAAACTATTATTATTATGACCACTGAGTTTTTCTCCTATTTCTTTTTTCATTCCATGAACATGGATGACACAGTGCTCCAGACAGCAACACACTATCTGCAGAAACTTTAAATTTCAGCTGAAAGAAAAGTTTTAGTCTTGCCCAGTGGGTTGTGAGATTAACCATCAAAATCACATTGCTCTGACTCCCACCCACCGGTACAATACGGTTTTCAACCGACTACACTGAAAACTGCTAGAGCTAACGTAAGAGTTACCAGACTGAAGCATTCCAGTAAAGTAGACAAAAAGTTTCAAACCACCCTGAAATTTAAACAGGAAAGAATGGAAGAAAGTTTTCTAATGCAAAACAGAGGCAAGCAAAAGAATCTTCTTGCAACACTAACCCCAAAGTTGCTACTTGTGAGGGAGGCATTTTCTATGTTGTTGTCGTTGGCAAGATCACAGACACAGAAGTTGTTGACTGCTATAAGTCTGACTCCATTAGATGTATCCGGATCTCTCTCTGGATTAATGCCACTACCAAACACAAAACTTGCCAAGGCATGGTAATGTGCCAACAGGACAACAGCATGCACCAGTTCAGGAAGAGACCAATTATTTTCCCCAGTCTTGACAAGTTTCTGAAATGAGAACAAAAAAAAGTGTAAACATGAAATTTCTCTTGGCCCCCAGCTTTTCTATAAAACTCTCTGTATTCTAAAAAAGGGATCAATTCCTTTCTTCCAATAATACCACATTCCTCTTGCACACAAACTCTCACTGGATAAAACAGGAGACACCTGATATATTCCTTCTTTTCTTTTGGGGTTGTTTTACCCAGCGCTATTCCTAAAAAGTAAATCTTGTTGGCTTTCTCACACAGAAGAATTTATTGGCTTATTCGACGCTCTAGTACTTCCCTGAATTTTTTAACTCGAGGTAACGAAGCCTAACCAGACACTTGTGTAGTTCTTACTACCGGACATTTACCGCTATTACAGGGCACGACTGAACAGGTACCTGAATGTGCTCTTTTGTGATTAGCCAGGGCCGATGCGCAAGGAGTTTATTTATTTCGTTCAGATTTTTCAGTCTTTGGGGAATGTATTCCAAACCGTTCAACCACTCTGCAATCCCACCAGTCTTCAAAAACTCATCAACGTGCATATTTATTAGGTAGGAACACTGATGTCTGGCAGCAGCCTGGAATAATTAAACACAGAGGGAAAAGGGCAGCACGCTAGCGTGTAATCTGATTTTGCTGCAGCTGGAAGACAGATTACCAACGCAAAACAAAAATACAATTTCATTCCAAAGGGCCATGTTTTATATTGCATTGCATTTCTATACAGTATGGAGGATTCTCCAATAAACATATGCTGGATTACTTTAGTCTGAACCCCAGAATCTAATTTAGGTTGGAAGAGGTCTCTTAGAAGAGATCTGGTCCAACCCCTGTCTCACAGTAGGGCCGACTTAGATCATGGTGCTCAGAGCCTCATCCAGACAAGACCTCTATCCTTGGAGATCACAGAACATCTCTTGGCCCCTGTTGCAATGTCTCAGCATTCTCATAGTAAATTTTCCTAGAGTCCACGTGGAATTTATTGGGACTTTAATCCACTGCATCTCATCCATCTAACTGACGGGTTAAATATCCAGAAATAAGGTTACACAGTTTTAACTGCTCTCTGTAAAACTTCACTCTTGTGGGCATATGAAAAGTGTATCATTGTGGAAACAAGGAAACATGTCCATTGCCAATTCTCCCTTCTCACTGAAAACCTTCTGTCTAGGCATGCTTTATTGTGATGAAAATTAACTGCAAAAATTCACCCCCTGTCAAAATACCACACTAGTCCCTCCTTTCTAAAGTCTTCCTTTTTTCTTCTTTTTTTAAATACACCAGTCAAGGTCGCAGAAGAAAATATATAGCCTGTTGGTAGTACGTACCATTATAGCAATGTAGTGCCTATAGGGCAAAGGAAGGGGCCCATCCATGCGCAGCATGTAGAACTGGCTGCGGAGGAAAGACTCCAGGTACTGAGTATGGATACTCATGACCTGCGTGATGTTGTCCAGGCGACCAGATGTAGAGTATTCTTCCACAAGAAGATTAGTACGTTCATCCAAACCATTTGCTTGCATAACCTGAAAAATAAGATGAACAAACTTAACAGAGAAAGAGCTTTTCTCCAGCTTTAGCCCTGGAGAGAAACACATTGTGATGTGAAAGGTTTGCTTGTGTACAAACTTCAAGGCAATGCTGGAGATCCAGATGTGTATTTGAAAACATACATGCTTGCACGTGTGCAAATACACACATACAGATGCTACTTGAATACTCAGAACTCAAAAGCACTTTACACTGTACCTCTGTTATTTTAATATATTTCTATGAAAACAAAAAACATTTTTCTGTAGATCTTTCCAAAATGCCTAAACTCGCATATGCTTGAAGTCAAATCTGTACAGAGAGCTGCAAGCAAGCAAGAGCTAAATGGAAAGTAAAGTCTTTATGGAAGTCAGTCTGTATAGACACACATCACCCCAGCATTCAGCCCTAAAACCAATTTCAAAATTAATGGAGAGGAACTGGGTTATGTAACCAAATTATAGAAACAGCCTAGCAATCTACCCCTTCTGTGCTTGTATAATTGAAGAGAAGATCAAATGCTAATTTGTCCATAACACTCAAGTATTATTTAGAATACGAATTTAATGCTTTCTTTAAACAAAAGCTGTTCTTTAATTATTCCAACCAATCCAAATCTTGGGCACAAGATTAAATGAAATAGCAAAAGATTAAGTAGCTCTTGCTTTGCAAGCCCTGACACACTATTAGTGCTATTACTCAGTGTTTATCACCAAGAACAGCCATTCTCAACATGTTTACCGCTGACGTTACAAATGCAAGACTAGAATCCCCAGTATTTATTCTGAAACTGCACAGTATTAAACCAGCCAGCTTACTATTGCAAACACCCTGAAATGAGAAAACATTTACCTGGTTTACTGTACATGAAGACAGAAAGTGCCTAAAACCAAGACGGCACAATGCTTTTGCTGAAATAGGCTATTTAAAATACCTTTTCCTTGCTTATGATGGGCTGACAAATGGACCACGTCTGAAGTATTTTTCCATCAAATCTTCTACAGAAGTTACACACAAAGAAACACGCACAACGTACTACATTTTCACTTCTCACCACTGTACTTCCCCATTTTAATTTGTGGGCCCAGAAAGAAACAGAAGCAGCAGCTATGCAGTTAGGCAGCTCCATCATTTTTACGTGTGTAGCTCCACACTATGACAGCTTTTCCGTGTTTTGTACCCAGAATGATGCCACCTCTGTTTTCTGTAAGAACGTTTTTACCATCGGAAGTTTATTCACACATTCGAGCTCGTTTTATCTCACTCATTACGGTATATCCCTCGCTCGACTCCAAGGAGTCCCCCTTCTTCTTCAGTCTATCTCCCAGGTATTTAAGAGATCTTTGTCTCAGTAGTTTCTTGGGGAATCATATTTTCGTGTCTCTGGTAAGGCTTCTAATCTTCTCCAGCTTGTCAGGAGTTTTTCCTGTAACAGTACAAGTTATGGAGGAGAAATTCTGCTGACAAAACTGAAATATAATCCTGTAGGACTGCACTGTTGCTATGTTAGGCACAGCTACATTGCAGCATTATTGCTTCTGAGATTTATCTCCACCTATATTACTGTCCTTTTCATACTGCATATGTACTTCCTCCTGGTTTATTACCATCCATGGATTCACAAACATGTTTTTTTATTCTGCTTGTAAAGCCTTACAGCACTTTAACAGGAACCTTTACAATTAAGTTGTTATTGCTCTGTCCATATTCCTCCCCTTATGACAATAAAGCAGGCTTTGACACGAGCACTGTTGTTATCAAGATTTGTGAGACATTCAACATGTTGCTAATCTCTAGCTACATCCTTCCTATCCACTGTATTATTTCACGCCAAGGAATGGGGGAAAAAGGTAGACATTTGCTTAACAACCAATATTTAACATTTGTTCATGATACTGAATAACTGTTTTATCCATACAGGTGGAGGTTCCCTTCTTCTGCTGGGTAAACTGCTGGGGTTACTCTTTTCTGAGAGCTACTCAGTGATTCCTCCTGCACCCTTGGCTAGTGCCTCTACCAAGTGTATCAGCTGCGAAATAAATCTATTAACAATTCTCTCAAAATATGTCATAATTCAAACTACATTTATTTTTCTCCTTTTTATAGAACTATTGTCTTTAGGAGAACAATTACATCATTATGTAGTTTGGCATCTCAATTTTATGTCATATTTCATACGAAAGGGAAGTCCCCTTCACAAACTCGGCTGGCTGAAACTCATTCTGATCCCCTCTTCCCAAGTCTAAAAGACTCTTTTTGAACTCTCTACCTTTTTGCTTCATTATGTTTTCCTGTTGCCAGCCTTTACGCTTTCTCAGTTTTTAGATTCAAATCTTGATGGTGTATAAGTGGACAGAGATTCAGAGAACAGCAGCTTTCTCATATTTCAAAATGTCTTTTTGGCCCTTCTAGCATGTGAATTATGTGCCTCTCGTAACTACTTACAACAAAACAAAACAAAGGTCCTGGTTTTATAGTCGGCCACCCCAAATAATTAATTGATCAATAAATAATACCCTGTGAAGACCGAGATCACAGGAGAACACCACCATAGCAAAGTTTCCACTTACTGCAGCAAGCTACAAATCAAGGCTTAAGCTGAACATTAAATCATGGGCAGAAATCTTGAGTCTGAAGTCAAACCATACCTTTCAACCATAAATTCTCTCAAGACCCACAGTTACCACCTGAGGAGCTAAGTCATGTTTTCAGGTTCTCTCAAACTGAAGGTCAGATGTTGCCCTGAGAGCTATTTAATCCTACTGCTCCAACGCTGCGTAGGCCTCCCCTTAGGGAGCAAGTGTAGTAATTTTAAAAAAATCTTAAAAGCATTAAGAGTAGTAAGTGATCATCCCCCAGGAGAAGAGCAGAGCCAGCACTCATGGCTGTCTCCACGAGAGCTGGCAACTGAGAACATGTCAAATGGCACCCCTTGTGTGAAAGGGCAGGGTGGTTCTGACCCACTGGAGCCTGCTCCGGAGAAACCATCGCTTCTTCTCGCAGAGAGGTTCGTCTGGGTGCCGCTGGGCAAGCGGTGAAACCGTCCTTCAGTATTTCCATTTTTAGAGCTACCGCCCACTCAGCGCAGCTGACCACAAACTTACTTCGTTCTCTGGTATAAAGGCACTTGGTCCTCTTGTCAATGGCGGGGAGACTTGTACTCGTTTTTCCTGCAAAACAGTCACATAATTCGGTCAGCGTCAGGAATAACGTATTAACTCGCTTTATCTCGCAAGACCAGACGGATCTTCAAGGCCTGGATTCGGCTTTCTTCCCCAGGCCCCCTGGGTGTTTTACAGCCCACTGAGGAGATGAAGCCATCACACCACGTTGGTTGCAGCAGCTTTGCATCCCTTGTACTCGGCGCGAATGAACGGCACCGATGTGGCAAGGGATAAGATGGAAAAAACCCAAAATCTAATTCTGATCGGTTTACAGACTAGCTCGGAGACACATAGACAACAGCAATAAAACATTTGGCACGATGCTAAAATTAGCCATTCACTGGATTGAATGCAAGTTTTGAAAGTGAAAGGGAAAAAAGCTACACTTGGGAAATCATAAGCAAGACACTGCTTTCTTCAATATCAGCATCTCATGAGATCCTCAGTGTTGAGGGCAGTGTAACCACTTTGCATGCCAAATACTGGCATGAAAACTACAGTCCATGCAAACCTGCAAAACCCAGTTAAAGACTTGTTCTAGAAACCCAATGAAATGGCCTCCTTGCTCAGCTGCCGAGCCCAGAGGAGGACGCCACACGTAGTACAAGCCCTCGTGTGCAAACCCCAGCTAGGAAGTCATGAAACACCCTTTGAGGATGATGTATTTAGTACAGAACAGGCCAATAGCGTAACAAGAGCCAGAGGACTTCTTTGATTTATTAGGGATAAGAAATTGAACCAAGATACACTGTGGAGGCTTTCACAGAGTGGCCACTGGCAGCCGAGGGGTGAAGGGACCTGGGGATTCTGCCTGCTCCTCTGGTTCACCGGGGGCAGGACCAGCACTGCCCATGTCATTCCTGATCAATGTTGGTCCAACCTCCTCTTAAAGACTCCCCTGTAGGTCATTTATTTCAGTGACTAACTCCTCAGATTTCTAGAAAGTTGTCCTAATGTCTATCCCGAATTTCCCTTGCAGTCATTTAAAGCCATCATTTCTTGTCTTTTCTTCTTTTCCTCTTTATGGCTATATTCCACCTATCTAGAAACTACGACTGCACACTTTCTCAAGCCCTTAACTGCACTGCAGTGTTGGTAACTCTTAATAAGTTATCCATCAACAGCCGTTTTGGATTTGCAAACCAAATATTTTGTGCCCCTCACATAAAAGTCCGAGGTTTTCCATAACAAATGACCCTTAAATACCTCTACCAGGGGCTTAAGCCTAACCGCCATGTGGACAACCAGCAGTGCCGGTCCCAGAAGCAGCGTGCCACCGATTTCCACACAGGAAAATGAAGCCACTGGAGCTGCGTAACTATTGTCCTGCTCCTTGAAAACATCCTGTCCTTTGTAAATTAGATTATGAGAAAACATGCAAAAAACAGCAGTGATTATTCAAGAAAGATGTTCCAAAGCAAACTCTTGCAGGACAATTAAACTGGTGACTTTGCAATAATTAGCTGCTAAAAGTTGCAGAAATAAGCTGGATCTACTGTGTGAAGCCCAGCAGCCAGGAGACAACTTACTGCAATGACTGCCTGCTGTCACAGCCCCCAAATCCTGTAAAACACTTCTTATGAATCAAATGTACTCAGTCTAAAGTAAGAAGAAAGGGTGTAGAGAGACCCGGTATCTGCATGTGCAACCCCTTCTCGCACAGCTACACAAGGCATAGGAAGACGTCTTCTAGTTTTAAATACACAGTCTTGCTAACATCCAGTCATCTCTGCCAACATTCAAAAAAGAAGTGCATGCCAAAATTACTGTTAAGGTTGCATTTTACTTGTTTTATGAAAGTTATCTAGATATTAGACTTCAAAACCCAGATTTCATACTGAATAATCTGGAGGAAGCAGCTTGTGTAAGCAAGACAACTCGGATAGCTGCAAACTGTCAGCTCTTGCTGGAGCACAGGTCTAAACCAGAGTTGAACCACTGCCTTCTCCATCTTCCTTCTCTGACCTAAAAGCTGCTTCTTCAGGCTCTGCAGAGCTGGTCCTCAAGGCCACAACAGGGCAAAAAAATGCATATGCTGCTTCTAGTGCGATCTGGGCTCTGTTCCCATGTTTTCCCGTTCAGTGTGACTGCTATTACTCATTTGACCCTGCAGATAAGCTACTGCTGAGGAGGAAATGGTACTTGGGTGGATGAACGTAGGCAAGTATCTCCAATTAATTCCTGTGAATGATGACAGAAAGCCAAGAAAATACCCAGACATGAAAAATAAGGTGTGTTAAACATACGACTAAAAGGACAAAACTCAGCTCCTTTTGGGTGGTGGTAGTTCCAAAAAACACAAGCCTGGAAAAAACAGACAAACAACCAAAGCAAGAACAAAAAATCGAACCCCCAACCATGGTAATTCAAGTTGTTGAGGCTAATCACGACACGCTTTCAGGAAGCTGGTTTTTTCTGTATTAGAAATGTATATTCTTCCCTTCCATCACCACAGAATATTACCTTGCCTTCATGCCAAAGCTTTTGTTTAATTAAAACTGGTTAAAACAAGCTTGTCAGAAGAAAAGGAGCAAACATCATCTGGTTGCACAAGTTCTCAGGATGCTATTAATAAAAACCTGGGAAGTTAACAAGCATTAAGAAAGATAGCGTTGGCTTTGTCAAACTGCAGGTAAGAACCACTGCTTCTGGGCACGCTTTATCTAGAGCAGTGATTTAAGGTCTACCCAAGAACACAAACATGAAAAACTATGTATGGGAGTTACAAAGCAACATTGCAGACACGTGGTCCTTTAGAGTGAAAGTTCTTGCAAAGTTTCTTGCTTCCCAAGAAAGCAGGTTCGCCTTCCTGCCCAACGAGTCTTCTCAGGTTACACCAGCTATCGCTGAGTCAGTGGGGTCCCTGACATCTTATTTGAAATTGGATTCTTATGTTAGGTGGCTCAAGAAAGAAATAGGTTGCTCAGCAACCAGAACGCCACATGCACGTATACCAGCCATTTTTTTGCTTCACGTTCCTCCAGAAATGCATTGCTGGAGTATGAGTAAGTTATCTTAAAAGGTCTGCAACCAATTCCACTTCACGCTAAAACGAGAGCCTTTTTTGGGGGTGCTTCTTCAGAAGGTGAAAGATGACACAGATCTTCAAAGGTTAGCAAAGAAAACTGAGCCTGGGCACGTTACTGGGAGAGGGTCTACCACAAGCCAGAGCATACAAGCAGGTTTTGCAGTAGCACGCTGCGGCGTCAGCCAGCAGAACGAGACCTCTGCAGACCACGGGAGAGCTGCTGCAGGGATTTGTGAAACAACAGGCCTGAGCAAGCTTTGATGGGACTTGCTTTGTCTCCTTAAGCTGCACTTGGAACGGTGTTGGGAGCTAAACTTCAGGAATTTTAACAGCGATGAAGTGGAAACATTTCCCATTTGCACACCTACAACTTGTAAGAAACACCTTCATCCCTGGGCGAGCTCTGCTCAAAGCCCCCCCGAGCCAAAAGCCACGATTTGCCATCTCCAGGTTCATATTTAGCTGCGGCAGTGCCGGCGCACCGTCCCTCCAGAGCGAAGAGGCGATGGGCACTGCGACATGGCACCTGCATCTCCAATCGCTGCCGGGCTGCCGTGGCACGGGAAGGGACGCCAGAGCCACTCGGCCGACGACGCGGCCGTGAAGCCCAAGCGGGAGCGAGCATGACCCTGGCTGGTGCTGAGGTAGCACGGCAGCTTTTCTCCCAAAGCCTAAAGCAAAAGAAATAACCCTTCTTCCTCTTCGCTATCACATGAGTCACCGCGTCTTCAGGCTGTAAAGAAACAGCTATTTTTAGCAAACTGCAAAAGGAGGCTGTTTTACTTGCGAACGGAGCTGCTATCGCACAGCTGGGTTGGGAAGTGCTTCTCAACACCCAGAACGCAGCAAGCACAGGCGAGAAGCAAGTGGTCCCACCGACGCGGGCGTACGGGGGCTTCTCACACACTTGCTGCATAAAAGCTAACCCATCCTGAAAGCTGCAACTGGAAAAAACAACAGAAAAATCACTGGGAAGAAACATTTCACAGCTCCAGAGGGAATCTTGCGAGCCACGGCAACACGGCCAGTCGTGTCCCTGTGAACTCCAAGAGCAGTGCACGTGGCTGGGAAACACCCATGGAGGGGCTCAGGGCCTCCCCTCCGACAAAAACTGCCTCCACTCTAAAGACATCAGGGTAATAAACAGCACTAGATCAAATATAAATCCTAAGGGCATCCTAAAAGTAGCTCCTCCTGAGGAACAAACTCTTTTTCCTAAACAAGTAGGAATTTTTTTTGGGGGGGAAGGTGATATGTATGTATTTCTTCTTGATTACACCTTTTCTTATATCCTTTTCTTGTATTATAATCTACAAGTAATTTTGCTACCACCTAGCATTTCTAAGGATCTCTGTTATTAAATTCAGTGGTCTAGCTCTTTATAACGCACATTATCATCTGCAGCAATAATCTGGAGTCAAGTCCATCATTGGGACACCTCCATAGAGACGTCTCCATTTCTACGAGGTGCCTCAACTTCTTCTCCAGCAGAAAGCAAGAGCAAGGTGCAGTGTCCCTAAAAGCAGGAGCTGAGCACCATTCAAGGCTCCCTGGAGTCTCCTGCTGGGCATCCAACCAGCGCCCCAGAAGGGATTGGGCTTCCCATAGGTATGTATGGTATCGCCAGTGCCTATGGCTGCCCTGGATACCGTTAAGTGTACTAAATGGTACTTCATGCAGGTGTTGGGCACCGTGGCACTGGTCACAGCACCCCGGAGTACGGTTTGGGATACTCTCAAACCTAGGGACTGGTGAGCCAGGTTACCTACCAGGCTTTGCTGGCTGCACTGGGTGTTTGGACACTGAGGGTGGGAGTAGACAACTGGGTTCAGGACTCCCTGTCTGGGGCTGAATTTCCCCAAAGGGATCAATTTTGTCCCAGTCTCAGATTTATCTTACAGTTCTTTAAAATACACCAGTTCAATCTCAGGGACCTGACGCTATGGAGCCCACGTTTGGTTTCAGTCTGGCACGCACAAATGCCTTGTATTTTAGTTCACATGGCACAGGCAGTATTACTTGCTGCTGCTGGTTAAAACCCGACCTTACAAACTGACTTCTCCTACCCCGCTACTGCTTACTGAACACATTCCCACTCTCGGTTCTTGGATCCCGGAGCAGGGTCCACCTCCACAGCCAAACGCGCTGAGCTTCATTAATGCCTAACACAATTTTACAATTATACTGGACCGCCCGCTCACACCACCCTCGCTGAAGACAGAAGAAAGCATGCAAAAAAGAAAAATATCTGAACACTGATTGTATCTTACCTTATACTATTACTCAAACCCTTCCTTAGGATGCGAGAGGGATTTTGTTTATTTCTATGTATGCCAAACTGCATTTTCATTTATTCACCTAACTTCGTCAGAGAAAGACCAGTTTAGAAACACGGCAGAAGCTTAGGACACATCCAATTTATTTTATGTGGAAACTTCAATACTTTTCATAAATTTAGAGAGGCTTAATTTAATATTTAAAGTACACAGTCTTGCTGACTAAAAGGAAAACCAAATAGACACAGTTTACTTGCCTTCACATGTCAGTACTTCTGGGAGGTTCTGATTGACAAGAACAAGAAAGTATATTAATCAAAGCTGTGAGAATTTGAAATTTATTGTCAAACATTTATCAATGTATCATTTTTTAAAGAAGAAATCTGTTTATGGTATCTAATCTAATAAAATTGGGAGCTTTATAGCTTCAGAATATATCTGCAATTCATCTCAGATTAAGTTTGTGTTGCAACTTCAAAAATTAGGATATACATTAGAAGGATAAACTTTGGTGTCCTGTTTTTCAAAACAACTTCCATACAGAAAGACAAGCCAAACGACCAAAGAGAAAACGTCAGGAGTACTTTCAATGATGCACAACACTTTATTTGCTGACAGTGCAGAACTCCTCTTTATGACTGACCCATTCCTATAATTAAACCTAGGACGTATCTCCAGAGGCAATAAAAGAGCTGTTCAGAACAAACAATGTCAAAACGTTAAGAGTTCACAAAGTAAAAGTCCTAGCCTACAGTCATTTGTTACGGGTATTTCAAGTTATTTTGCAATGGTTTCTTCCTCTTAACAGACTGTACAACTCCAAAAATGCAAGCTAAGCGATAAAGATGAAAACTAGCAGAGGAAGTCAAACAGTAGGAAATCTCTTTTCTGGAACAGCATTTCAAAATGCTTAAACCAGTCACTTTCAACAGTAAGAAATTGGCATCTTTGTGCCTAACAGCTGATGAAGTGGTGCAAGGAGCTGGGAAGAGAGCCAGTGCAGTACAATTGATCGGGAGCTTTTGCTTTGGTAACAGGTTACAGCCCTTTTGGATTTCACACAATAAAAGGAAGCCTATCCCAAGTTCCCATCCCTCCACTAGCTATTAAGAACACAATCCACACTAATTAGAAACCAAAGGGCAGCAATTTCTACCCAACCCAAGATCGATGTCCAAGCAGCAGAAGTCCAACCGCGATTCCTCGATCTTTGAAAGGCACCCAGCACACTCAACCTACTGGAGGAAAACTCAGAACTGAAGATGTAGTTCGTGGCAGAAAAGCCTATCTCCTTTTACATAAAGAAAGCCTACAACTACATCCTCTTTTAGTCCTGCTTCTGTCGTATCGCTCTTCCTATCCTCGAGATAATTTCTATTAACCAAAACTAACCTTCAACTGCTACTGGGAGCAGACGGGCAAGGACTGCCAATCAAATGTCAGAGTAAAGGGCACGGTGGAAAACTCTTCTTTATTTAAGAAGCCCGAATTGTGTTTTGCATTTTTGTCATCATGGACCTGAACATACCGAGTAAAAGACACAACTGTAACTTAATGTTGATGCAGCTGAAGTACGGAGTATGTCTAAACCAGAAAATAAGGCTGAGGCTCCTGACTGGTAAAATGGAAAGATCTTCATGAGAAGATCTGCTCAAGTAAAGGTGCCAACAGTCAAACCTAAACACTGATAATTAACACATGAAAAGGATGAGAGACAACCAGCCACTTCTTCTACATCCTTGTTGCTAGAGATTCACTTCCATCTAATTTAAGCCAAACATGAAAATCTGAGTTCTTATCCATGCCCCAATCCTTATCAAGATACCCAGGGTGAAACTCAACTGACCAAACACAGACACCCAAATCAGAGTTAGCCAGCTAGACCCTGGTTACAACGGAAAAAGAAAGGTGATGTCTAACTCAGGATGAGATCAACTGTGCAATGCAAAGGCCTGGTTCTCCACAGACTAACAGGAATCCATGGCTGACCAGGTCAAACTTCATGGTTTGAAGCTAGGCAAGATATGCACCACCAGCAGACAACAAATGGTCTTCTGGTCTACTTCAGCCTTAAAAAAAAAAAGGGAAAAAAAAAAAAGAAAGAGAGAAACAAAGCTTCTCTCTTATCAGTCCACAGAGAACCTCACCTCTTTCCCTTGCTGCACACCCACTGGAGCTTGTATGCTCCCCAAGAAATGCCCTCAGGACAGATCTTGTGATTGTCAGGATGACTCAGAATCCTACAAGCACGGCAGAAGAGCATTTTCTATGTTTCATCAGCATCAGATATAAGGGCAAAAGTTACAGTGAAACACTTCAGCGGTTTAAGCTGGGACTTGTATCTGTACCTTGGCCCACTTCCACCTTCAGATCTAGTCCAAGCCTGACATACTGAGACAGACCAACATTACCTCGTTTGCAGAACATAGCCTTTAGCCATTAAATTGGCAAAACTGCATCGTGTTAATCTGCCTCATCATCAGCCAGGACAGCAACGCTGCTTGCTAACGAAGAGTCTCTGCAGCAGCACGGCCCATCCTCTAACCCGCCGCCTCCCATGCAGAGGGCTGCCCCGTCCTGCCCCAGCACTGCCCATCCAAGCCCGGTTTTGCTCCGCTGGCGGGGTCCCACGTGCCTGGGAGCTGAACGCTGAGCGTGCGCCCGGGCAGCAGCCGTGGTCACGCACATGGTCTCTGTCCTCCTACGGAGAGACTGTATCGACTTCCCCACTCGATCCAAGGAGCAAACCACTGCCAACAGGTAGAACAAATGTTTGATAGAAGTACAGATAATACAGCAGCTGCTTTGACAGGCCTGAATTAATACCTGAATTAACTACCGATAGCACAGCCTCTTTACAACACAGTAACTGAATGGTTAAATACTTCAATTCATGAACACACACACATTTTGGGCATACTGCCAATCGGAGAGGCATAACTGTTACATATTAAAAAAAAAGAGAGAAAGACCCCTAGGGTTATGTGAATTCGTCACGTGTCTCTGGCAGAACTGCCTCCCAGGAATGCCCTACTGAATTTTTAATAGAAGTATTGTCTGAAAATCCATGCCTTGTAAGCAAGTGAAATTGAATGGTATTCATCCATACCATAAGTGCATAACAGCATCCCTCTACTGTGAAGAAAGTGGCTTTTTTTTTTTTAAGGAAGTATTTCAAAGATGCTAGAAGTTCAAATTATTACACTAATATGAGCAGTACACAGTAAAATACTCCAACAATGTATTTTAAAGAAAACCTTTAATGGGCTCCATCACAATTCACGCTAGAACATCCCCAAGTGCTACAGTATTCCAGCAGAGATCATGGTCGCCAAGGGTTTATCGGAAGGAAGATGTACTTAACTGCAGGTTACTATAAGGGCAGACTGGGAGAACTGTTTGACCAGGGACTGGCATCACAGCTGCATTCTCTCACCTCTCCTCTTTGGCACTGACACCGTGTTCATTACGACAAAGAACGCAGAGACACAATCCAGGTGCAGTGTGCCTAAAAATGTTAAGGTTTAGATTTTTACCAGAGGTGAGACTCTTTAAGATCATGTCTGCAGTGCAGTTGCTAGCGCAACTGCTGCTCTTCCAGAAATATTTAAAGCTAGCTTTAAAGACGTCCTTGGCTAACGTTAGTCTTAAAGCAGTCTTTGGTTAGCAGTTCCTAAGCCAGGCGGTGTGTGGAGCTCAGCTGCACGACCTGCTTGAGAAACCAGCCAAACGTTAATGCCGCCACTGCTGAGCTGTCAGTTGAAATGATGAAGCTAGACGGTTCAGGCTGAATAGGACCATAAAGAGATCTGCTCGCAGCAAGTATAGAGTGCTACCTTTGCACTTTAATGGAAAAAATAACAACAATATCCTCCTCTGATTAGCATCTGAGTCCCCCTGCAGCTGCAGGGGCGGAGGCTGGGCTCTGACCTCTACACCAGCTCGCTAGAATTGCTCCCTCCCCGCTCCAGCTGCTGGCATGACCGGCTATCAGAAGCAGCAAGGCTGCACCGGCGTCCTGGCCACGCCACGCATCTTGCCGGCTGAGGTGTTCGTCAAGCAAGGTTTGTTGCTATTGTCAAGCACTGCATCTTTATTAAACACTGAAAAATCTTCACTAGCAAAAGCGTGGAAATCCACCAGAGTTCAACTCCAGCAGGCAAAAGCTGAGGATCTTTCCAAAGTGCAAAGCTGTCTGACCTGCAGCTATGAGACCTCAGACCACGCAGTCCTACTTCCCAAGCACTTCACTACTCCTCACCACTGTTAACATGCAGCACGTGCCTGTAGTCGCCGTCTGGTTACAGCTCTCACTTCTTCTCAGCGTTCTCTACAAGCGCAGGAGGTGATGTGCTCTGCCTGCTCCCCTGTTCAGCCAAATGGTGAAAACCATTGAACCAGGACGTTTAAGTGGAAAGTCTGAAGCTCAGCAGAAGACCAGCACGCCCGTCACACGGGAGCTTTTCGCTACCCAGAGCCTATCAGAGGTGCTTCTTTGCTGCATCTCAAGGAAACGGTAACATCACAGAAGCCCCTCGCTTCAGAAATAAACTCACCACGTGTCCCTGCCAACGCTCCCTCGTTGTAAGTCTGTGTCCTTGTAGTGTTTTCAGCTCAATAGAAACTACTACTGAGCAAATAAAGTGTCTCAGAATATGCTGCTACAGAAACATGCTCCCAAGCACCTTTCACTTACCAGGTAGTATATAAAAACAAATTCTATTCTGAGATACAGGAAAGTCAAGCAGATGGCAGAAGCATGGGTTTTCAACCTGCTTTTCCCACACATTTTATGTACGAAATGATCACAGCAGTTATTTTCAATCTGTGTGCAGGAACTATATTAAGAGCCATGGAAGTAACTTGCCAAAATTCAGAAAAACAAATCCTCTCACCCAGATAGAAGAAGGAAATGTGCTCAGCTCAGTCCTGGAGTGCCCCCCCCCAGCTAGCTTTCTGCCGCCTTTTTCACACAGCATTGTGAAACACCATAGCTTGAGTCCTGCAAAGCTACTCTGAACTGCTGAGCTTGCTGTCATGAGCATGTCAAGATATTTTAATTGATTGCCTCCTGGCTGTCACAGTCCACACATAGCATGCTTTTACCACCTCCAATAAAAGGATTAGGAACCAGCCAGCAGGTGACAAGCTCCAGCAGAGGTACTTAACCTTCTCCACAACGTGCAGCTAAGCTGTGGAAACCCCTGCCGTAAGATGCAGCGGACACCTGAAGTCAGCGTGTTTAAAAGTGAATTGTTCAAGCTCATGGAAGAGAAATGCAAGAATGATTAATAAATCTGGAGAAAGCACCTCCAGCTTAGCAAATTTTCAAATTGCAAATACTTGGGAGCCTGGGAGACAGCGCCGAGGGAGTGTCACAATGAACTTACTCTGTTTTGCGTCCTCTTCCTCAGATACCTTCCCCTGGCCATGGTCAGAGACAGGACACTGAGTTTCCATCTGACCCACCATACCTCCCCTAATGCCGTTATATTACGTATCTGTAGCCGCTTGGTTCAAGAATACTATTTAATCTATAAATGCTATGGAAAAAATGAAATCTATTTTCCAATATAGACAGAATTGGCATCACCCAAACTAAGAGACATTTCAACTACACCGGACCGTTGCAGAAACAAGCACTGTGCTAATCCGCTCTAAAGATGCAGCTCACGTTACGGAGCTCCTTAGTGCCTGGGTGAGCATGTTCCTACACCGTCTGTTCAACACAGGCAGTATCATACCATTTACTTAAGAATTTTGAGTATGTCACACTTCAATTATTTACTAACAATGTTTTTACAAAGCAAATGCTATTTTTTCCCCTTATCTGAATGCACCTCATCAGAAGTTACATCAATTTAGATCTGCAAAAAGTTAAGGAAAAAAAACCCTGAAGAGTTAAACCATGAAGACAATATACATGTGCACCCTCCCTACTCACTCAATGGGCAGATGATATTTGTTTAGATTGATGGTATTGACCTGGAAGAATAAAAGCATATTCCGCCTCACCATGAAGAACTTCAGCTAAGCTGTTCACAATAAAATTCAAGCTGACATAAAAACATTAAAACATGAGGCTGACATAAGGTTTCTAGTTTGCAGCAAACAGAACTTGAGGCCAATGTTTCTTAAAATTTTAAAAGTTATTCCACTGAAAAGCTTTTAAAAAAATGAGAAGCCCCCTTGGCACAAGTTTCTCAGGCGACTGCTCATGTACAATTGATTACCACTGAGCATCTTTGTTACAGTTCAGATCATGCAGGAAATGCTGATGCTCTTCTCACAGCTCTGCCTGGAAAGGGATTGTCCCTCTGGATGTCCAAACGGAGCCATGTCCTCCTGCTTTAAGAGAAGCACCTTTTTTGCCATCTTTCTTTGGTTGATGACTCAAACAGAAAGAACGTGCCAGACGAAAAATAAAATCTCCCTGACTAACACGCTTTACCTCTAGCCTAAAGGTACAATTTCCAAGAGCAAGCGCCTTGCTGTCTAAGCCAGGAGTTTAAACCTTTTTTGATTACCTGACTGGCAAGCATTTTTTAGAAGGAGGTGGCATCTACACCATGCCTCTGAGTTTACTGAGATCAGTTTTCTTACAAAGTCTCTTGAAAGAAGTCCAGAGAAATCTTACAGGCTCTAGGGTCACAGATGGAAACCACGGGTGAGCCCTTTTGATTCTTTACCTGATAGGAAATCTGAAAATAGTCGCCAATTAGAGCAAATTCTTTCTCCAAGAAGTCTTGTTTGCAAAGGCTGGAGACTGACAGTGAGCAAGGAGCTGACACGCTAACTGTTTTACGTTTGATTAGTCTGGGAGAGGTCTGGGCAAGAGATCAGCAGAGGAAAGGCTTCATCTCGGCAGCAGATTCGAAAGCCACCGACTTGCTGGAACGACGGTAACAATACTTGCCGTCAGGCAGTTTCTTCCTCTTTCTTCTTTTTTTTTTTAAAAGAACATTTTTCATCTTAAGCTACATCTCAGCAAAGTGAGTCATTGCTGAGATACAATCTCCAAAACACACTGACTTCATGTGGCAGAGCTGGTGGCAGCAAAGACCTAAGGTACAAATGTATGCTCCCGACAGGGCTTAAAAGAGATGCTGATTTTCAAAAATGAAGACTCATAACTGTTACAGAAGATTTATTGCATGTAAATACAGAGACGTGCCCCGGGACAGATCAGCTATTCCTGCTCTCTTCAGCTGTGCAGGTCAGCAGACTGGCAGAATTTCAGATTTACCTCCACCCTCAGAGCTGACAGGCGCTACCATCTCCTCAGATCACTGCCCACACTTCCACTAAGAGGACTTTCGGCTACATTTTAGTGACTTAATGACTCTACAAAAAAAAATCACCAGCAAGCTCTACAGAAGTAATAAACTCACTTACCTTATACCCTGCCTGAATAAAGCCTTCTGTAGCTACGGAAGAGTGATTAACACGCACTGCCTGATGAGACGCGCCACTGCGTTCCAGTCGCCCTTTTTCTGAACGAAGTCACCAAACCCAAACTGAGACCTGCGCATCAGAGTAAGCCCAGCTCCCAGGAGACACATCTACAGCCTTTCTTTGCTCCCAGCTTAGCTCTGTACAGACAGAAGTTAGCCCATGCAACAGGTATTCCAACTTTTCTGGGAAACAAGAACCTACGTCACAGACCTTGCTCTCAAACAAGACACATCACTCCTGTTGGATGGCTGGATGCTGCCTCTAAGTATTCATGAGGCACAGCTTAACCCAAAGGAGCGTCCCATACAAAACAGCAATGGCATTGGATAGTCAAACTGCTTCTGCTCGTACTGCAAGTTTCTGTTGGATAAATAGGTCAAGTTGCTACAGCTTTATCTAACACCTTCTGCGTAAGTGACCTAAAGAGCAGGGGCAGGGAGGGAGACCTTCCTTCCACCTCCATTCCCATTCCATTTTTCCAAGCCATGCGTGAAGGACAGCTCCAGCACACCCTCCCTTGGTGCAGGCTGCCTCTTTCCGCTTCTCCCCTGCTCCAGCGTAACAGGCACCAAGCTCCGTCTCCCCAAAGAACTACTACAAGGCCGGCTGCAGGCTCCTTCAAACTTGAATTGCACTGCAGTTGACCTTTTCAACCAACACACCTTTTCTTCTAACTACCTGTGAACCACCAAGGTTGAAGCGGGACAAGGAGTTTTAAATTGCTGGAATAAAAGCCACTTCTCTCAAAGTAGGTTCTACCTGCACGATGCCTGATGGTGCTGCCTCATCCAATCTCTCCCCAGTAACACAAAACTTCAGCTGCTAATGCAACTGAACAGTTTGTTTGTGTTTTCTGGAAGGAACAGAAGATGAAAAAAATTCCTGAAGTCTCCTGCAGCATTAACACAGAATAAACTACAGAGTTCTTCTGGTTCAACACTTCCACTGTATTTGTTTATATGTGGAGACCACAAAAGGTAAAAATACTAAATACAGTGGAGAAATGGAATAAAAAAACCTACAAGGAAGCAGACAAAAGGCTGTATCTGATTCTAGTTCAGATGTGTTAGAGCTCATCTTCTGTATTTCAGAGGGAGAAGCTAACCAGTCAAAAAGAAGTGTTGACTAATGAACGTCATGAACCCGAAGTGTTGTTTTAATGCATTTCCTACCACCAGGGACTGGAAGTTTCCACCAGGGGATGCTAACGAAGAGTCCCGATTGAGAGTTTTCCAGCAGTAGTGCTCTTGAGTGAAAACTGAGTTAAAGAGGACTTAAAACACTGGTGCTAGAACAGCTGCCACGGCACCCAGTAGGTGTTTCAACCAGCCTTCGGAGGGAACAGAACAAGCCAGCTTATAACGAGAAGTGCAGTGCTTTAACTTGAAATTTTCATTTATAGTGTGCTGTTATGAACTTATTACTGCACGAAAACAGTAACAACTTGTGAACTTTAACAGCACGCTTCTACCTCATACACACTTCATACTGTGTACAACGTATGTGCGCAGCCGCTCTGAGGTCCAGCTTACAGAGTTCGTAGCACGGGTGCTTCCACATGAACAGTTGCCTTAATTTTCTAACTCTAGGCCAGTTATCGCAGTAAGGCAACGAGCGCTCCGCAGAATAATCAAATCCTTGTGCCGATTTCCAGGGAGGGTCAAGGTCCACTCTGCCCGCTGAACAGCCAGCGGGTATTTGCATGCAGGCAGCGCGCTGATTTCAAGACACGAAACATACTGTAGTAAAGCAACGTTTCAAGTGTTCTTCCACGCTGGACGAGATCCAGCTGGTGTCAGGTAGAATATTTAGACAGCATGTAGGCGCTCCATTTCATTAGAGGTCTAATCAAATTTCTAAATGCTACAACAAATTACTATTTCCACACCTCTAATCAGCAATGAGGGTGCTTTACTGAGAAGAATGTCAATCAACTCGGAAGGAATATTTTTTATTTTTTCAGTTAATAGGGATAATTACATTAGAACAGATTTAGAACCATATGGCCGAAACCCCTCCAGATACATTTAGCCAATAATGTAACTATATTCCCTTCACCACATGCTAAAACAGGAGATATTAAACATATTTACAAGCACATGCTACTAAAATAGGTTCAACACTGTTAAGATACTGTCTTATTAAATAGTTCTTAACTGCACAATTCATACAGAGGAGAGAACATATGCCGACTTTCAATTGTTTTGCTGGTATCAGCCAGAGAAAATCCAAAGCAGTCATAAACAGCCCAGAGACAGAGAAAAGGTGATTTCTGAGTAAGCAGCTCTCTACTGCTCTAAGAATGGCTTACACCAAGACAGTGCTTCTTCGCTATCATCAACATAACTCTGTTTTACTTTGGTTGCATGGAATTGCTCAGAAGCACAAATTCTTAATTCCCAAGTAACCTACCAGTCACATTTAATGTTCATTTTCATGTGAAAACATTAAGTGAGGATTCATCCTTACAACCATTCCTCCCTTCTAAGACAGAATTTCATCGACCATTTAAAGTGCCAATTGACTCAAGAAGAATTTGCAGTTCTCTCTAGTTTCATGTCAAAATCATGTTCAAATTTAATACACTTTAAACCAGACATACAATTATGCATTTTGATTTCGAAGTGCAGCAATTGAGACACAAAGGTTGTGTTTATGAGTTTATTGCTCATTCTGCATAGACAAAAACCTGATTTTAAAGTCACCTTTTACTTTTCTTCCAATTGTCTTCTGTGCTTGAAGAGGTAATAAAGACCTATGGCTCCATGTAATTCTCAAGAACACAATTTCTCCCGGCTTTCATACATGTTAACCTAACATCTGTGTACGCTGAAAGACTTAAACCACAACCTAAAGGGTGGTCAACGCACTAACCACACAATATGGAGCAAGTCCATGAGGAATTTACTTCTTGCGTGATGCAGGCTTATCCCTTTAGTTCTAGCCTACTCATAACAAATGAAGCCAGGAGTACTTCATATTCCTCTCCATTATTATTATTTCCCACCTGATTCCCCTGAGGAAGGGGACTGCAAGTCGCCTCACACTGTTACCAAGTTCACTAGGTTGGGTGCTGAGCTCAGAAACCATTAGAAATCCATTGTCGGCCTAATGAAACATGATGCTTACCTTGAGAGAAATAGGAGAGAGTCATTAACAAGAAAAAAAAATTGGTGTTTGATCAGGAGATTGTATCTGTTTATCTATCTTACTCTAACTTGCGTAACCAGGGACGTTCAGGAAAGATTTGAGATGCCTTTCTAGATTAAGAGCACCAACTTCCATCTTTTACCCTGAGCACCATCACTTATACCCTGTTCAGCCCCTCCCCAACTTAAGTCCCCGACTGTCACAAGCACTATGCCCTAGAATAAAAAAGCCTGTGCTTCAAAACATCTGAACTTAAATTTAAATAAGATGCGAGAATGAAGCTATTTGAATAAATCAGTGGTCGGTCTCCACGAGGAACAAAACAGTTTCTCAGCACCCTAAACACGCAGTATTAACTATCACCTACACTGGTGTTTTGCCCCAGCTGATACTTATCCGATATCTGATATGCAAGAAGCATCCTGTAATAAAAAAATTGAAACTAGTGGTTAAGAGAGACATTTAAAATTAATACCCCTTGATCACAGCCTCCCCTGTTACCAGTAACACTAGTTTGCCCAGGATGGCATACCGAGAACCCCATCAAATTTCTTGAACTATCCCTAATGCATTCAATGGACCGACTGATAAACAGTCAGAAAAAAAACTGTTTGCGGAGAATATCCCTACCTCCCTGTAATGGAACTTCACAAGATATTTGAGTCATCTGCATTACGCTCCCTACAGCTTCTACTTAAAGCGCACAGACTACCAGGCTGGGCTGCAGAGACAACAATGGGAAGGACCTCTGCATACAAACAGGAACACCTGCAAAGAACAGAGAAATTAAACAGCATAAATTATTTCCATACAGGTTTTTCCGAAGCTGATGATGTGCAATTTCTCATTAGCTGAGGTCTCCCTCCTGACAATTTGAATTTCTTTTCTACCGAAAACGCCCCTTTTCCCCCCAGTCTATCCTGACCCACTTACACCAAAGCCAATATTCAGCCTGGCCAAGCAAACTATGCTTGAGATCCCTCCTTACTTCTACAGCCCTGGAAATTGAAATCTGATAATAAAATCTCCAGACCAACTCCCCTAGCTACGCAAATCCAAGGGAGAATTATATCACCATCTCCTCTCGCTCAAATCTCCCTTGCCAGAAAAAAAGGTTCAAATAAAGGACCAAACGAGTATTAACAGCTCCCTCGCCAATGTGGGAGAGAGGAAAAACCAAGGATGCTTAACGAACCATATTATTTTTTTCAGATTTCAAAACACTGCCATTTAAAGAGATGAGAAATTTGAAGCACTAATTAAGTAATATGCATAAATTTAAGGCAAATGCTCGTAGAGTCCACATCTCCAAACCACAGCCTGCGATTTGGCTAATGCAACGCACCACTCCCACCAGCAGCAGTAAGTCTTAACAGAGGACAACCTCCACGCTCAGCTAATCCACTCCCAACCTCAGTTTCTTTTGAAGAAAATCCTCCTCCCTACTCCCCATTTTTCTTTCCTTTCTTGCCTCCACTCCCTCTCTGTAATTCAGGGAAAACTGTGGTTTTGCTTTTGTTTTTTTTAAATAAAAGTGACTATTCTAAATGAGCATGGTTCCTATGAGGCCACCTCACAGCTTTTCATTGCAAAACAGCGTCCTTCACCAGAGGTTCATTTCACTCATGCCACTCTCATTACAGGTCTAATGAAAATTTAATAGTTTTGCCTTCTCATTTGCAGCACATAGGACTATAAAGGTACAGGGAAAATTTTTTACACTAGCTTTGAAGGCAGAAGTGGAAGAACCCAGGTACCCTCCAGAGCAGGACATGAGTGCAAAGAGCAATAGCGCGCTCTGACACCGGGCAATGAAGCCAATTATTACACATGGGGGTGGGAGAACAATTATCTAAATGGGTCAGATGCTGAAAAGATTCAAATTACTGCAAGACTCGTGAGGATGGGGAAGGAGGGAAATGATGGTCATCTCTGGATTTTCACCGACTTTATTTCACAGGAAAGAATTCTGTTCCGTAAATTGTTTTTTTTTTTAACGAAATCTTTCCAGAAAAAGTAAGAACAAATGATGAGAGTGAGAGGCCTGCTGCCGACCATCGTAACTGCCCTAAAAGGTTGGGTTTGTCGCTCTTAGTTTATAGCTCTACATTTTGTCCCCTCAAAGACCCATCTTCTGCCCATAGCTGGGCACGCAAGGTGAGTGGAGCAGTGACCCGAGCTGGCTTCACGACGGCAGCGCTCCAGGGGACTGGAAGACACAAACACTGAAGGCAGACACCATGTTTTACACAACAGAAAGTTGCTAAAATTAGAACCAATACAAACACAGTTGGGTTTTCATGACAGACTTTGCAAATCATTTTGAGAACTCCTTTAGGAAGAGGCACAGAGGAGATCTAAAAGCCATCTAGACAACCATAAATTAAGACAACTACAGTGTGAGGAGACTATTACAAAGACTGGTCAACCTACGGAAGACTGAATTTGGTTTTACAAAGTAAGATACTCTGTAACAGCCAAGTCTGGTGAACAGATTTCCAAAGCCAACGACACTATAAAAAAGCAACTCAAACAATACGAAGCAACTCAACAACAAAAGATGCTGCTTTGTGGAGAAACCAGGATGTCTTCCACGCAAAAGCACAGAAACTTGCATTTGCCTATGTTCAGAACAGATTGAACCAGGCTGACTTTCCTCAAAATAGCAGAAACGTCCTTGAAAGCCCTCTTGATTTCCACAGAACAGGTAACAGCATCTCCATGTGCCTTCACGACTCACAGTGACACATATTGTAGCTTACACGGGCTTATGAGACCTGACGTTAGACTATTTTTGGTTCGCTTTTGGGCTACTTTCTCACTCGCCCACACAGAACAATAAAGTGAATGAAAGTGTGTCTTTTCTCTTTTATTTTTTGGATATGACCTCAACCCCCTAAGCCTAGGCTAGTGCTATTGTAAGCACCGCATCCTTTAATAACGTTCACGCATTTTTCTATCTTAAAAGCAGGTGCTTTTTTTGACAGCACCAGGCCTAGCACAAACTCTTCCAGAACTTCACACCTCTGGACACTTCAATTTTCCACCTTAAATTCCCTCCTCCCAACACACTGCCTGCAGGATGAGAGCAAGCCGCCGGTCCTCCCCACACCGACATTCTCCTCCCGGCTCCTTCCAAGGAGCTGCTCTTATTAAAATAACGAGTAACAAACAGCCAAGCCTGTAACTCTTACATTTCATACCAATGGATTTTACCCCATTTCCAACTCCACCAGTGCTCAGGGTCTCCCAGCTTCCTACGAAGTGTTCCGCTCCCTCCCTGGACCAACAACATTTACCGCTCCTGCCACGTGCATGTCTTTCGGACACAGTCACACTCACGCCGCGATTTGGGACAGTGTTAAACCAGCTTCGTTTCAAGGGATCCTTTGGAGGAAACCCACCGGGTAGTTTCCTCTCAGCACAGCGACTTCTCCTTTCCGCATGGCCCACCACTACCGAGATCAGTTCCCAATCTCCTCTGTGATTCACAGGAACTGAAAGATGGCCAAAACGTGTCAATCCAAGGTCCCTATTGCCCAGCAACCTGTCACTGCCAGAGGGTAACAGCAGACATGTAACAGCCAGGAAAGCATACAGAAACTATACCAGAAAGTGTTGCTAGTTCTTATTTCCAGGTCTTGTTTCATTTTTCTGTTATGAATTTGCCTAAATATTTTTACAAACCCACTTAAACTTTTTGGTATTTAGAACATTTCTTGTTAGTAAATCCCAGAGTTTAATTTGAGCTGACTTGCTAGTGCAGCAAGGAGTTCAATCTTTGGTGTTACATCAGAAGTTTAATGAACGAAGTCTAGTTTTAGTCCACCCATGGCTTTCGGAGGAGGACACTCCAGCAGATGTCTTATCAACAGAAGACTACTACATGAGTCTAGCGTGACCTGCTTTCGGTGGTATCATGTCATACATATTTCTTTCATATATCTGTACGCTTTTCCATCAAAATTTGCTTTAGTAACTTGTATAGCATCAAGACTCATGTTAAAGAAGCTGACTGGCTCGGGGGCATGAGGAGCACTGAAAATCACATCCATCATATCGATGGCTATTTCCCTCCCATAGGATCACCCTGAGAGGGTAGGTCTATGAAAAACAGGAACAGCTCCTGGATTTCATATGCCTTTATCTAGGACTCCAGCAGAGAGACTGGCTCAAGCCAGGAGGGTCAGCTAAGCCAGGTTCATTTCCACCTTGCCAACGTTGATTGATGCTTACAAACTGCACTCCCCCACCACCCACTGCGCTGTTGCCCTCGTATCTCCCTGGCTTAAATCTAATGCAAAGCAAATATTTAATCCTGGAACCACGTTTATACTCATTTTCTTGTCTATCCTACTCACTTGCACGTACATGTAAAAGAACCTTTTACTTCACATGCTCTGCAATTTGCAACTAAGCTTAAATGGTTGGCAAACTCCCCCTGTTCCTACATTTCCGGATGTATCGGGATTTTTCCATCCCCTGAAGACTTTTTGCTTATTCCTAAGCACCTTCCTGAAGCAGTTATTTGTCCAAAGAAATAGAGCCCTTCTTAAAAATTCTCTTCTTGCTTGCTTGGGCTGCTGATGCTGTTTAGGCAGGAGAACCTTGGGTTTCGACTAGGCTCCAGAGCCCCTCCAAATTTACACCCCAGTGCACCCCTGCCCAGGGACCCCCCCCCAGTGCTGGGCTGCCAAACGCGGGAGCTGGAGGCTGTCCTGGTCGCTGCGATGGCAGCAGCTCTTGGCCACCTCTAGGGAAGACTTGCCTACAGCACTCCCGTGCCGGTTTAAGCACTCTTCCCATAGCTTTGTTACAAAGCCCATCAATCCCACGAACCGGAGCTACTCATCTCGTTTTGCTCATTCTTCCATTTATTTTAAGCTGAGTCAAAGCACTAGCCTCAGTCATCTGTTCCAAACAACCTCACTCGCCAAATCCAAACCTGCCTCACCTATTACTGGTTGTAATTTCTTTTTTCCTAAATCCAGTAACGATGTAGCTGTCATATCTATGACTGTCTAAGCCCTTCTGATTAGCAGTAATTGTTCTGCAAGTAGATATGATTATCTAAAGTGTCCCGTAACATTAAAGCCAACTGGAAACTGCATCTTTTTAATACGAAAAACCTTCCTCATAGGCAAATTTAACCCATGGATCCTTAGCAAGCTTCTAGCGCTACCCTAACAGAACTTTCCATAATAAAACATAACTGTGATTAATTTGAAATCCGCTAAACCTGAAGCGCTGCATCTAGCTTTTCCTGTTTCCCTGCTGAAAGAGAAACTTACCTTCACCTGTGAGAATCTAAAACCTGCTCAACTATTTCAAATTTCATCATATGCCACCGAGCAGAAAGCTTGCTTTGCCCCCTCACAATTTTGAGAACAGCACTACCTAAACAGCGAGCGTGCAAGTGGCTTCAAATAAAGATTGAAGACTGAGGAGGGCAGAAGAGATTCAGCATGTTTTAAGGCAAATCATTTTTCCAGTATATTATCACATGAGCATGAAAAAACACACCACCATCAAAAGAACAGATGAGGCAGTACTCATCTGAAGATTATTAGTCTGACACTCAGGTCAAATTTACATCTCGCTTCCACCAAGGTTTGGTGGTTTGTTTTTTTTTTCCTGTTTTCTACTTGCACGCTTGCCAATGAAGTGCACAAAGGTCAAAATTTACAGTCCTTTTTATTATAGCAACTTCTAAACGATTATAGATGTAGTCAGCAGCTTTGTACTTCTATGTTTATTGTCCAGCCTAAAACACAGATGCAATGATGTCCTAGTCCGTCCAGTGCAGGCACAGAACACCTATGTTTCAAGAGGGTTTCATGGGCTGCTGCTCAGTTTCTTCTCTCTCCAGTTGTGCAACGGAAGTAGTTGAACTGACCACAGACAAACCAGGACAGCGCTGAGCTGCCTTCCTCAGCAGACTCAACAAGGTACCTATACTTTGCCACCATCTTCCCTACATTACTTTAAAAAATAATAATAATAAAATAAAAAATAAATCTAATCCAGCAGGTTTTCTGAGGAAAATAACATCCAGTCCCGTGTCTGTGTCCCATCCTCCCCCGATATTAAAGAAGTATACAAAAAAAGTCCTACCCAGCAGGATGAGACTATGGCTTAAAAAAAAAATTTTAAAAAAAATTTAAATTTAATTTTAGATCTACAAGTGCTGCCAAGCACCACTTTATTTGTCAACAGAACATTTTGATTATGTGGCAGAACAAAGCAAGCTCCCTCCCTGCTTTCTCCACAGACGTATCTGGCACTGGTTGATTTGTGTATCTTTAGACATATGTCAAGTCTGAAGCTGCTTCAGGCCTGACCCCCGCAGAACTTCTCTCTTTTAAGCGCTCGTTTTTCTTAGAGCAGTAACGGCAGCAAGTTAAAGCCGGGGAGGGATTCAATCCTGTAACGAAACGGTTAAAAATCGGACCCTGCTGATGTGCGCTGCTCTGATCCATGACGCTTCTCCTCGCAAGCCGAGCTCAGAGCCGAGCACCAAGTATCAACTGTAACACGATCCAGAGTTTATGGAAAAAATAACTGCACATACCAAGCACGCACAGTTAATAAGATTTTGTTTCCACTTAAATATTCAAGAAAAAAAGGTTTTGGAGATCTGCTTCTCCCTCTGACCGATTTTTAACGTTTCTCCTCCCCCCTCCCCCAAACACACACCCCCTTTCCTAAAACCAAACCCCTACAAGAAAAAAAAAGAAGAAAGAGGCAAGCAGTCCTGCTGCAGGGGAGAGAGGCTTGAAAAACAACTTTGATTGGCACTTGGCCTGACCCACGGAGGAAGAAAAACAGTTTTCGGACAAAGAGCGCAAATATTTGAGCTCACCGACTTCCAGGCTTTCCCAGCGCTCCCAAGAGCCGCCCCGGTGCAGAACGGCCCGGGGGGGG
>Ga0065711_1030103_pt1 | contig 33675 bp, 16 predicted proteins | sample Hoacrofraction12_FD_59098 | JGI IMG/M metagenome (GOLD analysis project Ga0065711, IMG submission 59098) | Hoatzin crop microbial communities from Cojedes, Venezuela - Epithelial fraction 12 v2 (version 2) | ecosystem: Host-associated > Birds > Digestive system > Esophagus > Crop | place...
CCGGGCTCTGTTTGGCCAGGTGGGGTCAGCCCCCACCCCCCGGCTGTGCCCCTTCCTGGAGTCCGGTGAAAATTAACCCTGTCCTGGCCAAACCCAGGACAAAACTCTTGACCAACTTTAAGGAATATATCTAATTTCTTTCTCAAAACTTCTCTCAGAAACTCTCCCTTTTTGTTGATATCGTAAGACTTCTTGATATATGGAAATCTCATCTTTTATCTGCTTATCCCTCCCTTAAATGCTCCACTTTGCAGTTGACAATGCAGTTATGAACGCCCCACTCAGTGAGTCGCTATTTACCTAACCAATCAAATTATTTAGTTTAAATTCTCATACCTTCTGGTACACATGATTCTTATGATCTTCTGGGAGATCTGACAAGCCACCATGAGCCCTGGTCCCCAAAGCACCAATGTCCTCTGATGAATCATTTCACATGTTTCTGCCAAGCCAGTGTGACCACAAACTGTGATTTCTTCAACCACAGTTGTTTAAACAAACCTTCTACCTTCTCAGTGACACTAAAAACAGACATACCAAAAAGTCCCAAGACTTTCCTGAGAAAGAGGGTATGTTGCAGGTTTTTTATCAACTGCAGGTGAATGAAGGTGGCAGGACCAGTTTTGGGTACTGTCTTGAGCAAGTTCAGGAGATGTGACTGGAAAAGTCCACAGTTCACCCAAGTAATAAAGCACAACCATGCAAAAGCAAGTGCTGTGTCATGGAGTTGCCAAGCTCCAGACAACCAGAGGGCTCCAATGGTGAAGCATTGTGCAAGGGTCTGTGTGCATGCCAATGCAGTCACCAGATATTTCTCTAAGAACCAATTCCTGATGCCTGTTGGAGTCAATATACCAAGTTAGAAAAACCCCAGAAGGACTTACGTGCTTAAAAGTCAGCAGCTAAATAAAGATGATTCTACCTTGCAGGATTTGTGACTGCAATCCAGAGAGCTATAAGTTCTTCACATAACTGAAATTACAACAGCTTCCAGTTAGCCAGCAGGTTTTGAAAGATTTCTGTGTGATGTGTCCCTCCTTCTGCCTCATTATAATACAACCTGTCCCTTAGCCTGTCTGGCACAATCTGATCTAGTTAGCGGAGTCCCTGCTCGCTGTGGGGGGGTTGGACTAGATGACCTCTAGGGGTCCCTTCTGACCCAAAACTTTCTATGATTCTATGATTCTACAGGTCATAACTGGGGTACATATGAGGCCTTCAGAAGGAGACTGGACAAGAAAAGCAGAAGAAACAGCTTTCTTTGCTTAGCATGCTCAGGCAGAAGATGAAAAGTTCCTCCTGAGGCTGCATCTACAAGTTTCTTTAGCATGTAAGGCTGCAGAATAAAAACTAACTGCCAAAAATCAGAGCAGACAGCGGTCAGCCTCCCGTAACCATATTGCACCCAGTAAGCACACTGAAGACAGCACTTGTCTCCAAAATGTGGGGGAGAAAAGGTTGTCTGTAAGAATAAGTAACGGCTATTTTAGATTTATTTATTATATTACTTATTATATAAGTAACTGCTGCTGGTGCTTGGAGGACATGGGCTATGCCCCCAGCACACAAAGCACACCATCAACAGGGACCCTGTCTGTTTCTAAGTGAGACTGTCAGTCCCCTGGAGTCCCATGCAGCTGGCACTCTCCCTGGAAGATTTGCTTTTCCTAGACAATTCTTCGGAGTGACTTCACTCAAGGTTGCTTCTCCTCATGATTTTCCACAGTGAGGAGACCGGTGCCATGGGCAAAGCAGTGGATGTTGTACACCTTGACTTTATACTGCCTTTGTCACAGTCTCCGCTACTCTTCTTACCACCAACTGGTGAGATACAGACTGGATAAGTGGACAATACAGTGGGTAGAAACTGGCTGGACAGCTGGTGACCAGTAACCAGCAACACCCCTCAGGGATCAAGACTGGCACAAATATTGTTTAATATCTTCATCAATGACCAGGCTGGTAAGATGGCGTCTTCACTCAGCAGAAGCCTGGATGAGACCAAACTGTGAGGAGTGGTCAGTTCACTGGAGGAAAAGGCTACTCTTCAGAGGTACCTGGAAACTGGTCTACATGAACCTTGTGAAGTCCAACAGGAGAAAATTCAGTCTTGCTTCTGGGATGGAATAACCCCATGCGACAATACAGGCTGGGGCTGACTGTCAGAGAAGCAGTTCTGCAGAAAAAGTTCTCAGGGTCCCTCTGAACAGCAAGTCAAACACGAATCAGCAGTGTGTCCTTGCGGCAACGAGGGCCAACTGCATCCAGGGTTGTACTTCCACATATGTGGCTGGCAGGTCCAGTAGAGTGATCCTGCCCCTCTATGTGGTGCTTGCAATACTGCGTCTGGAGTGCTGTGTCCAGTTCTGGTCTCCCCAGTACAAAAAGGACATTGACAAGACAGGAGCGAATCCACTGGATGTCACCAAGACTGTCAGGGGTCAAAGCGTCGGCCATGCAAGGAGAGGCTGAGGAAGTAGGAACAGTTCATCTTGGAGATGAGAAGGGAAAGGGGACACCTTTTTCTTCACTACAACTACCCAATCAGAGACTAGAAAGATGATGAAGCCAGACCTTTCTCAGACATGCACAGTGACAGGACAAGAAGCAATGGACAAAAGTTAGAACGTGGGAAATTCTGATTAGGTAGTAGGAAATATTTTTGCCATGAAGGTGGTTAAATTCTGACACAGGTTACCCAGTGACGTTGTCAGATCTTCATCTTTGGAGGTGACTGACACTCAACTGGGCATGGTCCTGAGCATTCTGATCCAATTAGACCTGCTCTGAGCAGGGAGTTGGACTAGAAGATCTCTGGAGATCTCTTCCCACCTAAACTAATCTATGACTTTGTAGCTCTAATAAAAGGTATTTCCCAGGTTACAAAGTCCAAAAATTCAGAAGGGGGTGAAACTGCTGGATTTAGGCACAGAACTCAGCTTTTAATTGCCATTTTTGAAGAAAAAAAAATCAAAACAGTATCTTCAATTCAGTTTACAGCTTGTACATTAGTCTCTCTAACAGAGGATACAAAGCAAAGCAAATCTTTCACACCAGTTAGGCGTTCATATTAGAAGTATAAATGGTCTCTCAGACTCTCAGGGGAACTCACATTAGACTGAAGAAGTGCAAATACATTTCTGGACAAAAATTAAATGATATAACCCACTTACAGTTTCTCATGCATTTGAAACGGCAGACTGAAGCATGTCGTAGAGAGCATGGCTCCTAGATACACAGCAAACACACAGAAACACTACAGCACCGTACCAGTCCATCCACCCAGACTGGGACTCAGCTGTCTGCACCTGCCCATAGGCATTCCTGGGAAACTTCTCCTAGATGAAGGAACAGGCTTTGATGAGAAAGGTATTAATGGAAAGCTTTTGACCTTTAGGATTAACCACTTCAAAGACCTACCGAAGTCTTGCTCTGGCTCGACCAAGGTAAGGAATACGTCAAGTAGCTTTGCACACTAAGGCAGTCCTAGCCAAATGAAGTACTAGGATGCTCCCACTTATTTCACTGAGCATTCCCTTTGTGCAGAATTCTGTGCACAGGCTCTGACATGAGACAACCAGTATTTGAAACTTCACACTACTTGGCAGTGCTTCTACCATGGGGCCGCAAAGAGCCAATCAGTTCTGGAGACTTTCCGCTGCCCTTGCAAAGGCTACCTTTCAGGTGACCAGGTAGCCCCACTGCTCACTTCAATGATGCCACATCAACACACTTCTGTCCACCCAGCTGTGTGAGAGAAGAAATAGTTCAAGAGATGATCCCTACACTGCTTCACCTTTACAACCATGAGTCCACTGCTTTGTGTGTCCAGGACTCAGTACCTCCCGAGCCTTTCTGTGGATCTGTGGAGGCACAGGTCCGATACTATTTGTAACCACACAGAGTATGCTGCCTCCCTACCCTTCCTGCCTAACATTCCCTTGATCATCTGAAGCACTAATGTACTATGGGGCAATGAGTCTCAAACTTTATTCCCAGGTGTTCACTTCTGAGAGCAGTTTATCCACAGTTAAACGCCAAGGTGCAATGCGTTGACCAGCCCTGCACTGACAACCTGACTTGGTCACCCCATGAACCACAACGGTCACAAAGTTTGACTAAGGAAGGAGCATTGAAAGCTACAGCATTTGCCTGTCTGCCATGACCAGACCTGCTTGAATGAGCACAGGCTCATCCTGCATAGTGGTGCTCCCCTTTCTGTTGCTTCGCAAGAAAATATAGTTGTGAATTTTAGTAGTGTCACTGCCATAAACCTTTACTAAAAATCACAATATCTGCAAATAATATCTGCAGCCCTGGTTAATCTGAACCTAGGCTTTGTTTATTAAAATGACATAACAAATACAAATTTTTGTTCCTCCCGAATAGTCATTTAAGATTTATATGATTCTGTCTGCTTATGTGACCTTCTTAATAAACAGGAGGTTCTCCTCTTCCATTCATAAAATATCCATTAGATGTTTTAACTATTCAGTAACTCTAATATGTGAATGATAAAATAGTAATGCTTTGAATAATAATGATAACTATGCATGCATAATAGAAACCTTTTCTGAAGACTTTGGAGAGCACTCCACTCCATAAATACAAACTTTTTCATATTGTGATTTTCAATAACCAACCTTATGAATAAAATAATCCTTTACTTAGGTATCAGAGAACACAGAGGTGGAAGCAGTGATGGAGGTGAAAGAGACTGATTCCGTCAACCACATCCACTTTTGCCAGACTTGCTCCACCCTATTTTGGAACCGAGGAAGAGCAATTGTACGCATGTAACACAGAAGTAATGCATGGGATACAGTTACTATTAAAACTAAGCTACAGTCTGTATCAGTAGAAATTATACTGCTTAAGCCTTGTATTTGGGGTGTAATTCAGCCCACACTTCCATCTGTAACTTCAGTGAACTTCTGGTGATGTGTCCTGAGGCAGAGTTTGGCTCACATCTTTCAGCTGTCCTTTATTTCCACTTCATGACTCAAGGATAAACGATTTTGTTTTGTTTCATGTTATGACTTCCATTCATGTAAGAAATTATTTGACGGTTATTGATTTTTTTGTTTTCTCACCAGCAATAAAAGTCTATTTCATCTTTGTTTTTATACACTAAACATTTTGTGATTTGATTCCAATAATTTAGGGGTGGGGGTTGGATACAGCTATTTCAGTACAGATAATGACATTTTTAATACTATGCCCATCTCTTTAGAGTACCTGACAGCCTTCTTTTTCCTCTTCGCAGAGCTCAGATTCAAAATTTCCCCACGTACTGTTCTTAAAACATTTTTATGCTTCAAGAAAATGGATCAGACAGGAAAGTTAAAAGAAAATCTGCAATGCATTTGCTATTTTCCCTCTTCTTAAAAACTCTTCACAGACTTCTGATTTTTGCCCTTGTTTCTTTTGTTCTCACATGGAATACTTTATTAACAGAGTTGTCATCACTGTTAAATATGCATACCCACTCTGAACAAAGATGTTATAGATTCTGTTGAGAAAAATCAAGCATTAGAAACCTTTCAGATTTTTGTATTTATAGGTAACTATGTCCACATCATTTCCAAGGATTTTTTAGAATCTTTCTCAGGAAGAAGAATTTGGCAGAAAACAATTCTGTTAAGGCTAATTCAATAGTGGCATAGCAGAACTGCCAATATGAGACAGGCAACACAATATGGACCTTTGCACAAAATTATCTGTGCAATACAGGGGAAATTTTTTTAATGGACAGAAAATAGGCTATTTGCAGTAGGCTCAAGCAGCGTTAGCTATTCTTGCAGTACTGTGTGAGGAGTCAGCAGGAAAAATGCTTAGCCTTCTCAGGAAACAGTTTCAGACCTTTTCCAATGCAGCAGCCTTGCTCTGATCTCCTGTGATACAGTGACCCTCCAAGCAAAACCGGTGAGTGCCAATCGGCAGATAGTGCTTGCTGTTTATCCATGGACAACACTTACTGGATCCTGTTTCACAGAACACAGTCTTCTCTTACTGTTTTCTTCTGAGGGACTGGAGGGGGAGGGGTGGCGTATTCTTTGTTTCTGTGTCTCCACTGCTAAGCTTTTTAATTCCATTTTTCAGCACAGATACACATGCATGACTTTTCATCACTACCTGGGCCACCTGCCTGATGCTATTCAGCACACCCACAAGCACATCAAGAGGGTGAGTCCTGCCAGTGTGCCCATGCTAACATGGGTCAAAGCAAGGGCACACTCCTCCCCCCAGGGCGTGCTCCAGGATGTGAAGCTTAAGGATGCCCCACCATCACTAAGTAACACTGAAGAAGCAGTTCTCCTTGCAGGCATGGAAGGACAAACAGGAGGAACATGCTTGTTACCATATAAACACAGGCAGAAACATTGGCAAGTGCCATGGAGCTGAGCAGTGCCCCAGTCTTGCTCTCAGCCTGCCTGCTCCAGGGACAAGGTCAAAGTGTGACAACAGTTTGGACTAGCAAGAAGGCACACCTTCTAGGCAAATCAGGAAAATCCATGGAATAAAATCCAGCTTCTAACTTCAGGATTCCCCAGGCTTAGGAAAACCCTGTGCTGGCAGCTGGGCACTGTGCTAAGAAAGCTCACTGTATATTTGCCTTTCTCCAGTGGCCCACTGATGGGTGGAGGTACTTTCAGTACCTTTCAGTGTTGTGGTTTCTCTGAATCTGTTTTAGGCTTTAGGTAGTAAACCCTGCCATTTTCATCCTAAAATGAGCAGTGTGACACAGAGAACAGAAGTTGGTTGCACTGGGGCAAGGAACCTGAAAACTGTTTCCATCCCAACACACAGCACAGTCCCAGAACACCAGCACTCCCAGCACAAGGATCTTCCACATGACACACATTTCAGTGCAACGGATAGTTTTAGGTGTGATTTGTACTTGTAATGTGAATAAAAAACACCAGTAGGATGGACCTGTTCTGAATGGAAAAACAGACAATCGTGCCTTTCGATCACAGTTCTTTTGTCAGCACTCTCCTTTGGAGGAAAAGCTGACACAATTGCATGAAATGTTTTGGTTTTCACTGAACTGGACAAACTGCAAATATGAGACACTTCTTTACTTGGGTTCTTCATGGAGCTTTGGTTCTTATCTTGCATCAGATCCTCACAAAAGCTAGCTTGAGAGGTCCACAGGGGACAGAACCAGCTGGAGCAGTACAGAGCACAAAGGCACAAGACTTCCCTCTCCAGTTGGCAATGGGCATCCAGAAAGACCAACACCATGCCACTTGGTTTCACCTGGAGATGCTAAAGCAGCCACAAAGGAACATTTTCTCAGTCAGGGAAAAGGGAAAAACAATGCAACCACTCATTTGTACATTCAGTATGAACACTATTTCTAACTGAAGAATAAACATATGGACCATAACAGAGGTCCCAAATACCCTGCCATGAGCATATGAAGACAGCAAGCATAATGATATTCTCCTAGCAGCTTCCAAAGCTAGAGTTGGTGAGTTGTTGTACAGTCTTCAGTGGACATTTCTCTCATGACTTTAACCAGCTGTTTTATGAGACTGTATAAAACTTACGGTATACCCTGTGACAAAGATTTCTAGCTCCTTAGGGAGATCTATTTTCCTGTTCAGCCTGACTCACTACAAGTTAGTGTCATATCAAGCCCTACAGTCTTTGGACCAGAAGAAAGAGTGAGTTTCCTCTTGTCTTCCCTGCATGCCATTCCATAGATGTTTGTTTACTTTTCAGGTTTTCCGGTCTGAAGAAGCCAAGGTAGTAGAAGCTATTCCTTATTTCATCCATAAGATAACCTTCTCATCTTTGGTCATAACCCCTGTAAGATTTGGGCAATCATCAATGGCATGAAATTTAACAAAAATAAATGTCAAATTCTGCAGCTGGGACAGAGGAACATCAGGCACAAGAATAAACTGGGACAAGAGTGGCTGGAGAGCAGCCCTGCAGAAAGGGATTTGGGAAGGCTGGCTGACAGCAGGCTCCATGGGAGTCAGCAGCGTTCCCTGGCAGCCGAGAGGGCAAACCCCACCCTGAGGTGCATCAGACACAGCATAGCCAGCCAGTCAAAAGAGGGGATTATCCTGCAGTGTTTAGTGCTGCTGTGGCCTCACCTTGAACAGCGTGTGTGGTTCTGGGCCCCACAATTTAAGAAGGATGTGAAGGCATTGAATGCATCCAGAGGAGGGCAACAGAGCTGGTGAAAGGCTGGAAGGCATGTCCTGGGAGGAGTGGCTGAGGACACAGGGTTTGTCTAGTTTGGAGAAAAGAAGGCTGAGAGGTGACCTCATTGCGCTCTCCAGCTTTCTGAGGAGGGGACGTGGAGAGGGACGTGCTGAGGTCTTATCCCTGGGAATCAGTGACAGAACACATGGGAACGGTGCAAAGTTGCGTTGGGGGAGGTGCAGACTTGACATTAGGAAACACTTCTTTACCAAGAAGGGGGTCAAACACTCAAACAGGCTTCCTAGAGAGACGGTGCCCCAAGCCTGTCAGTGTTCAAGAGGCATTTGGAAAACACCCTTGATAAGATGCTTTAACTTTTAATCAGCCTGGATGTGGTCAGGCAGTTGGACTAGATGACCACTGTAACTCCCTTGGACTGAACTATTCTATCCTTCACCGATCAGGACTGTGCACATTCAGGACTACCCGGGGAGGACCACAGAATTGTGCAATGGAATAACAGTGTTCTGTTGGTTTCCTGCTCCCTTCCTAGTATTACCTAGCGCTCTGTCATTTTGTGCCCTTGCTTGTTTGCTTACTGCTACTGTGTGTTGAGCTCACATTTCCATAGCTCCACTGTAACCCCAAGCTCTCACACCTCTGTAGAAACAGTCAACTCAGAGCCCGCTATGTGTAAAGCTAGGATTGTCCCTCCCATGTATAATCCTTTACAGATGCCTACACAGAATTTCAGCTGCCTGTTTATTCTCCACTCAGTCTCATGTGTTCCTTCTTTTCCTTATCTTGAAAACTCTGCATAAGGTTAGTAATATCAGCAAACTTTTGTCCTCACTATTCACTTCCTTTGCCATAACAGTTACAAATAGATTTAACAGCATAGGTCCTTGTTTGACTCCACTGGGGACTTCCTTCTACACTGAAATCACACAATCAACCATTTTTTTTCTTCTCTGTTACCCAGTGTAGTTGCTTACAGGTCCATAGGAACATTAGGAAAAAGTAAAAGTGCTACACTCTTTTCACTCATGCTATAGAATTTAAAACTGCCCTGCTGACTTACATATCTGGTTTTGCTTCTTACTACAAATTATGTTAAAGCAAAGAGAGGCCCAGATGTAGTCATTAGCTAAGATGGTGGTTGGGTTAGGACGCACTAGCTCCGTTTCAAAACATTGCCAACTTCCCAACTTCAGCTCTGGCAGTGGAAGTAAATGTTGTCACTTTATGTTGTCCTCTGGAAAACATTCAGTATTACTAAAGGTTTCTTAATGCCTGAGCTAGCAGAATTGCTGCAGTCACTTAAATGAACAACATGTATTTTTCTGTATAAAAATAACCTGGGTTTTTCTGCAAAATGAAACATCAAAGTTGCATACAAATACCTAAATAAAAACCATCAGACTTCATCTCGTGTGCCTCCCACTGTAGAGCAGAAAAGTAATCTACATAAAATTGCACAGGTCTGCTCAAGAGAGCAGTGCAATCACATAAGTACATTTTAAAGTATAGTTTGAAAAATGATTCAGCCACCAAGAAGAATGACTGTCCATGACACTTAGTTACACTTCTGTCACTAATATCTTGTGTGCATACATTCACACAAAATAGCACTTGCCTGGCATGAACTTACACTCTCGTCCAGGACTAAGACTTCTAGCAAAGATAAACTCAGAAGAAAAACTAGCAGAAAAATCCGAACCCCACAAAAAAGGCACAGAAGCCAAACAAAAAAAAACCCAAAATTGCAGAAGGGAGCTGGAACAGTTCCTAGTTGTTATCAAGCAAGACTGGAAAACATACGTTAATATCTATAGGGGACCTGAAGGAAAGTCATGTGTCTGAAAGCTCGCATAGTACCCAGCTATGTACTTTGCTTTATCCATTATACTGGCTAATTCAGTAAAACTTACTATTCGTGCACAAAATCTTGCCTTGTGTCCTCAGACCACCACAGCTGCAACAACACTCGGAGGACAGAAATTGCCCATCCAGTGTTCTAAGCCCAGTGAAGCAGGATGTTGTGAGGGAGCCTCTTGCTCAAAAGTAGGACCTGATGAGTCTGTGGCAAGTTCAAAGAACAAAAATTGCACTGCTAGAAACTAACTGCGAGCTTACTGCTTTAAACTCTTTGTTAAACCAACCAAGCTCAGCTTGATTACCAGATAGGCAAATACAGTCTTCATTAAGCAAGGGAAAACATCCCTCTAGCCAATTCATGTCACAAGCTGTGCTGAACTCTGGCCAGATTTGCTTTAACTAACAAGACTTTTTAGAGCATTAGTTTGTTATTCAGTCAGTATAAGTCTGCACCAATTCCTCTGATTACTGTCACCAAGAACCTAGCACACCACCTAATCCTATTAAGAAAACTTCCAAAATGGAAGGAGGTGACCTTTTCTTCTCATAGGACAGCACAACACAGCCTCCACTAGCAACACAAGTCGTCACCAAAGTGCACCTGACCTCTTCGTCTCTCACCCCTCCTGAAGAATCCCCATCAGCACTCCAGCACTCTAGCAGGACCCACACCACCCACACAGTCTTCTGACACCAGTGACACAGCTTTGCAGAACTGGGGTTGAGTCCTCAGCAGTTTCCGCCAAAGGCACAACTTAATGAAAAACAGCAGAATTGCCAGAGGCTGTGTCCTGGTTTCAGCTGGGATAGAGTTCATTTTCCTCCCAGTAGCTGCTGTGTTTTGGATTTAGCAGGAGAATAATGTTGATAACACTGATATTCTCAGTTGTTGCTATAAATCAAGGGCTTTTTCCAGTCTCTCATATTCAGCTAATGAGCAGCTGTGCAGAGGCTGGCAGGGAGCATAGCCAGACAGCTAGCCCAACCTGGCCGATGGAAATATTCCATACCTTAAACATCATGCTCAGTTTATGAATGGGGGTTAGATGGAGGGCAGGAATCCTTCTTGCTTCTCATTTCCATGAGTTCAAACCTGCTCTTGTCTGGGAGTTTGAATTTTTCCAGGAGTTTGGGTTTTTTGGGGAGTTTTGAAAAATTTTCAAAAATCCGAGTTTGGGGTTCCACGATCACTGCTTGGGGACTGACTGTGAATTGGTCATGAGGTGGTGAGAAAAATGGTATTGTATATAGTTTGCTTTGCATATGCATTATCATTATTATTATCAGTAGTAGCATTTCCTTTGTTGCCTTATTAAACAGTCTTTATCTTAACCCACAAGTTTCCCCTCTTGTCCATTTCTCCTCCCCACCCCACTGGGGGGGAAGGGGAGAGGTGAGCAAGCAGCTGTCTGGTGCTTAGTTGCTGGCTGCCAGATTAAGCTACAACAGGCTGGCATCTCTCCCGAACCCCGTGTACCACCTGAGAAATCCTGTTGGCAAACACATTCCACAGTGACCCAGCCCTTCTCCAGCCAGAGTATTTTCCTCCCTCATCTTCTCCAACCAGTATAGACAATCTGGCAATTTCCATCGTAATTGCTTTAATTGACAAGGGAGTACTCAGGCAGTAACACACCTGAGGGATACCACCACAGAGCAGCACCCCTTCTTTCACACTCTCTGTACTCCAGTGTGCTTGTTACCTGGCAAGTAATTTTCATACCAGCGCAGTCTACAGGCACTAACTCATTGTGGTCACCAACATTCCGCACACACAGTGACTACAGGCTGGAGTCCTGGCCGCTCATCTCCAGCCTGTGTTTCCTTGCACACGACAGTATTCGAGTCAGGGTGGCCAGACTCAGAACAGTTATTCCCAAGCACTGCATTCAGCGTCAAAACATGATCTTGACTTCATCTCTATGTCTCTTAACTTCACTGCAAATCTAGAAGTGGCAGGGTTTTTCCCACGTGTATGAAAAAAAACGAGGTCCACAGGCTCAAAATCTACTATGCAGCACAAGCGAAAATGACTGATGTGATACAAGGTTTTATATATGGCTAAACCAAAATAAAGAGGGTAAGGGCCTCACCTAGGAGAAATCTAATTGATTATACAGTGACTTAGTAATTCAAAGACCAGCACAGATTTATTCTCCTCCTGTCACTTATTTCCCATGGATCTTTGGACAAATAACCTTTCTAGCTGTCACACTGGTGAAATGGATGGTATTTACAAGCCCAAGTACTCAGGTTGCCCTAGCACAGAAAAACAAGCTTCTGGTGGTGCTCTATAGCTATGGCAGTATTCAGAAACTGTGAAACCAAAGAGCGTGATATTACAGAAATGACCACAATCCACCAGGAAAGGGACCTCAGGTAGCGACAAACCAGTATGTTCCTTATCCCCTTCTTGCATTACAATAAATGAATGAATAGACAAGGCAGAATCCACCACCACCACTACACTACAGGGAATTAGAAGGGGAAAACAAAAATAAAAAAGTGACATAAATGCAGCTGTAAGTCCGCACAGAAGCTATCAAAGCACAGGAAATACCAAAAAAGCCAGGCAGGTATGTGTTCCTCACTACCTGGGAAGTTCACTCATACCCCTCTTGAAATGTAACAAGAATTACTCCCTGCTTTGTAGGTCTTGCCCTGGAGTGCAAGAGAAGTAGCTGGTGTTGGCCACTGCTCTTCCTGTGCCTGCTTCCCTCCACCCACCACGACCACTGCAAGCTTCAGGTGAACTTAGCCAAGGGCTTCCTCTCAGGCACCACATTCCCCATGGGACTCCATGCCTAAAAACAGACTGTTCTCCCATGAACCTCTCTTGAGGTGTTACAAATAACTTACTTTATCCCCAATGCTGAAAATTCATTTCATACATTTAAGACTGGTCTGAGGACTGTTGCTGGCTTCATCCTCACATCCCTTCTCTTCACAAACACACAGGTACACTCACTTTTTGGTCATCCCTGCCATTTGCTCTAGGGCAAGGGCAGAGAAATTTTTCCCAGTTTTTACAAATAGAGGTATCTGCCCGTTACAACGAATTAAAGTTGTTTGCTGGGATCACGGGAAGTTCCCAGCTTGACAGGAGAGGTTACGAGGAGAGGAGAGGGAGTTCTTCCCCAAAATCAGCCTCCCAGTACAAAGATACGTAGTACAACCTACCAAAGAGAATGTGAACATTACCGTGATTTGGCAGTGAGGTTCATCATTAAACAAATAAATCAAGTAGGATACCATTGGAAGGTGCCAGGCAGGAAAAATAAGTTGGGTTCATGATCATATGTCTTATCAGGGCTTCCCAAATGGCTGGGCAGATTGTCTGTTCTCTTGCACTCACTGACTTTTTTAGAGTCATGCATTATCACGTCATGTAATTCCACCGAAAGTCCTGCCATCCAAAAGCACAAATTTCTCTTAAGCCCTCAGCCTTTATGTTTGAGCGATGCGTTTTCCCCTACACTTCCATGATCTTGTCCCCCACAGGGAGACAAAAAATAATACAACTAGCCCTCCAAATTAGCACAAACACACAACTGAATGTCTCCGACTCAGGGGTTGTGCTGCAAGCAAAGGCTGTGAACAGTGCTCTTCTACCCAAATTGAACAGGAAGGCAGCAGGTTGGCACACAGTTGAATTCCTGAAATCTCATGTCCCCCTGTATTCCCTGCAAGAGTAACTCAGAGAGAAGCTGGTGAAGCAGAAACATCCCTGCTCCCCCACTTCATGGTCTTAAAGGAGCAGGTGAAGAAAAATTGACTGGAGAATGTGGACACAAAAATATACACCAGAGAAGGAACACAGTAAACCAAGGTGGCAGCAAAAAGCATCATGAATAGATACACGAGGAGGGCTGCCAGTGAAATACATCCTGATTTCTTTCAGTGACAGTTCTGCTTCATAAAACCCCACGAAACCAAATCCTGCAGTCCCTGTTTAGCTTTTGTGGAAGCAAACTTCCCATTGACGTCAAAGACCACGTTACCTCATAAAAGACTGCAGGGCTGCTTGCAGAGACATCACTCATTATCCACTGAGACTGCACGCTTTCTGTAGGACTAACGCATCTTCATTCTCCCCTTACGCTCTCCTGTGGAAATTAAGAACAGGCTCTGGTGATGTAAGCCCAAATGCAAAATCAGCCCAGAGGTCAGGCTGCTGCAGACTGCTATGCCAAATTATACAGACACGTACAAATAAACACTGCTTACCCAGTGATGAAGGGAGAATACATTTAATTTCCAGTTACTGTGCCTGTTTCTCTTCTATACGCAATAAGGTTTCCTGCACATTCAGTAAACTGTCCTAAAGCGGGCAGCGGGCAGCAGGCTCTGCTCACACCACCAGTCGGTGCAGGATAACTACAGTGCTGCAGGTTGCAGGTTTCTGTTCCTTTTCCTCTGCCAGCTGACGAGGGTGGCTGAATGGATTGTGTACATGCTCTCCAGCTGCCACAGTTTACAGCTAACATTAAGAAAGAAGTACCCACAGGGTGTCTGCAGGAGGCATGCCTTCCATGCAGCATCCTTCCACTGGGGTGAAAACTGCTGCCAGAGAAAGGAGGCAGAAAGCAAGGGGGAAAATAACCTTGGACCAGACGAAAAAACCAAGCTTAGTGCTAAAGAATTACTGCATGCCAGATTCAGTGAATTAGCTGTCAGCAGAGTACTTCAAGAGGCCACACGGGCAAGAAATTTCAAGCACTAGATCAAGTGCTTGATCAAATAAACAAAGACCATATGAAAATGGTCTTATGTATCGGGTTTGACATGTCAGCGGGGCTAACACAATATTCAAGAATAAATTACAACACATGCCAAAAATGGAGATGGGGCCAGAGTTAGGTATAAGCAAAACCAGACTGTAATTTTCTCCACAATATTTGACCAGACCTTTATACAGTAATCTGTCTCTTAGCAAGCAAATAGATTTACATCAGCCAAAAATTTATTACTGAATATAAGCAAGAATGACAGAATCTAGCTTGAAATCGTACTTGTCACAGACAGGAAATGCATTTTGCATCATAGTCCTGGTTTAATATTTCAGCATGTCTGTCACAGACCGTTCAGAAGAAGTCACTAAGACAAACTGGTGAGGATTAATTGGATCTTTCACTTAGATTTACCACTTGCAACTTGCCCCTACTGCTGATCTTGTCTGGCTAGGATTTGCATTCATACAGCTGGAGTCAACCCAGTGCAACCAGAAGTGTTAGGTGTTACACCTTGGTTTGGCAATTCAGGTCAATTTCCCTTCAGAAGTTTTGCACCATTATTTTATTGTATTCACCAGAGTGTGAGAAAGAAGGAGGTGCACACACAGCATCTTGGTGGACCCTGGAGTCTGTTGCTGCAGTCCAAGACCTCAATCTACTACCATTCCCCTACATGCATTTCTGGGGAAAAGGCCAAGTGAAAATGTTCTGCAGACCACTCTCCTTCTGCAGTTCATATTGTTTGACTCATCTGCACTATACCACGGCCACCTGCATAGCATAAGTCCATATAGAGTGACAAGGTGTACCTACTACATTGATAAAACCGGACTAAAGTACATATCACCACATTCTCTATTAATTATTATCTGATCACAAAAAATAAAAGCAAAGCTGACTTTTTCTCCAATTTAAAAGAGCCCTTCTGTAACTGCAGCAACCGTGCCTTCTCCTGGAAAGGCTAGGGCTGAGATTTGGGCGCTCTGCCAGCATCTGCGTGAGGAAAACATCCATTCACACAGCAGCGTATTTCAGCTCTTCCCTGCAAGCTCTAATCTGCAAGGTGGGTCCACTGGCTATTTCACAACTGGTTGCCAGCTGTATTCTGGGTTACACTGCTGATCCAATGCCCATTGAAATCCTTTCCTTCTGCTTCAAGAGAACTAAAATTTGGCTTTTTACAAGTTTCATTGGAGTATGTCAATGGTTTTCCTTGCTGGCCCTCAAAATCCATTTTCTTTAAACAGCCTTTGCCAATGACTGAAAATAATTGGTCTAACTCTTACATCTTTGCAGCAGCCTTTTATGTATGGCTAAACACGGTTGTCTTGTCTTTCTCTCCTGACTGCGCACATCTGACTGCCTAAGCTCTTCTCTTATTTCACAAACAGCTCCCCTCTAAAGGACCTCCAGTTTGATCCTCTCTGCAATGAAGAGGGACCTGAGAACTGCACTGGGGGTTCCCGTATGGCAGGTTTGCTTGTTCCACTCTTTGCTCTCCTCTCAGTGCACCCTGATTTTCCTTTCACCTTCTGGGCAGTGATCTCATGCAGCTCCCCCCTTTTCTCTTCTGCAAATGCACCCACTGCTGCAGACTCTTACCACAGCCTGCATTTCCAACCAGCTCTTCAGGACTGTGACACATGTGACTGACACAGGGTCCAGGCAAAAAGGACCAACTGGATCATTGGATAAAATCCTAGTGTTCATCCTCCATATTTGCACTGGCCTCCAAATGGACAGTATTCCTCCTGCAAGTTGAGGACACTCCTCAATCAGAGGGTTTAACTCAGTGACTGCTATCACAGTGCCTGTGGGAATGAGTAAAATGAGTAAAAAAAGAAGCAAGGTTCACAGGGCCGCTGTGCTGTGTCTTCTACTTCTACAATCCTTCTACTGCAAGTGAAGCAAAACTGAAAATGTTCTTGGGGAACACCTGCTCTGCTCCACAGAGTCGCTCGTCTGCCCCAGTTTTGAGAAGGGGCAGCTCTGGGGATAAGAAATTATCGCTCTGCACATCATCGCTACTGCAGCAGGAAGGCTCTTGCAACACAGAGGGAGTAAGTGTGAGGCTTTGACATTTGTGTGACTGCGGGATTTCATCTAAAGGAAATAACAGCACATCTGTAGAGCCAGTCAATGCTAAATACTTACAAATGGGCACAGTGTGAGACAAACAACAGGGGAAAAGATGCTATCTCTTTCATAAACTCCATCTCCACTGCTGGAGTTCACTGTAGAGGAAACAGTACATAGAACATCAGCTGCTTAATAAACCACCACAGAGATCTCCCCACCAGGGAACAGAGCTAGAGAAGATCCACATGCAACAGATATTAGCCCTGTCCTTTGTGGCAAAGATCTGATGCTGCGATGATGGACACACTAACAGGACAGAAACAGACATCCTGCTGTGGGAACAAACACAGGTCTCAAGGGCTGCACCCAGGCAAAAACATCAGCAGACCAACAGCCACCCTATAACCTTTTTGAAAGGTAAAAGCAAAATACATGACCAGCCTCTGTTTGCTCTGCGGAGCTCATATGCTCTCCTGCAGGAAAACTACGTGCTTTCTTCACCCACACACAGATGCTGCATCTCCAGCTGTCTCTGAACTGCTAGTCTGCATCAGTGGGATGGGAATAAGGCAGCGACTAATGGGTGACTAGCATCCAAGATAGTCATGGTAGTTTTGCTGGCTCAGTTACTGTGCCAGCTTCACCAGCACCACGGACCGCTCGTGGCTATTGCCTTCTTGTCCTGTCAATGCTACGACTTGTTTCCTTCATCCCCCATCCCCCTCCCTGAAAACTACCCTGACAGTCACACCCCATCTCTGCATCTGCCGCAGCACTGACCGGGAGGATGGTAGGTAATTGCCAGGTGCAGAACACAAACAGACGAAGCTGTTGGCTTCCCCGCAGCCTCGGCAGAGCTGGGAGCACACAGACCTTCAGTGTAGCAGCAGTGCCTGTTATCATCCACAAGCACTTCACTGTTAGGAAGCCCAGGCTCAGAGTTCCGTTGACACCAGAGCTCTGCTCAGCCCAGCTGGAGACATGGGGAGAAATGACTGCTGCAAGCTCCCTCTTCTTCCAGCCACTGAAGCTACGGGCGCTTTCCTCCAGCATAAAGGTGCATATCCAACAGGCTGCTCTAAACCCTGCAACAAAGATTCCTGGATGAAGCCCCAGGTTAGCTCCTTTGTTGAACTTACATCTCTCTAAAACCAGGTATGCTTCAGCATTTAGGCAGTCCCACCCGGAAGCCCTTTAACGTCGCTTTCACCCAGACCTCATTCAGGACCACGGTCTGGTTCAGCTACTCCTCACATGAAGGGGCTCTGTTAACCCTTTTACCTTCTGCCTATGCATGCAGCATGCAAGGACAACCATACTTCACGCGCCAATACTGAATGCCACCAAAGTAAATTAAAACAATAAATATGGTATGATGAAAGGGCTAATTTCAAGACTTCTATTAGAACGCATGTTGTTAATCCCAGGTCCTCTTTTTTGAAATTTTTTTTCCTCTCCCCTACTTCAAGTACACAGTGTCCCTGACACAGCCACAGGAGAAATTATTTGACTTTCGCAGACTGCATTGCTAATGAGAAAATTGTTTGGGTTTATTGCAACTTAATGTATATAAATATTCACAGCAGGATAAAATTCTTGGGAAAAAAGTCTCATTTTCAAAGTGTCCTGGGATACAGCAGGGAGCAACATACAAATTAATTCATTAAAAATCTGACATTTGTGAAACTTTCTTACAAGAAGGCATCTCTAGTAACAATTCCAGTGTAACAAAAAAAAATTTTAAGAAACAAAATGCTAGACCACGCAGGCATTCCTATTTTTCTTCTGAGGGAGTAAAGGTACAGAAAACATACAAGCATGTGTGAAGATCCTACCTTATATCAAAGGATGGTTCCTGTAGTCATAATGCTGCACTTCAAGAACTGAGGTTGGGGAAGGAAAAGCAGAAAGAAGAAATGTTTCAAGCATCCACCAGCCCTAACGAAATAAGTACATCCAGAGGCCTGGCAGATGGGTTCAGGGAGACTGACTCAGGTTTAGGAGTTCTCATGAAAAAAGACCCAGAGGTGACTCTTTGCGGAACTGACAAAACAGACCCAGGAATCAAAGCACAGCAAAATGGAAAATGGCATGAAGAGGATAAACAAGAAAAGGCAGAGATATGTACAGCTTTAGTTCTGTATAATAGCAAAGATAAGACTGAATACACTCACATCAAGAGGGTTTTAATAACTGCAATCTATAAGGACCTACCTCAGTTTATTCCAATACACTCTAAATCAGAGCAGTAGTTCCTGAGTTAGTCTTTTTCCACATTTTTGATAACTTTTAGAGAGTGGGAATTACACCATGCACAAATTATCAGATTTTCCCCTGAGATTTGGATGCACAAGCAATATGGCTGTGTTCAGAGAGTACTCTGCACCACTGCAGTCCCTAAAAGCTTCAGAGGGATTTTGATATCCTCTCACTGTATATAGCAAAGTGGTGGATTTGACAAACGGAGTGTGCATGAAGTATAGCTAGTCTAAAAATGTACGGCAATGGACTTTAACAAAAATAGTTCAAACTTTTACATAAGCTGATGGACTGCAAACGAACTTTCATGTTCCACCAAGGGAAAGCCCTCTGCGTCACTACACGTAACTCAACACAGTCAGATGCCCTGAAGCAGGTGAAGCAGCTACAGTGTGAACATGTGCTGCAAACCATGCCACCAAAATGATCCTAAGCAACCAGGTATTTTCTTCTATGTGTAACCAAAACGGGGTCAGTTCTTCAAGGCAGTCCCCCATACAGCTTCTCCCTTTATAGACCAACGTGGACCTCTTCCAGGAGATGCTGGAGCAGCAATTAGGGGCTGTTTGTCCCAGTTTAGCTTTTCAGCTCTTGACATGGAGAGAAAATGCACTGAAAATTGCAATAAGCTGCAGGCTCAGACATCACTCTGGTCCTAATGCTGCTGCTTTCACCCTGCCTTCAAAAGCACGGTGGGGAGAGTGGGGGGGGAAGGGATCACATTTTTTCCCTCTTTTCTGAAAGCCTACATAGGATGGGAAAAGAGCAAGGCCGTGAAAATCCAGAGCACCTTGTGGGAGCCCTGCTCTGACATCTAACAATTGCTCAAGTACCGACTTTCTGCTGCCCTCCAGTGCCCCATCCCCCAAGGCTGAGTTATGTGGCAGATGAAATGGGTAGGGAGGACTGAGGGATCATATATTGGAAACGTCCATTCATGCTCAGGACAACCTTTCAAGTGCAAAGGTATAAGATGGGACTAGTTCCAGCACAGGAAGCCACGGGAGAGACACCCTTTAGTAACAGCACAGCACAGACACCACTCTTTCCTTCCCTATCCTATACCAGGCACATCATGCCATGTATTTTACTGTCCGCAACACAGAGCTTCCCAAGGCAGGCCAAAGACTGAAGTATCATGAATGAGGGAGTTGCAGGTGAACCAGAAAGAAAGCATGAAATAGTACTCAAACACTGAAGTCTTGTGCAGACCACAATGCACAACAGATCAGAGCAGCGTGTTCCAGACATGCCAGCCCAGAGTCATTCCTGAGCTTGCCCATGCAGTTGTGCTTTTAACTTGCAGTTTAGCAGTCTACCTGTGCAATTTGTTGTCTCTGTGCCTTTTGACAGCTGAAATGCTTCTAACACTGCCTCTGTCTGTGTTCTGTTTTTAAAAAAGTTTTGCTGCCCTACAAGACTAACGGTATCTTTCAACTCCATGAGCCCCTGCAGTTTCTTAGGCACAAACACCCCTCCAATCTGTCTTCCTTGCTTTCTCCTCTCTTGCTGAGTGGTGAATCTAAAGAAGATGCAGCCTGCACAATCCCCATTAGCTCCAATTTAAATCTAGCAGCTATTTCAGGAACTTAATTTTTTCTGCCTCTTTGCCCAAGCTACTAGTGACATTGTAGCCATGCATACCTCAGTAATTCCAGGGCTTTCGAACTTTACATTTCAAGTGCTGCACAAAAGGCAAGGTCTTGCACCCTCCCTCCCAGCTTCCACCAGGTGCTATGTTAAGCAGCACGTGAAGGTTTCCCAGTGATGGGCCATCCCAGAGGCCTGAGGATGCCCGTGGTCAGGAGAGTTCCTTTTCCATCCGCATCAGGCCCACAGCAGAGCAGGGACTTCTCATTCCTTGAAATATCAAACATCAGCTATAATCGAAAAGTACAGCAATGCACCAGCCTTTCAGAAAATCAGGCTAAAGAGGCACCTTGGCAGGACCAGCTCTACCTAAATGACTTGTGACAGATACTTGCCCAGCCTGTTACTGGACATTTTCAACAACGTTATTTCCATACCCTGTCAAGCTACACATTCCCCAGTTCAGTATCCAGATAGCTACAAAGTTTTTCCTTAAACCTGTGACTACTAATCTTGCCAGCAAAAATAACACCACATTACTCATGTCTTCAATATGGCAGTCTTTGCCACTTGTGGTACAAATCCCAGTGCCTCCTTGAGCCATGTCTCTAAAACAGATGGAGATTTCAGCAGAACTAATATCAACACGTCTATGGTAGTCAGCCTATCATTCAGTCTGCAGGCTATACCAAGGACAAGGTAGGCACGGAAACTGACCCCCCTCACACCATCGCACCGACTCTGTCAGGCCAGGCAAAGGCATACCAACTGCTGCAGTTAAGAGCACTTCATTCCCCAAACTTTCCGTGAGCTGCTTATCAACGGCTCTAAATTATACTCCTTTAAAGGCCCTAAAAACAGTCCCCTGCTTCCCCTCACACACACATACCCACACCTGCACAGAGGCTAATTGTATCTATTTGTTGTTTCACCATTTTTGAAAAAAACTTGCTGGAGATTAACACTGCTGCTGGCATCGCCAAGTGACAGGATTTTCTGACTTTCAGCGTTGGCTCTTGCAGACATCAAGGTTTCACACGGTCCTGACTTCAGGAAGAACACAACAAGGTTGCCTCGCATTGCAAAATCAGTATTTAACACGTCGGATTTCCTTGTGAGTCTTCAGAGACAAGTGTCTGACATTTGAGTAGTCCTGGGTCAGTATTAATTGCACATAACTTCTCATCTGCATTTACTGCCACGTTTATGCAATTAAATTATAAAAACTAAATGAAATCTCTAAGCTTCATAGCTAAATCTGCATGCTAAGTTAATTAACACTGTAATGGAAACCATATGAAAACTAAGGCCTGTCTGATCCAAGGCCCATTAAAATCAGTGACAGCTTGATTATAACCTGAAGCAAATTAATACCCATGCAACCTTGAAAAACTGGGGAGTGATGAACTGTTTCACAGATGTCAAGAAACCGTCTCATATGGAGGCCAACTGAGAGGCCCTTTTGTACCAGTGTCAGCATCTCTGGTGTCTACTGTGCATGCACTTTCTGTTTTTCACGAACTGGACACGGGGTAGACCTTGCAATATACACTAGCAGTCTTGCTGTTTCCAGGTGCTCTTTAGAAGGAATGCATCAGCCAGCTTCCAGAGGACCAAGAGCCACCTTCAAATGCTAGGCTGAGCTGCAAGGGAATATGCCAAATTTCCTTCACTGGAGATGCAGAGTGCTGAGCACCAGCGGGTGCCGCAACATGCCACAGTATGCTCCTCACGCATAAAGTGCATTAGTGTCTTTCTCTTATTGCCAAATTGCATTTGCCTTTCAACCAATCACCTGTTTTAAATAACTTCTTAATACGTGACACCTCAGAGCACTTTCCAACAAGAACAACAAAAGCAACAACAAAATTAATATTAAAAGGAAAAAGTAGGTGAAGGCAGACTTTAAAAAGAATAAAAGGCAAAATTTTGTCTTAGTGTGTACATAAGCAAGGTGAAGTGTTATTCAGCATATGTGGTACTTCAGCTTTTGTCAAACATCACATGTACTTATCTAACTAGCTTTGGCAAGGTAAGGAGTTTGTAAACTGGGCACTGAGATGCCTTTGTGATCAGCAGCTCCCCAGAAGTGCCATGTGAAGAGCACCAAAGATGTACTATGAGGATTGTGCACTCAGAGGGAAAGAGTCTTCCAGGCTGCAAGTTCATTATGCAGACAACTGAACAACAAATGATTGGATTCAAAGGCACAGTACTGAAATGAAAAAGGGAACACCTGGAATATGAATGAGTTTGTATAACTTGAACCTGCAAATGTGGGTTTGTTAGTCACAAAACCTATTACAGCCAGCTTCAGAATATGGCAGGAGAAGTGTTGCAAAACTTAATATGGTTAATTGGAGTTAATTATACCTAATTATGTATGTGCCATATTGCAGAGAGTTATCTCAAAACAAGTATGTTTAATAGCTACAAACAGCACATATAATATGGAGCACTATGATGAAGACTTAAAGAAAAAACATATTAGATATGCACAAAAGCAAAAGCAGACAGTGCCAGCTGAACAGCAGCGGCTGCTCACACCAACCCTCTGCCAGCACCTGCGAGGAGCTGCACTGGACTCTCTTCTCCCCCAACACTCACTCGCTGGAAGACACCCGCCGCCACCTTTCTCCTTCCAGCCGTGTCCCACAGAAAGCACACAGGCCTGACCAACCAGCTGCCCCCCTCACAGGCACAAACCCTCCTCACAGACAGGCACTCCGAGACCTACAGTCCTCACAGGCTAACAGAAAATGTCATTGCCAGTGACATCAAGCGGGCAAAGAGTCCAAGAAACACTACCCTGTCTCTGTCCGCGAGTCGGTCCTGCTCTAGGTCACCAAGGGAGATGTGACTGAAGACCTGATGGTCTGGTCCAGATGCCTCACAAAACCACTGCCTGATGTGCTGCATCAGGAAAATGATGTATTGAGCACAGCCATCTGACCTGAGACTACCAAGAAAGCTGTCTCAGGAACAAAGGCGGCAGTGGTTGTTATGGAGGGCTTAAGACAAGCGAAAAAGAAAAAATCAAATCCACCACCCAAAGACATTGTTTCTCAAAATGGTAACAGTGGGATACAGAATAGGATTCTGATTTAGCGAGAGCCTTATCGGCAAAAGGGGAATCAGACCACACCCCCTGTAAAAAGTCAGAGATAACTGACACTTCTCAGGATTTTCATCCCACCTTGCTGTGCCTTGAGAGCTTGCTTGAGACAAATTAGCTCAGCACCTCCCCAAGAACCTGGTAAGGGCAGGAGGCTACTTCAGCAGTCTCTATCAATGTAGGACCAACATCTCCCATGTTTAAGTATTCAGCCACTTGTGACTCCAGTACAATATGAGCTTCATGCTGGGTTTCCTGCACTTAAAACCATTCCTTCTCCTCCAAGGCACAGTCAGCATATCTAATGGACTCTTATCAGTTAGTCTTCCCTGGCTGTCATCTCCAAGGCTGCAGCTGGGTTTTCTCCTGCCCAAGATAATATAATTATCCATACAGCACTCCAGTTTTGAAACCTGAAACTTTGTCCAGGGTTATTGCCACCACAGCAGACCACTACCTACCCAGCAATAGCAAGGATAGTTCACTTACAACACAGACCCATGCTCAAAGACAGTAGGCTTAGATCTAGGAAAAGACCTGAAATTCAAGCACACTGGGATATTGTCTAACCAGTTTCTATTGGTCTACATGAGCGTCTTCCACCATTCTAGTTCAACGTTTAATATCACCATCTCACCAAGAATAGACGTAAACTGCTTGAACATCCTTCAAGTAATAGGAAACAGCAAATCCAAATCTTCTTTCTAAGGGTTGACAGCACATAGCTACAAAGCTTTTGCCATAAATGCTGATATCCTGAGCTCTGGCACAAGATAGCCAGTAATAATAACCCAGTGGTCATACAAAAAAAAAAAAAAAGGCAAGACTTGTTTTCACACACTTCTGTTCTCTAAGGCAAGGCACAAAAGAGGTTCTGGGATATGAGATGCCACTCTGAGATAGCAACTGAAGCAAAAAAAAGATGAATACTAGCTTGACAAATGAGTGAGGAATTTAAATAGTCACTAGACAGGAATGAAGGGATACAGCAAACAGAAAATAGTAAGTCGTAAGTGCAGTGGGAGGTTCTTCCATGCTTTTGAAGATGAAGGCATGAAAGAAGAGTCTGAAATGATGACAGTGATGGAAAGACCTGAAAAAACTGTAGACATCAACAGTAGATGAGAAGGATGAGGAATGCTGAGTATCCTTTACAGCTTTCTTGGGAAAATAAAAAAAAAATCCCTGCGAAAAGCACCTAAATAGGAATATGCAGCCACAGCAGAAGAAAAGGAAGGAAAGGAGAAGATGCATGAAGGTATACAGAACAAGACAGAGCTTCAGCCTGGGTCAATGCACAGGGCAAAAAAGATGCAGCAAAGAAAGACTTCCACCAGAGGAATAAAACTAGTGTTGAGGTACTGTTTGCACCCGGACAATGAGGAGGAGAATTAAGCAGGAGAAGAAGAGGTGATGGCCAGGAAGAAAGGATAAGCAAGCCTAAGAGAAGAAAGAAAGAGAAAGAGATGCTGCATGAAGGAAAAAACGATACAGAAAAGACAGAAAAATAATAAGGGAGAGAACTGGAAATCCACCTCTAAATCAGGGAGGGACAGATTTACATGACAGGGGACTCTCTTAAAAAAAATAAATGGAAGATCTACCACTAGAGAAAAAAATTCTGAAGACAAGACCACTGGTAGTCAGCCAGGAGCAAGCCATGATGCAGAGAAGAGAGTGAAATGAAGCACACAGAAGCAAGAGAGCAAGAACAAAAGAAAACCTCACCCACAAACACGGACAAGAGTTGAAGAGCAAAGTGAGAATAACCAAGAGTCAAGCAGAGCTACACTGAACAAAAGATTAACAAGAAAAAGAGCTTGCCAGTTATGTAAATAGGAAGACAAGGAAATAAAATCTGGAGGTGCTGGGCAGTTAGCAGAAGAAAGGAAAAAAAAAGGAAAAAAAAAGTATTTTGGAGCATCCTGCATGAATGCTCTGCCAAGCTTTACATAAAGATGGTACCAAGTGTAGAGTAAAGGCAAGGGGTCAGCCCATGGAAATGAAAGCACCGAAGACAGCAAAGCCATCTCACTCAACGTGGACCCTAAACTTGCAAAGCTTCACAGACTCAAATTTTGATGCATGGACAGCTCCAATCTAGTGTTACAGGAGGACCAGCAGACGCAAACCTGCGGGGTGGCAATAATCATCATATAATAAAAATTTGGAATATGGTGGAGAAAAACAAATTTAAACATACCTTTGCCTCTTCTGAAACACAGTATGAAGAAGTCTGGGTACATTATTGAGATCTATACCAGGCACCAGAGCAAGCGGGTTTTGGGTAATAAAAGACACATCTTAAAAGAAGCAAAGACAAAACACAGCACAGGCCTCCCAGAGTTTGAACACTCCAGTCTCCCTTGGTGGTACCCCTGTCTCTCCCTCCACACTTCAGGAAAGCATGTGAAACAGCATTATGTGGGAAACTAACTGCTAAGCTGAAGGAAATGGGTACCAGAGCTGAAAAGTGAGGAAGGACCTTGCTAAGAGGGAGATGACAGCAGGTTGTAGAGGGAACTGAGAGAAGACAACAAATAAGCCATTTGAGGAGCAGAAGGCACAACGGTATTCTCAACACAGAGGATGTTCAAAATATCAGAAAGGCAAAAGCTGAATTACCTTGAGGACTGGAATAACAGACACGGGGGGGAAAAATCAGTCAAACAAGGGGAAAGTTTGTCAGGGCCACCAACTGGCAGCCCCACAGCTGGGTACAATAGTGGAGGACAAAGAATGAGGTGCACTAGGTACGGATATAACATCCTATGGGCAGGACCTGGGTAAAAAGCAGTCACAAATTCTAGGATAACCAGGCAAGGACTTTCCACTAGAGATAAGGAAGCTCTAATACCATCATCCAAGGCCTTAGTAAGACCATGAAAGATACAGCATACTATCCTGGTTATGTGCTTAAGGATGAACTGAAACTGCAGAGTATAAAGAGTTTTTAATTTAAAAAAAAAAAAGGGGGGGGGGGAAGATTTGGTCTGTTTAGTCTAGAAAAATGAAAGCTCAGAGGGGGTATATTTGCTGGCTATAAATACATCCAGAGAGTAAACATCAGAGAAGGAGAAGAGCCATTTAAGTTAAAGGACAATGTTGGCACAGAACAAATGCGTACAAGCTGGCCATAAAATACATTTAGCACTGAGACAGTTGGGAGGTTTCTAACCATCAGAGCCACCAGGCTCAGCACAGCCTTCTGACAGGCAGCTAAAGACCTCAAGAGCAAAGCAGTTCATGAATACCATGATACGGACATGATGTGCACAGCACCAGCAGCCTTCATGGGCTGACTTATGAAGTCCCTTGTGTTCCATTACTTGCTAACAATTTCCACCCTTCTTAAAATATTTCCAGTGGTGCTGCAGACTCTTACACAGTGAATTTAAGTCCCCTGAAAAAACATTACCTTTCACCAAACCCTTAAAAGCAGTCTACAAATGTCCCAGGGACTCCAGTGCTGCCCCATGCTGCCCCGTCATCACCCCAGAATACTTCTAACACACAGACCAGGCAAGTCAGGATCTGGAACACGAGATGGCAGGCTACGATACTGGCTCTTTGAGGGAGTGAGGAATGCAGCTCTGGCAGCAGCTGAATTAAAGACTACACCCAGAACAGCCCTGCGCTGTGCATGTGGAGGTGCAGGGCTGCTGGCGCCATGCTGGCCTGGCCAGCATACAGCACTCTAGGTGCTTATCCTGTCTTACCCTGAGGACCCTGGTAGCCAGGCAAGGGGCTAAGAAGGTGGCAGTCTAGTAGTCAGCAAGCATAGCACGGGCAGTGCTATGTCTTCAATAAACCTGGCCCTCCTTGGAGGGTCAACTTCTCCCAGCAGTTGCTGCCGTGGGTGAAAAGGACAGAGTGTCCCCTGCCCCACCGAGTGCTGCTCCTTCAGCTCTGCTGGCTTCATTGCTCACCACTCACTAACCTACACCTCTAAGTGATCCCAACTGATGTGAAAAAGGGTGCACTTTGACAGGGATCATGTGCAATAACAAGCTAGGGAAAGATCAGGCAAGCAGCTGAGCTAGGGACAGAGACCTCTTAGAGGGACAGGCATCTAGGACAGCAGTTTCGTTACAAGCCAGAGCAAGAGCCTTGACTTGCCACACCAAGCCCTCAGGCAGTAAGGAGGTCCTTCCCAGGTTGCAGATCTATGTAGGAGAAATCTGCCACCACGCAGGCAGGCTCACCCTGGCCTTTGCTTCCAAGGACAAAGCCAGATTATTCCTTGTCCCAACATGCAGCCAAAGGAAGAAGTCATGATGCAAGTGAGCTACACCTTCCCATCACATATTTTTGCTACAGGCCAGCCCCGGGCAGGAGTATGTTTCCTCTATTATCGGGATCGGATAGGATCCCAAGATACACTTTCCTAGTATCACAACTCTGGCCTGAGTGGGGACCTGCTCTCCCCTTCCATTCCTGCCTTGCAACTTCCTTCCCTAGAAAACTCAAGGTTGTTGAGGCTAAAAAAGAAGCACCCGAAAAGGGACCACAGTTTAGCCAGGCACTCACTAGAATGTGAATTCAGTCCCTCCTTCAAGAACAGGTTACGCCCTTGACATGAAACAGCCATTGGACAAAATACAATTTAGGTGCATGTAAAACTTTCAAATTCATAAATAAGGCATCTTCTGAGGATAGACTTCTCTAAGACAAAGCAGCAAGATCCCTGTGTCAAGCCCAGTACTGAAATTTGGACGTGGGAACATGAGACAGACAAGACACCTCATTCAATAACTGAACAAGAAACATTACATCTGATCCACCTCAACTCACCTGGGATACCATTCTTCCGCCCCGTAGACGCAAAACCAGCTTTGTCCCAGCTCACTGGAGGGTACAATCTCAAATGACAGGACACAGCCAAGCAATTCTCTTTTTCCCAAGCGAGGAAGTTATCTCCCCTTCTCTGGACCCTGTAACAGGGCCTGCTGACCTCTCAAAGGTCTTGGTACCTTTCTGCGGCACGTTCATCATCCAGCAGAACGCAAAGCACAAAAACACAGGCGTATGATTGCTGCTCAGGTCCGGCACTGAAGGCCTCACTAGAAGCTAAGAGATGCGTCAGCCTTAAGCCTTTGCACAGCACTGATTTCAAGGACAAGGGTAGTACATCAACTATGCAGACTAAACTGAAACGCACTTCGAAATAATCTGAGATCCCAAAGAGAAGGATTTTGAGAGTCCTTTCGGCTAAGTGTTCAGCAATCTTTTATCATTAACTTCGCAGTTTTCTAGAACGTACACAACAAAATACCATCCAGGTCCCACCATTAGGACAGCAGTTAGGAAAGCATCAGGTACATTTTCTGCAAATTGGTCATAATTGAACAATTCTGTGAAATAAGCAAAGGCAAAATGTCCTTGTTTAAGTAATTTATCAAATAACATCGGATAACCAATGTTACAAATGCCATAGCAAACACCTGACTTCTCCTCAGAATATCTTGTGCCCTACTCTATAGCCCTGTAACTAAAGAATATTCCGTACATAATTACCGCTGGACTGAAAAGACTAAATCATACTGCACAAAGAAATCACTCTTTTCATTCATATCCTGGAGCATTTAAACTAAAACGGTAATAGAGAGTCTTCACATGGCCCTGAACAGGTCTTCTCAGATGCCCCAGTGTCACCTGAAGCTAGGACAAAGGAACAGAGCCAAGAAACCAGCAATCTCTGAAAAACTGTTTGACGTGCTCAGATTAACCAAACACTGGCAAATGCTGCTGGCACGGGATACTCGGACTGAACAAAAGCCTGAGCAACCCAGTCTGACCCCAGAGATGTCCTTGCTTTGAGCAGGTCAGACTAGACCTCCCCCAAGGTCCCTTCCAACATGATCTTATAGTGCACATGATCTTACAGTGCAAATGACCTTGTTGTGTCAATACCCCTAATTTCTCAAGCCCTTCTTCCCTTAATCCAAAACTGTTAGGGCTAATAGCTGCCAAGACAACTACACACCTCCAACTTCTAGCATAGGGTTTGCTTTTTCTATCTTAACTCCTTACCTTTTCTTCCCAAACTCTCTGCTTCCTATTTTACACGTCATCCACTGAAGCAGCATCTCTAGACATTGGTTTTTCATCAGTGTCCAGCCACCAGTCAGCTCCAGACATGTAGCCTGATGTAGGGACTTTCTCAACCTGTATTCCCTTAGAAGTGTTTTCTACACATTTCCTGCAGAGATGAGTCTTCCACATAAAATACTGTGAAAGCAGGAGAACAGCAGGCCTCAAGCACACAGAAACATCCTGGTGGACTTTGCAAATGGAAGAGCAGAAGAACTAGAAAGAAACATCACAGGTTCCATCTTCAGAGTCTCAAATTTCTAATTTCTAATGTATTCTTACCGACGACGTGTAAAGCAACTTTTGTAAAAAGATTTTATAGTCCATAATGTCCCCTATAGAAACAGAAGGAAAAATGGCAGCAGAGTAAGCTATGGGAGGTTACACAGCCATCATGACTGAACACTCAAAGCTATGGCACTCATTTATCAAACTGGCATTGAAATAACACCACATATATCTTACCATAAATGCAGTGTGGGAGGAGAGGCAGACAATAAAATAATGCAATGCTTTGCACTTTGGTGGCATAAGCTGAAGATCTCCATCTATTTTACAAACACACAGCTCAGCTTCCAGCCTGGAGAGTAAATAACTAATAGCTCTATCGTCCTTTGTGCCACTGACTCACCACAGAAAGTTAAGAGGCTGATCTGCGCCTTACTGCAAACGTCCAGCTCTGTGCACACCAAGCAAAGCAAGCCCCCACCGCTGGTCATGACAGTGCCCACTCTCAACCCACACCCAGCAAGCACAGCCCCTCAGCTGCCCTGTGAGCAAAACAAAACCTTGGGCCAAAGTTCCCTACCCCTCTTTGGAGGCAGGATCAAGCCATAAGCGACTTCCTCTGTAAGACACAGAAAGCTCTCTTTACGGTCATGAAGAGAGCACTGACAACACATGCCCCAGGCTGGTGTTGTCCTGCAAAACCTTACATAACTGTTCTGAAGTCCACTAAAATAACCCTTGAAAACAACCGTGATAAATTTTGATTTGGGCAAATAAAGAGGAAAATCTGACTAACAAATTATGAAGACAAAACCAATACCCAGGACTCAAAACAAGTGGCACCTACCATACTTCATAGTCAGCAGCTGTAATACAGTTCCGTCAGGTCCTGACTTTGCTATTAACTGAGGCTGACAGACCAGCTGACCCACAGTGATTGATTTAAGTGACGGACTAATGTGGCCAACTGTCTTGCAGTTCTGCCATCTTTTGTTGCACACGGATACTCTTTTTTTCAGCAGGCAGACCTGGCTGCCTGGTCAGACACACATGTATCAGCTATGAACATGAGGACGGGCATCCTAACCCTGGTCTGAAGGGGCTACCAGCTAGGACCGAGGTGACCAGCAGTACCCTTGGGGATACAGACAACTCTCCAGTGACCTTTACTTAGGCTGGTAGGTCAGTCAATTTTTACAGTCGTTCCTATTCAATTGGCAACAAATTATTCAGTGTAAGATACAGATGTGATATTTTATAATGTCTTATGTCTATTTTTATTAATGTAACAACATCATTACTGTGTTTTCAGACATTTTATCCAAAGCCAGTTGAACTTCAACATGCAGGATATGCTCATGACCTTACTCTGTGTGTATGTGTGCACGTGTGTTTATAAAGTATCCTCTTACATACTGAAAACATGCCACGATGCGAAGCTGTACATAACCACATGAAAAAATGTGCTAACTCAGAGTGACACGGAAACACAGGAAGTTTATGAATAATAAATAACGCGTGAGGAAGCACGTCGGTAGTGGAACTTCTAGCCTTGCATATTGAACACAGTGCTTAGAAGCCAGAGGGTCGTTCTGGGCAGAAACAGCTAAGATCTGGAAAAGCTTAGCAGTAGCAAGTGGCTCAACAGGAGGGATAAAGAGGTGTGGCAGAATTGCTAATTTCATCATTAGACTTGTGCATCAGCCTGGCCTCGAACAACGCACAGCTTTTAGGGGTGCTATCCAAGATTGGTCTTCTGTCACAAACACAGGGAAGGAAGGGTCCTTTCCTTAGAAGATGACATTCAAGATGAGGAAAACTGAACAGCTGAGACAGCTGTAGGAACAGGTGAAGGACCATGCTGGAGAAGCCTTGCTGCCCACTTCTGGCAGCTGCCAAAACAGGAAGCAGGAAAGAAACGTCAAGAAACTCTTTGTACAATAAAGGAACAATCTGCCCCAGTGGAAGATTTGTTTTTCCTAACCTAACCGTTGCCAGCTAAAGGCCAACTAATAATGTGATGCAGAAAGGCAGAGATCTCTTCTTAATTTTTTATTTATTTAGTGTAAAGTGAATGTTCTCACTACTCATAACAAATAGTTAATCGAACCCCATTAAGCTCTTGACAATAACAATAAAATGACACAAACCACTCATTTCCCTGACATCTGAGTAAGTTTATGTTGTGTGTCAGGGAGTGAGGCACTTTGCCCATTCTACATATAATTAGTTCATTGTTTACTCCCCACTAGCTACAGCTTCTCTCCCTCCACACCCACACACGTGGTGTGCCTCCCGGGACCCTCTGGATGGAGAGCTCACATAGGCTTTCCGAGGCAATGTTTACAGTTCAACAGAGACCTCAGGAGATGGGTGCTGCGTTTTGTAAAACGCTGTGTGCCCCTGTATGCATTCACTTTTCAGGAGTCGTAAGGACCCAGGGCGAGTCCTTTTAAAGACATCTGAAGATCTTCCCCAGCAATCCAGGCACTCACCACAAGCAGAGCCAAAGTCCCAGATCCCGCAGCAAAATCTTCACACGGCCACAGATCAGCAGACCCGCGCATGCACCCCAATCCTCAGGTGCCAGGGGCAGTCCGGGAAGAGGAAGAGCCGTTGACGACTACAGGTGGCTTGCCCAGCCACCCTCTCCTGGAGGGACACAAAAAGGTTGGTCCTACCCACACACCCAGGTCTACGACCCGGCAAGGGGGTCAGGTAGCCACAGGTCATCCATCCTGCCCTAAGGACTACCAGGATCGCTGAGTTTCCTCACGCAGTCGAAGTGCTCCGCAGGCCCTTTGCGAACAGGGGGAGAGAGCAAAATTCCCTTTTCTGTGTGGCCCCATGGGGCAGGATGACGTGTCCCGTTGGAGCCTCCGATACTTTTGGACAGTGCCACCAGGGAGAGATGGACTCCAGGCAGCACAGCCTCCCACCAAAGGCCCCTGAAGAGCCCAGAAACCTCTCTGGAGGAGGAGCAGCTCCCGCAGCAGAGCCCCATGCCCAGCTGCCCGGCCCAGGCCGGGGCTGCAGCAGGGCGCTGGTGCTGCCCAGGGGGGTGCCTGCCCTGTCGGGACAGAGGAAGCAGGGTCGCATCCCTGGAGAAGGCTCAACACCAGATCGCGACCCCCCCCCCACCTCCCGCCACCAGCAGGTGCCGTGGCCCTGTCGGAAAGGGAACAGAAGACGGCGTGGAAAGCGGCTTTCTCTCCCTCGCTTGCTCCCCTGAATGCTAATCAGCGGCGCCGGCTAAAAATACCCAGCAAGGCTGGCGTGCGCACGGCAGAAGGGGAAAACGAGGGAGCTCGAGGCTCCAGCTTCCCGGAAGGGAAAGACAGAGGCCAGGAAGAGCCCTCCCCAAGCCCCCCTCCCCATCGGGCGCCCGGCTGCCGGCACGGGCACGGTCCCCCTCCTCAGCCGCCCCGAGGTGCCCACCTCTCCTCCGGAGCCCACCCCCCGCGCTCCCCGCGGGCCACCCCGTGACGGGCCGGGCGGCGGCGCGTCCCCGAGAGCCGGCTTCCAGCCGACGGACCT